>Ga0082212_10004196_pt1 | contig 20090 bp, 22 predicted proteins | sample TergutNt197P3_FD_71548 | JGI IMG/M metagenome (GOLD analysis project Ga0082212, IMG submission 71548) | Neocapritermes taracua P3 segment gut microbial communities from Petit-Saut dam, French Guiana - Nt197 P3 | ecosystem: Host-associated > Arthropoda: Insects > Digestive system > Gut ... | reverse complement strand
TGACTTGGTGATCGTAATATAAAACGAGAAAGAGTCAAATTCACGTGGATATTTTGAATCGTAGGGATGGTAAAACCGCCAAGAAAAAATCCCCCTTTAACAAGGGGGATTTTATGCCAATTTCTTGAACCGGTCGGGTATTCGGACGACCCAGCGCATTTCCAGCATGCTGGGTTTGTTCCACGAATATATCGGGCGGAATATGGTTTGGATTATCCGGGCCCACTTTGTCGTGCGGTCGAAATTTTTCGCGCGTTTTTTCGTTATGTCCAAAACAACCCGCATGCGCGCGCGCTTGAAATGCTTCTGTTCGCCGCGGGCGATTATATCCGGATGATGGTATTTGGCCAAAAGTATGTCCCAATCAGTATTGCCGAAATGAAACAGGTACAGATTCGGGTCTATATGGAAATTCTTGCCGCGCACGCGGTGAAACCCGCGGCCCCAGCGGACCGGCCGCGCAATCACGCCGGCCTTTGTAAATCTGGAATTAATCAGGCCGTGACCGCGTTGTGTCAAAATCTTTTTCGATTTGTCCAGCGCGTCGTCTTTGTTCAAATGCTGGCCCACGTCTATGCCCAGGCCAGATACAGTCGTTTTGATGTCCAGGCTGGACAGATATTCCGGCAGATTCATTCCGGTTTTCGGGTCGGCAATAAGACATTCGTCCGAATCGCACCCGATGACCAGTTCGTATCCGTTTGCGAACAATTCCGCCGCGCGGTCGGACAGATAATTCAGCCGGCGTTTTTCCGCATCGACAACCTTTATTCCCTGTTTTTCGACCAGTTTGACATTCGCGCGTCCGGCGCCGGACGGCGCCTTTTGGTCCAGGCCGTCCATATATATGTAAAGGTTTTCTTCGCCAAGCAGGGGACCGTAATAGGCCACCCACCGGTTCAGAAAGAATTCGTCGTTGCGCGCCATTGTGACGCATGCGATTCGTTTAAGCGGTTGTTTTGTCTTTGCCAAGGCAATCTCCTTTGGCGGAATTATATCCGCGAAAAATAAATAAAGCAACCGGTGTAAAATGATTTGACAAATAAACAAGGGGTAGTAAAGTTGTTATTGAATCCGGGGGCAAGAGAGAGCGGAACAAAGAGATACAAAGATATGTTTATACAGAAATTCAAAGAAGAACAGCGTCTGGTGATAAACAACGCGGAAAGATACGGATTGTTCTTTCAAGAATACACTTTAAGCTGTCAGGGCGGCGACGACGGCCGTTGCGACGGCGCCGCGTATTCCATAAACATCACGGCGCCCTGTAACCCCAGCGGCGTGAATGTTCCGTTTCCGTTCCCGAAAGACAAGCTGGACGATTTGGTGAAGATTTTGACCGAATGCGGCTTGCCGGAAAAATGTAAGGCGTGTTTGCAGAAAGTGAAATAAAAAACCGGGCGGACGCCCGGCTTTTTATTTTTTCATTCCGATTTTTTTGCGGCCACCCATTAATGTTTGCAGGGCGCGCGGAACATTCACACTGCCGTCCGCATTCTGGTGGTTTTCAATTACCGCCGCCAGGCTGCGCGGCAACGCCATCGCCGTATTGTTGAGTGTCGCCGTGAATTTGACTTCGTTGGTTCCGTTTTCGCGGTACCGCGTATTTGTGCGGCGCGATTGGAATTCGCCGATGGATGAACAGCTGCCCAATTCTTTGTATTCGTTTTGCGATGGAAACCAGGCTTCGACGTCGTCCATTTTGGTTTTGTTGAATCCCATGTCGCCGGTCGATGTGGAAAGTATATGATACGGCAATTCCAAATCCGTCATGATTTCTTCCAAGAATCCCAAAAGCAGCGCGTGCATTTCGTCCGATTGTTCCGGTTTGCAAAATATAAACTGTTCCACTTTGTGGAATTGATGAACCCGTATCAGGCCGCGCGTGTCGCGACCGGCGGCGCCGGCTTCTTTTCGAAAACAGGGGCTGTAACCCGCATATTTTACGGGCAACGCGTCTTCAGGCAAAATCTCGCCGCGGTGCAGCGAATTGATTACTATTTCGCCCGTGCCGGACAGGCTTTTGTCCGGAACGTTCAAATAGAACACATCGTTGTCCATCACCGACAAATCACCGCCCGGAAAATGACCCGCGTCGAAAATCATTTGGGGCCGCACAATCGACGGAACCTGTATAAATTTGAAACCGCGCGCAATCATTTTTTGAATAACGAATGTTTGGATTGCCAAATCAAGTTCCGCCACTTCGCCCATCAGGCAATAGGTGCGGCTGCCGCAGATTTCGGCGATTTTTTCCGGCATCCACCAGTTGTTCATGTCCAGAATTTCATAATGCGCGCGCGGCGTGAAATCAAATTTTGCAGGTTCGCCGACGGTTTTTGTGACCACGTTACTGGTCGAATCCGGCCCCACGGGCGACGTGGATGATGGAATCTGCGGCACGCGGTGCAGCAAATCGTTTAATTCCACTTCGGCGGATTTCAGCGCGGCTTCGTCGTCCGCAATTTCCGCACCGATTTTTTTGGATTCTGCGACCAGGGGCGCGCGCCCGCAAGCGTCCGCCGCCGCAATCGCGGCCGTTATTTTATTTTTTTCCGCCGCCAAAGTTTGGGTAATCGTTTTCAATTCGCGAACGCGCGCGTCCAAATCCAGGATTTTATCCGTATAATCCGCAAAGCCCTTTACCGCACAGGCGTTCTTTACAATATCGGGATTTTCCCGAATAAATTTGATGTCCAGCATTTTAGTCTCGTGATACGTGAAATGTGATATGTGACACGGATTATACATTGCAAAATGCAAATCGCAAACAAAAATTCATATTACGTATTACAAGTAAAATGTGATACGTAACATGTGATATGCAGCTTGTCGCACAAACAAGAGTAAGTATCACATATCACGTGTTACTTGTCACGTATTTTTCCCTTGCTTTTTATCACGTGTCACGAAAAATCCGCCATTCGGCGGATTTTTATGCCACCGCGACCAGCGGCAGTTGTTCCGCCAGTTCGTCGTGAAACAATTGCGGCTCTTCCACAACGCGTTCGAACGTTTTCACGAACAGATAATCCGACAGACGGTTCAGATACTGCATAATCGGGTCCATATTCATATATCTTTCCGATTCGGGCTTTGCCCGTTCCGATTCGGCGAATTCGACCACGCGGCGTTCCGCCCGGCGGCAAACGGCGCGCGCCAGCGATATGTGCCCGCGCGGATTCACAAACCATGTCGGAATCGAATTATTGTGCGATACAATGTAATCTTCCAGAAATTCAACCTGGGATGTCATGCGCGGCATGTCGATATGGCGGTAATACAGATAGCCCATCAATTCGGACAGAAACGTTTGAATCGAATCGAATTTGTCGCCTTCGATGCCCAATGTGCATGAAAGTTCGTCGATTTCACCCATGATTGCGATGACGGGATGGGTCTTGCTGGAAATCCGGTCCGGATTCAGCTGTGTCATTCCTCTATCGCCGGTCTTGGTCGTTATCTGTGCCATTTTATATCACCTCGCAACTGCCGCCGTGACAGGCCGCTTCCTGTCCGAAATTAACAAAATTCTGTTCTTCCTTTATGCTGCCCAAATCAAATACGTATTTTTTCGCTTCGAATTCTTTATAGACTTCTTCGTTGGTGTCTTCCAACGGCGCCTGTTGATAGCTGGCGTCGGAATAGGGCAGCAGGGATATTCCCGTATAATTGTCGCGGTTCGCCCACATCCATTCGCGCACTTCGTCCCATTCGTGATTCTTTATAGAAACGGTGCATGACACGTTGTTGAAATTGTCGCCCGTATTATGTCCCGGCGTCACCCAGTTTTCATACACGTAACGCACGCGTTCCAAAAATTCCAAAGCGGTTTCATTCCGGCGGGTGATGGCGCCGTCCGGCGCGCGCACGACCATCGACAGCACGGCGCGGTTGTCCGGTTTCATAATGTCGTCTTCGACCAGTTCCGGGAAATTCTTTTTCATGTATTCATAGATGGGCTCTATCTTTGCAATGCGCACGCGGCGGATATAGTGTTTCGCATGCCACGCGTGTATGCCCGAAGACGTGCCAAGAAGCAGCGACCCGGTGCCGTCCGGTTTAACGGTGGTCAGGCGTTCCGCCCGGTTAATCCCAATCATGTCCGCAATTTCTTCGTTGGCGCGGCGGACTGCCGCCACTGCCTGTTTGAAATCTATTTTGGAAGGGTCGGGGTGCGACGCGATTCCGGTCAGCGATACGCCGATAAGCGCGGCCTTGTCCGCATTCGTCTTCCATCCAGGGCGTATGTATTTCAAATCCGTGTAAGACGCCTGCAACGTTCCGATAACCGACGCGTAATACGCGCGTTCGTTAAAGTCTTCTTGCGATCCAACCGTGCCCAGGTTGATGGACGTCAAATTGCAAAAGCCCATCGACGGCATTGAAATTTCCGCGCACGGGTTGATAAGCCAGTCGCGATTCGATGTCCAGACCACACCCGGTTCGCCGCAGTCGGATTTTTTCGCGACTTCGAATATATGGTCGAATTCTTCCTTGGTCGTGGTATCGCGGTCGAATTGCACGGAATTGTTGGCAAGGCCCCTTTGCGGATTTTCCTTCCACCATTCGCCTTCTTTTGCGTGCAGCATCAGTTCGTCGTCTTTGTCGAACAGGGCGATCATCGCGCTGCGCCGTATTCCGCCGGCCATAACCGCGTCGGAAAAAAAGCAGCACATGTCATAGCAGTCGAGAGTCGTAAGTCGCAAGTCGTTTGCGGCCAATTTTTTATCCAGCAGTTTCTGGACATGTTCCATGGAATCTTTCAATGGGCCGGGTCCCGGCGCCGCGCACATCGACGATTTTATCAGACAGCCCTTTGGACGTATTTTCGAATAATCGAATTCGATTTTCGCGCCGATATGAAAATATGCGGAAAGTATCGCGCGTATGCAGTCGGACCAGCCTTCGATGGAATCTTCGGGCGTGAAGACTATTTTCGATGTGGATTGCGGCTGTATAAGCAGGGGCAGCTTTTCGACGAAATGTTTCCGTATGGAAAAACCCACGCCGTTTCCGGCCAATAACAGATGGAACAAATCGGAAAACGCCGCCAGGTTGTCTATCGCGACCGCACTGCAATTATACATTCTGTTGTTGCATGCCTCTATTCCCGGGCCGCTGAACTGCATAGAGCGCATGGATGGCAAGATTTTCTTGTCCATGACGAATTCGTACGCTTTTTCTATAATAGGAAGGACGGCCGGAATATGCGCAAATTTTTTCAAATGCATGTTTTTGTTGCGCGCAACGGTTTCGGGGTATGTTTCGCGGCGCTTGCTCTCTGGCATGTATTTCGCATACTTCATATAGTATATCAAATCCGATAAAGCGCGCGTCGATTCGTTCATTTTCCAGAAACCCTTTGATTTTTCAGTCATTAACCAATATATAGTGGTCGGTCGCTTTGTGTTGATACAATATATAGTATTTTGCCTATTTTTAGAATAAAAAAATTTTGTCTTTTTGGCATTTTTGCGCTTGATTTATTTTAATGCCCGGAAAACTGGGATTTTTTTCGGATGCGATTCGCGGGTCTATTGACAACTAAAAACTAAGAACTAAAAACTAAGAACTAAAAGCTATAATCAACTTGATTGCATATGGAAAAATGTGTAAATTGCCCACTGTTGACAAGTTCTTAGTTTTTAGTTCTTAGTTTTTAGTTAAAAAACGGAGTTTTTTATGTACGACATTATTATTCTGGGATCGGGGCCGGCGGGACTGACCGCCGCGCTTTATGCGGCGCGCGCCGGCAAAAAGACGGTTTGTCTGGGCGGAGACCAGCTGGGCGGACAAATGGCCACAATTCATTCTTTGGAAAATTATCCGGGAACACCCGGCATGAACGGCCTGTCGCTGGCGAATACTATGAAAGAACAGGCGGAATCTTTCGGCGCGGAGTTTGTTTTCGCAAGCGCGAAAACAGTTAGCAATGAGCAATTAGCAATTAGCAATTATAAGGTCGTTGCCGACGATGGTAAGGAATACGTTGCGAAAACCGTAATAATCGCCACGGGCGCAAAGCCGCGAAAATTGGACGTCAAAGGAATACGCGAATTCACCGGACGAGGGGTGTCGTACTGCGCGACTTGCGACGGATTCTTTTACGCCGGCAAAACCGTCGCCGTCATAGGCGGCGGAAATTCCGCTTTGAACGACGCCTTGTACCTGGCCGACTTGGCTTCGCATGTCAAAATAATATACAGAAAAAAAGAATTCACGCGCGGAGAGCGCATTCTGGTCGACCGCGTTCTGGAACATAAGAAAATTTCCATCATGTTCCAGGCAGAGATTGCGGAAATAGGCGGCGATGAATCGGGCGTCACATATATCGTAACGAACAATAACGAAAAAATTCCGATTGACGGGGTGTTTGTCGCCATAGGGCACGAAGCGAATACGGACTATCTTTCCGAATCGCTTCCGCGCGACGATATGGGGCGCCTTTCGCAAAAAGATATGCCCGCCGGGATGTACATATGCGGCGACGTCCAGTCGGGATTGCAGATGCAGGTGGCGACCGCTGTGGGCGCGGGCTGCGCCGCCGCGATGGATTGCGTCGGATATATAAATTCTAATTCATAACGCGTAAAAAATTCGCAGATATTTATATAATTCCCCCGGTTTTTTAACGGGGGAATTTTTCATTTTTTATTTTGCCCGATTTGTGATATCATACAGGAAGAGAAAACGAGAGAGTATTGTGAATAGAATCATAGCATTATCACTTTTTGTCACAGGCGCGTTCGGCGCTTTTTGCGCGCATGCGCAAAGCCAGCACGGCACGGTTATAGCTTCCAGCCAGCCCGGATATTATCAGCCGGCGCGCAGAGCACCGGCGTCGCAAAGACAAGAATACGGCCGCAAAGATTGGTATGCCGGCGCGGCGTTCGTTCAAAATTTCGCGTTCTTTACGGAAAATCAGGAAATCAAGGACGCGGGCGAATCAGACAAAATATCGCACAGCGGCGCGGCGCAGCCGGGCGGTTCCGTATTCATAGGGCGCAGCTTTGACGACAACTGGCGGGCCGAATTGGAATTGGGATACCTGTCCGAATATTCCCAAAAAGACTGTGATGGCGGCAATTGTTTCACAACCAGGCTGTCCACGCCTTATGTATCCATAAACGCCACTTATAATACGACCGAACAAAACTGGGGCTGGGTATACACAGGAATCGGCGTCGGCATAGCGATGCCGAACGTATCGCTGGAAAGTTCCCTGCAATATTTCGAAAAGGCAAGCCAGCCGAACGTTTCGGTCATGCCGTCCGCCATGGTCGGATACCGCGCGCGCATCGCCGACGCCTGGTTTGCGGATTTGGGATATAAATTCAGCATGTACGACGCGGGCAAACTGGAATACATCATAGATGTAAGCGGGACAAAGTACGATTCCACCAGCGAATTCGGATGGGTCATGAACCACGCCCTGAAAATCGGACTGGCGTACGAATTTTAGAGCATAGAGCATAGATAATAGAGAATAGAATTAGGAGTAACAACAAATGTTAAGATTAAAAAATAGACTTTCAATTCGTTCAAGGCATCTATGCTCTATGCTCTATGCTCTATGCTCTCTTTGCGTGCTCTTCGCGCAAAGCGCGCATGCGGCGACGGTTACGATAACAAAAAACAACCGCGTCGGCAACGCGACCACGGCGCAAAAAACCATCACGCCAGGCGCGACCATATCGTCATCGGCGGCCGGCGCGCGCGCGGCAAGCACGCCAGCGGCCGCACGCGCGGCGGCACCATCGCCAGTGCGGGTGACCGGCGTCGGCACATCGGCGGTGTCCACGGGCGCGGCGGACGCACGCAGGTCTTCGGTTTACAATTACATACGCAACAACGCGACCGCCGGAATTTCGGTCGGCGGAACAGCGCCGGGGACGGGCGTTGGCGGCGGGGATGTCGACCTGACCGGTTATGTCAAATGGGTGGAACTGCTTGCCGAATTGGAAAAAATACAGCCGCATCCGGGCGGACATTATGAACTGACCGATGAAATCATAGAAGAGGTGATGAATTCGCTGGACATAAAAATCGACGACCTTGTCGGCATGATTGCGGGTAAGCAAAACGAATTAATCGAAGGCGCCGGAATCAGGATAGACAACGCCAACCATACGATAGCGGTTCGCGCCGGTTCGGGACTTATTATAGACAACGACGGTACGGTCGCGCTGGACATGGACGCGATTCCGGTATCGGAATCGTTGGTTCCGGGCCAGGGTATCGGAATCAGCAACGACGTAATATCCGTAAAGATTGGCGACGGCTTGAAAATCGAAGACAACCAGATTGCAGTTGATAGAAGTCTTTTGGGCGAAACCGTTCCATGCCCGGAAGGACAATTAAGAGTAGGGGCGGATGAATGTGTAAGCATAGTCTACTGATAGAAGAGATTTAACAAAAAAACAGCCGAAAGGCACAAAAAAACCAACAGGAGAGAAAAATGAACAAAAAACTTATCTTAACAATGACGGTCGGCGGCGTTCTTTTCGTCGGAAGCCCGGCAATGGCAAACATCGCGTCGCAAGTATATGTCGACCGCGAAGTTGCCGCCGTGGGTGAACGCGTGACGACGAACGAGGGCGATATCACAACCCTGCAAGGCACAGTCGCCGGACATACGACGGCAATCGCCGGCAAGGCGGCGCTGGCTGGTGTTGGCGCGGATGGAGTGATTGCGGCGGTTGACGCCGACGGTCAGTTCGTGCGCGATGCATCCGGACTTACCATCCAGACATTGGCAACCCACGTGCAGGGCAAAGTGGCGGACGCAATCGATGCGGCGGTGACGGAAGCGACCACCACGCTGGGCGGAGATGTGACCGCGCTTTCCGGACGCGTTACGACGGCCGAAGGAACCATAGCGGGACATACGTCGGCCATCACCGCTTTGGAAACGGAAAAGGCTAATATCGGGGATTTAAGCGCGCTGGCCATGGCGCCTGTGGAATGCAGCGATGAAATAAACTCTTGCGTTCTGACGACGAATGGTACTACCCTGAACTGGGAAGTTATCAAACGTTAAAATAAAAAGCGCTGTTCCGGATGCTTTTGCAATACTTGCAAAACTTTCGGAATAGCGCGGAAATTTCAGTCAAAGCGACGTAAAACTTTGACCGGGATTTTTGTTAACAGAAAGATTGTAGGCGGGAAATGAAACCTATTCGCATTCATAAGCATAAAGTCAGTATAATCGCATTGTCGGTGGCCGGCGCGGCGTTTGCGTTAAACGCAAACGCGCAAATTGTTTCGGTGGAATATCTGGAAAAAGCGTATTATGACAAGATTGCTGTTGAAGAATTAATGGCCTCTACGGCAGATGGCGCACAAGGCGCCCAGGGTGCCCAAGGTTTCCAGGGTGCGCAGGGCGCGGACGGAATCGACGGATTACAGGGTTTTCAAGGAGCCCAAGGATTCCAGGGTGCAGCAGGCGCGGACGGAATCGATGGATTACAGGGTTTTCAAGGAGCCCAAGGATTCCAGGGTGCAGCAGGCGCGGACGGGATTGATGGCTTGCAGGGGTTTCAAGGAACCCAAGGATTTCAGGGCGCAGCGGGCGCGGACGGAATCGACGGTTTGCCGGGCGCACAGGGACTGCAAGGTAACCAGGGTGCTGTCGGCGCGACTGGCGCAACCGGTGCGACTGGCGCCACAGGTGCAACAGGTGCTACCGGCGCGACTGGCGCCACAGGAACCAATGGTACAAATGGAGCCCAGGGAAACCAAGGGTTCCAAGGTGTAACTGGGGCGACTGGCGCAACTGGTGCATCCGGGCCGCAAGGTAATCAGGGCACTCAAGGCAGGCAAGGGTTCCAAGGCGTAGCAGGTACAAATGGCGCGCAAGGAAATCAAGGTTTCCAAGGTGCCACTGGCGCAACGGGTGCGACCGGAGCAACTGGGGCGACTGGTTCTGTTGGATCATTATCTACCGCCGGGACTCAAGGTTCTCAGGGGCAGATTGTTACCAATATCACACTCAGTGGCAGCACTTTGACAATGGCGAAATCAAACATTGCGATTCCGACAACCAGCCAATCCAGCGTCACCCCGCCAAGTGGTTACGCAACTATCTGGATAGAATAAAAAATCCGCCGACAGGCGGTTTTGACTACCCCGAATTTCTTAAACTCTCTTCGTTCGTTAACGAAATCCGACCCTTCTGGGAAGGGTATGAAAGATTCGGAAATGCCCTTCTAAGAAGGGCATTACCAATGCAAATATTCAATCTTGAACGATGATTTTTTTATGATATACTTATCTTCATGTTCCTTGTCGAAGACAACAAGATTAATTGGAAAAGTTTATGCGTCGCTGCGGCCGTCGTCGCCTTTTTGTGCGCGCTGGGGATTTTCCTGTTGGACAAGCCTTTGTTCGTTTTTATGCGCCGGTTTGACGGCGCGTTCGCACGCATGCTGGGCGCGTTCAGCAGTTTCAAGTTCTTATTCGCGATATCCGCCGTCGTATTTTCCATTACCGCCGCGGTTCGAATTTGGTATATTCGCCGCCGGGCCGCGTCTTATGATTGGCTGCGCAATCTGAACATAAGCGGGCTGTACGTTTTGTCCGCCGTTCTGGTTTCCGGCGTCATTACCGGTTGTTTAAAAATATTTTTCGGACGCGCACGTCCCGTTTTATGGGAAATTTTCGGGCAGACCGGTTTTTATCCGTTCCACAGCGAATGGGTGTTCAATTCCATGCCGTCCGGGCACGCGGCCGCCGCGTTCGCCGCGATGGCGACCGTTGGAATTTTGTTCAAAAGGTATAAAATACCGGTTTGGATTGCCGCCGCTTTGTTCGGGCTTTCCCGTATCGCCGCGGGTGCGCACTGGCCGTCGGATGTTATTCTGGGCGCGTTCATAGGCATAGTTTCCGCCGAATTCATACGGGCGGCCTTTGCGCGGCTTTCCCGCCGTCGAGCCTAAGTTTTTAGTTTTTATTTACGCGGGGATTGTGATATAATCCCTTTACATAGCAAAAGGATTTTTATATGCGAAAACAAATGTCTTTGTTTGTTCGGGCGGCGATGGTATTCGGATTGGCGGCCGCGGTGTGCGCGCCGGACAATGCGTTCGCCACGGTACATGTTCAAAACAACATATATATCAACACTATGCCGACCGTAAAACAGGGCAAGCCGATGTATTACGTCGGTCCGGACAGACGCGGCAACATGTACGATGATTTGGAAGACTGCGGCGAAGACTGCCAGCATATGGCAAGTAAGCACGTGTCGCGGCCGTACGGCGAACTGCCGATGGCAAATCCGTTCTTTCAACCGGAAAAGGGAAAGTTCGGCGCGGTAACCGAAGCGGGATACGCCCGGAATTCGTTTAATTTCGTCGTTCCGGTCATCGCGCCGCTGCCGCCTGCCGCCACCGGAATCTGGCTGGACGGCGAATCCGGAAAATGGAACGCGGACCAGCTGTTTGTAAAACAGGACGTGTCGTACGGAATAAACGACCGCGTCGCCTTGCTTGCAAACGTCAAATACGGGTCCACCAAATACGAAGTGAATTGGGACGCGCCCGATTTGGACGCCGATACGGAATCCAGCGCCGGCATAGACCAGGCGGGTGCCGGAATAGTCTGGCGGTTTTATGAAAGCGCCGACGTAATCGCGAACATAGACGTCCAGTACATGTGGACAAAGACGAACAACGCTTTGTCATTGGGCGCCATGGTCGGACACAAGGTTTGGGACCATTCGACCGTATACGGATTCGGCCGCGCATGGGGAATCAATTGGGACGACGAATCGTACGGCGTTTACGTAGAAGACGCGCTGGCCGGATATTATATCGTGTTCGACCGCGATATTTCTTCGATTGTCTTGAATCTGGAAGCGGGCCTTGGGGTATTCACCGCGTTCGACGACATGTGGTCGGCCGGCGCGGAACTTGTCTTCGGCGATTACGATTGGCATTCACAGGCCGGGCTTTCACTTAACCTGAATTACCAGCCGTCAAAAAACTTTGCCGTCGGAATATACGGCCGCATGTCCGTATGGGACAGCGCGGATTCGAACGAAAACATAGAAATGTGGTGGCTTGACGCCGGAATATCCCAAACGCCGATGTTCGTCGGAAAAACGGAAGTGACAAAGCATGCCGACATGATGTTCGGCGCCAGATTGTTTTTGTATTTTTAGAGCATAGAGCATAGAACATAGAGCATAGATTATTATGTGCTATGGTGACGGGTTAAGGAAAATGATATGAAATTGATGAATAGTTTTTTAACAATATCGAAACGTATATGTCTATGCTCTATGCTCTATGCTCTATGCTCTGCGTTTGCGACAGCAAACGCCAATCTTCCCGAAGAAAGGCTGGACACGCCGGGCGGCAGCTCTGCGTCCCCCTCTGCCGCCGGATATTCCAATTATAATATAACCGAATTTTTCGGCAGCGCGTCCGACGACGCAATCCGGTTCGACACAGAAGACCCGATGTTTTTCGAATTGGCCGAAGATTTCGTATCGCGAACCATGGCGCAAATCGGCAACGAATCCATGTCGCTGTCGCAAAGGTTTTCATACGGCATAAACGGAAACATGGTGTTTGCCGGAAACATCAGTCTGCAAAACAATTATCATACTCATGACAATGGGTTTTCCGATATCGGCCTGATGCTGATGTATCGCACGCCGGGGCAAAGCGCCGTCAAGACCGACGTGTACGGCGGAATCAATTTCGCCGGCGCCGGCGCGACAAACGTCCCGCGCAGCGCCAGCACCGTGTACGTGACCGGCGCAAGAATAGGGCGCCAGTGGGTCGGCATGACGCTGGCCGGCGTGGTTCAGGCCAGTTGGATTTTCCACGAAGTGTACGGCATGGCGTACATAGATTTGGCGCCAGAGGTTTATTTCCGTCTGCACGAAGGGTGGGGGTTGGGCGCCAATGTGGTGTTCCGCAAGGCGACGGACCCGAATTTCGACCAGGAATGGGTCGGCGGAAAAATCGCAAAGCGATTCGGGCGCACGATGTACGCCGGAACATTCGATTACGAATTCGAAAGCGACGAATGGAAAGTCGGATTCCGGCTGAACCTGTTGTTTTAATTCCTATTTATGTGTTTTCTCTTGTAATGCCCGGCGCGGGTATTAGAATTACGCTTGTGTAAAACCAAGAAAGGAGGAACACATAATGAAAAAGTTAATCGCAATTGCAATCGCCGCGGCCGTATTGACCGGTTGCGCCGGAATGACCCAACGCGAACAGAACACGTATATCGGCGCCGCCATCGGTTCCATATTCTTTGTTCCGGGCGCCCTTATCGGCGGATACATCGGTCATAATATGAAATAAAAATCGGGGCGTTCGCCCCGGTTTATTATTATTGTAGGGGCGTATATTTACGCCCAAATAAAAGGGCGCAATTATGCGCCCCTACATTTTTGTATTTTTATTAACGCGATTTTATGATATAATGCACGCACGATGTATCGTTATATAATTCCATTTTTTTGCGCGATTGTTTTTTGCGTTCCGGCGATGGCCGATAATTTCAGTGAAAGATTCGTTAGTAGAGGAATAGATGCCAAGGCCTTTGATGCCGCTTGGGGTAATGCCGGAACTATTAACAGCACCAATCGTTGTGCGGCCAATCAAGGTGATGTTCAATACATAAGTGGTGCATGCATAGGCGCCAGCAAGTCGCGTTCACCCGCATGTACGAACAGTTAGAGTTGGGGCGATTCCGACGAGGGCGCCTTGCTGATGATGGTTGCGCGTACTGATATAAATGCGAACTGCGCAACATTTAAACCCACCCAATTACGTGCTTCGGCCAATCTGGGAAGCGGTTATGAAGGCATGTCTCATCTTGATAATTTGGCATGCGCTCACAGCAGAAAATGGTGTACCCAGGCAGAAGGCAATGTCAATAGTCCAAAATGCAATAATCCCGCACCAAATGGCGATTGTTCTTTCACAGCGTATCATGAACCCACCAATATCGCCGGATTATCAATAAGGCTTTGCAAACCCGATACGGCGCGTGCAAATACATGTAATCCTAGTAATCCAATCAAAAGAGATACTTTTAATAATGTAGGTTTCAGGACGAATAAGGAGGGAAGTGTTCGTTCAGAAGTGGCCATGTTTAATTGGGCCCAAACCTATGTTTGTGTGAATCGTGACAGCACTTTGGATGCCCATGATAGTATTCTTGCCATATCCAGATGGACGCCCAGCGGTAACGGCGCGTTTGTCAGACAATTCATATTCAGGGCCCATGGTTGGAAAAACGCCACCCCTGAAACATATACATATGGTGGGGCAAGTGTATCATATTATACAAGGGCAACGGTTTCGTTAACCGGATCCGGTCCGGAAATTTTGGTGTGTCGCGACGGATTTGGGGCAAATGCCAATGGAAACGATTGTGTGCCGAATGATTTCAACCAATGCTGTTCGCCGCTGCAGCCGCTGAACAAGGACCAGTTATATTCTGGTATCGGGAATTCCAGCGAGCAATGTTGGACCAAATCCGGCAATGACTTTAAGGGTTGTTTCTGCCAATAAAATCAATCCGATTTCTTTTGGATGATAAAAAATCCGGCGACAGTTTTGCCGGATGCATGTGCAAATGAATGTTTGCGCCGTATTTCTATTTTTCCCGGGCGGCGCGCAGTCTTTTAAATAATTCAACATCCGTTATGGCGTCATCGCAAGGCGTTTCCGTGGCGGACCGTATGGCGGTCGGCCGGATGCCCAGTTTCGTCGCAATATCATGCACCATATAGACATAGTCCAGCACGTCATAGAATTTTCCATTATATTCCATTTTGCGCGATGTTATATTACCGCCGTCCGCCGCCCATCCGTTGCGGCAATATGTGATACCGTAAATATCCACACCCTGGGCCCTTAATAAATAAACCGTGGTATAGACGTATTTCTTTTTTGCCTTGCCAGTCATGACTGTTTCCTTAACTTGTTCCAATAATCCAATCTCTTTTTAATCTCGCGTTCGAAACCGATTTCTTTTGGGCAATAGAAAGTCTGGCGCCGCATGCTTTCCGGAAAACAATTCTGGCCGCTGAAACCCGAAGCGGTATCGTGTTCGTAAACATATCCCGCGCCGTATCCCATTTCCTTCATCATGCGCGTCGGCGCGTTCAGAATATTTTTCGGCGGCGTCAGCGAGCCATATTTTTCCGCCGCCGAATATGCAAAATTCTGCGCGCGATAATTAGCGTTCGATTTCGGCGCCGTGCCCAGATATATCACCAATTCTGTCAGGGCCAGGTCACCCTCTGGACTGCCCATCCGCTCATAAACCTGCCACGCGGACAGCGCGATTTGCATAGCATTCGGGTCGGCAAGGCCGATATCCTCCATCGCGAACCGCGTCAATCTGCGAAACAGATACATCGGGTCCTGGCCCGCGGTCATCATGCGCGCGGTCCAATACAGCGCCGCGTCCGTGTCGCTGGCCCGCAATGATTTATGAACCGCGGAAATCAGATTGTAATGTTCGTCGCCCGATTTGTCCGACATCGGTGCGCGTTTCTGTATGGCTTTGTCCAATTCGTCCGGCGACAGCGCCTTGTTGAAATTCGCCCCCGACAGATATTCGACAGTGTTCAGCAAAAAGCGCGCGTCGCCGTCCGCCATTTGGCAAAGGTGCGTTCGCGCGTCGCGCGACAACGGCATTTCTTTGCCGATAAATTTTTCCGCCCGGTCTAGCAGTTCCAGCAAATCCTCGCTGCCCAATGGCGAAAGAACGCCGATATGACAGCGCGACAAAAGCGCGTTGTTCAATTCGAACGACGGGTTTTCCGTCGTCGCGCCGACAAACACGACCGTGCCGTTTTCAAGATATGGCAGCAGAGTATCTTGCTGTGTTTTATTAAACCGATGGATTTCATCGATAAACAGCAAAGTACCGCGGCCCAATTCGCGGTTCATTTTTGCGGTTTCCATTATTTTCTTTATATCCGCCGTGCCGATAAACACGGCCGACGTCGGAACGAATTCCATGTCCGTGGTATTCGCCAGCGCGCGCGCAATCGTTGTCTTGCCGCATCCCGGCGGCCCCCATAAAAGCAGATTGGAAAGCCGGCCCGATTCGACCATTTGCCGCACAAAACCGTTCGGTCCCAATAATGATTTCTGGCCGATTATATCATCCGTCGTATGCGGCCGCATGCGTTCGGCCAGCGGCGCGTGGACGCCGGTTTGCGGCGCGGCCTTTAAAGTTTTATTTTCTTTTTTCGGCATTTGACTTTAATTTGACTTGCTGTTTATTTATAATATGATAATTATAGTAAAAATAAAGGCGTTTGCAAGATATGAAAAAAGAAAATAATATTTCATCGGGCGATATTGCCGCGCTGGCCGCGGCCGCGCTGGGCGCCAATCCGAAACTGTCCATAGACGAAGCCGTGCGCCAGGCGACCGAATCGCTGCGCCGCGCGACCGCGGTGCAATTAACCGCGCGCCAGGTCACCGATTCGGTGCGGCCGGATGCGATAATTTGTTTCGAAGACGGAACGCGGCATGTCATGCTGCGCCGGTATATCAAACGGAAATTTAACATGTCGCCGGAACAATACCGCGCCAAATGGGGATTGCCGGACGACTATCCTTTCGTTGCGCCGCGATATGCCGCCGCCCGGTCAAAAATTGCGAAAAAAACGGGATTGGGGAAAATAGGGCATAAGGCATAAGGCATATGAATTATGCCTTGTGTGTCAGTATCAGGTATTTGACCGTATTTTTACCAAACATATCTTTGGTTTTGTATCTTGTATCCAGACCCGATTCGGGCGGGGTGGAAAAATCTTTATTCGATATTTTCAAATTCGTTTTAGCTGCCTTTTCCAAAATCCAATCGAAATAATCCAGGTGGTCCGTCGCGATTATAATTTGGCCGCCAGGCGCCAGGCGGCCGGCAAGTTCATTCAAGAATTCCGTTTGCAAAAGCCGACGCTTTTCATGGCGAGATTTCGGCCACGGGTCGGGATGCAAAATATAGATTTTGCTGAACGCAAAATAGGGCATAGGGCATAAGGCATAAGGCATAGATAGCAATTTTCTTACATCGTCCGGCCAGATTTTGATGTTTTTATATTCGGGTTTGATGATTTGTAGGGGCGCGTATTCGCGCCCTGGGGCGCAAGTATGCGCCCCTACATCGTCCGTCATGTGCGAAAGCAACGCCGCCACGCCGTTCATAAACGGCTCTGCGCCTATGATTGTCCGGGTCGGATGGGTTTCCGCCAAATGCAATATATGTTCGCCCGCGCCGAATCCGATTTCCAAAATCGCGTCTTGGTCGTTTTTTGTCGGCGCAAGCGCAGGCAACAGGTTTTCGACCAGCCATTGCTTGCGGTCGGAAAGCGTCTTGCCGCGCACCCGGCCGAAAGTTCGTATCAAAGAATTTTTTGCTTTTTCCATGCACATAGTATAAAATCCAATCTATTCGATTTCAAGAAAAAGGCGGTAATTATTATGAACGAAAAAAATATACTTATAATGGCGTCGGGCAGCGGGTCCAATGCAGAGGCGATTGTAAAGGGCGCCCAGGCCCAGGCGTTGCCCATGCGATTCGTTTGCGGATGTGATAAAAAACCGGAAAAGGCCGGCGTGTACGAAAAAATGGAAAAACTGGGCGTGACGGTTCACTATCTGCCGGCGCCGTACGGAGACCATTCCGCGCTGTCGGAATTTATGAAAAACCATAAACCCGACCTGACCGTCCTTGCCGGATACATGCGCATTCTGCCGCCGGAAATCGCCGACAAATACGACATACTGAATATTCACCCCAGCATTCTGCCATTTGTATACAAGGGCAGCATGGATGCCTACCAGGACGCAATGGACGCAGACGACAAATACACCGGATGCACCGTGCATCGCGTGACGTCGGACGTCGACGCTGGCGAACGCGTCGGCCAAATCGCTTTTGAAATTCCGGAATTCATAAAAACGGAACGCGACATAGGCAAATTAAAAGCCATCGGATTGTCGTACGAACACGCGCTGTACCTGATTGCCATCAACAGCGTTTTGCGGAACGAATCGCCCGACACAATGCTGGTCGCGCGCGTTGCCGCGGCGAATTTGAAAGTGCGCGGTCTGCCCATGATTAAAACAATTGTGCCGCTGAACAATGCGCCCGTATTCGCGGAATTTTGTTCGAAAGAATTGGCATGCCGGTAAAAGGAATATAAAAATGCGTAAAGGCTTATCACCGGATTTAATCGCGCGGGTTTTGGGCGCGGCGCCGAAATGGGCGATTGAGGATTTAGAGGAAAAATTCCCGCCGCGTAATCTGTCGGACGGTGCGATGGTGACGCGTTTCGCGCCCAGCCCGACGGGATTTTTTCACACCGGAAATCTGTATCCGGCGATTGTCGATAAAAAATTGGCCCAACAGTCGGGCGGAGTGTTTATCCTGCGCGTTGAAGATACGGATACCGCGCGCGAAATTCCCGGCGCAATAGATATCGTTCTGGATTCCTTGGCGAAATTCGGATTGAACCCGGACGAAGGCGTGGTCGGCGATAAAGTCGAGGTTGGCGTATACGGCCCCTATACCCAAAGCAAACGCAAAGACATATATCATTCGGTTGCGGCGGAATTGCTTGCACGCGGCGCGGCATATCCTTGCTTTTTAACTGCCGATGAAATGGATGAAATCCGCGCAAAGCAAACCGCCGCCGGATTTCGCACAGGTATTTACGGCGAATGGGCAAGAGACCGCAATCTATCCGAAGATGAAATAATCACACGGCTTGATGCCGGCGAAGTACCATCGGTGCGGCTTTATTCAACAGGCGATTACAATAAAAAAATCTATTGCAAAGAGGCTATACGCGGCAGCGTTGAATCGCCGGAAAACGACAACGACATTGTGATTGTAAAATCGAACGATGGACTTCCGACCTATCATTTCGCGCATCTTGTCGACGACCATTTTATGCGCGTCACGCATATTTTTCGCGACCAGACTTATACGCCGTCATTGTCCCTGCATGTCCAGATGTTCAAAGCGATGGATTGGGCGCTGCCCATTTATATCCATCATGCGACAATTGATATACTGGACGCGGAAACAGGGGGAAGGCGAAAATTGTCCAAACGCAAAGACCGCGCGGCCGGTGTTGGAAATCTGCTGGAAGACGGCTGGGCGCCAGAGACCATATCGGAATACATATTCAATATAATCGCATCCGGATACGAAGATGCAAAAATGAAAAATCCCGCGCTGACCATTTGGGATTATCCAATCAATATCAAAAAACTTCCGGCCAGCGGGGCGCTGTTCGATATGAAAAAATTGGAATGGTGGGCAAGGGAATTTATCGCAGGCCTGGATGAATCGAAATATAAAATAACAGACCGCGTCACTGCATGGGCCGCGGAATATTCGCCCGAATGGCACGCGCGGATAAAAGATAAAAAAGAATATCTGCACGCTATGCTGGACATCGAACGCGACAATCCGAAACGGATTCGCAAAGATTTTATTACTTGGAAACAAACGCTGGAAGAGGTTGCGTATTTCTTTGACGATTTGTTTGTGGAATCCGACGTCGAAATAAATAAAAATATATTGCAAGAATTCCTTTCGACCTTTGATATAAACGATTCAAAAGAAATCTGGTGGGAAAAGATTGTCGCGATTGCCGCAAAGCTGGGAATCAAAAATGGAGATGTCGCGATGGCTTTGCGAATCGCTTTGACCGGGCGCGAAAACACTCCCGATTTATATTCAATCATACAGGTTATGGGGGACGAACGCGTTCGGACGCGGATACAAAATGCAATTAAATAGATTTTTATTTTTATCGTTTTTCATGGCGGCCTGTGCGGGCGGCGGCACGCCGGTCGTTAATTCCGAATATGCGGAAAATCTGGGTTCCATATCGGCCGGATTTATCGGCAAACGGTACGCAGCGGACCCATTGGGCGAAGGCACCGGATTCGATTCGGACCCTGTCATTCGCGAAGATGCTTTCGATTGTGTGACGTTCGTCGAAACGGTCATGGCCATGTCGGCGCCGGGGGACGCGACAGAAAATAAAATCAAAGTATCATATATCAAGGGCCGCCTTG
>Ga0082212_10004195_pt1 | contig 20093 bp, 9 predicted proteins | sample TergutNt197P3_FD_71548 | JGI IMG/M metagenome (GOLD analysis project Ga0082212, IMG submission 71548) | Neocapritermes taracua P3 segment gut microbial communities from Petit-Saut dam, French Guiana - Nt197 P3 | ecosystem: Host-associated > Arthropoda: Insects > Digestive system > Gut ... | reverse complement strand
ACGCTGTATTACACGGTATGGGTAATACATTTCCTACTGTGCCGTTAAAGGACCCCACCGGAGGCTATCATGAATTTAATTATGTAGGAAAACTGCTCTATGGAGGTCGCCAGCATAATTACACCGATAATATTTCGCTAACCGGTGAATTTGTAGTGAAACCTTTACCCGGATGGGATATTACTGCCAATTATACATATAACGGAAGATTCAATGAACGTACCAACCACGCTGCGACATTCTATGTGGAGAGACCCAGCGGAGCAATGATGCCCCGTGGAGCAACAAGCCCCAACTCTTTCTGGCGTCATTTCGGTAAAACTCAGGATTTTGTAATTAATGCCTTTACATCATATGAAAAAAATCTGGGCGATCATTATTTCAAGGGACAGGTAGGCTTTGTTCAGCAATTGACAACGTATGTTCAACTAAGAGGCTCTAACAATCAATTGATTAGCGATGAAGTTCCCATGCTTTCACTGGCTACGGGAACAAATATGGCTTTAAACGATGTTGCTTGGGAAGAAGCTGTCAGGGGCGCTTTCGGGCGTATACAATACAATTATAAGGAAAAGTATCTTCTGGAATTGAACGGCAGGTATGATGGAACCTCCAAATACCTGAAAGATAAACGTATGAGGTTCTATCCCGGCGTATCGGCCGCATGGACGATATCAAAGGAATCCTTCTGGGAACCGCTCACTGATTATGTGAATCAATTAAAACTGAGAGCATCTTATGCAAGTTTGGGTAACCAAACTTATTCAGGCAGGTATGATTTTTATCCCGGATTAGGCCGCACACTCCCTGCTTCTACAGCATGGTTTTTCGCTGGTGATAGCCGTGAAATGTCTTTCAGAGCGCCAGGATTAGTAGATTTCGGAACTACATGGGTATCGACCACTACAACAGACTTTGGTATTGACCTCGGACTTTTAAATAATCGGTTAGACTTTTCTTTCGACTGGTACCGTCGCCATGAAACAGATTTCATAGGTCCGGCGCAAGTATACCCCGCTTTACTGGGAACTGGCGCTCCAGGCAGTAATAATACAGAGATGGAAACAAAAGGTTGGGATCTTACCATTGGATGGCGAGACCGTATTAACGAATTTTCGTACGGTGCAACTCTAACATTAAGCGATTTCCAGGGGACCATACTCAAGTATCCCAGCGATGTTAAGTTGATTACCTCATGGTACAACGGTAAAAGTATGGGAGAACTCTGGGGTTTCGAAACCATCGGTATCATAAAGGATGAAAAGGAAGCCGAATTATGCCGTGAGACACAAACAATACTAAACAACAACTGGTATGTTGGCGACATTCATTATAAAACCAACGGTTCCAAACTTTCCCGTGGTAGTCTTACCGCCGATGATCCGGGCGATCTGAAAATCATAGGTAACACGACGCCACGTTACCAGTTCGGACTTAACCTGAATGCCGAATGGAAAAGTTTCGACGCAACAGTATTCTTCCAGGGCATTGGGAAACGTGATCTTATGTTCCATTATTCATCGAATTATTTTTGGGGTATTACTACCTGGGGACAGTTTCAATCCACAGTTTACAGGGAACACGACCGTTGGTCAAATGGTCTGAACCCTGATGGCTCACCAGGACAACTACCGGCAAATCCGAACGGTTACCTGCCTCGCGCCTATTTCAATACCAATAAAAATGTCCAGGCTCAAACCGGTTACTTGCAAAGCGGGGCTTACATGCGTGTAAAAAATCTTCAATTGGGGTACACATTACCTAAGTCCATCACTGACAAAATAAAATTCCAAAAAGCAAGGCTATTTATCAATGGCGAAAATTTGTTTACTTTTACAAAACTGTTGAAGATTACTGACCCTGAAATTGTGGAAACCAATCAAAATTGGGGAGACGCCGATGATTATAACAGGAATTGTACAGTAGGGAAAACATATCCCGTGCGGAGAACATGGTCGTTTGGATTAAATGTAACTTTCTAACTATTATTCACTACATTAAAAATTATTTATCGTATGAAAAATATTATAAAAACAACCGTACTATCATTGGTTCTCTTCTCGTTTGCAATAGCTTGTAACGATGAATTTTTGGAACGATATCCATTAGATACCATCAGCGATGCGAATTACTGGAAAACAGCCAATGATTTAAAAATGTATTGCAATACCTTTTATAGTGATAACGGACTGCTTCCGAGGTGGAATACCTTTAACTTACAACCATTTTCCATTGACGGAAACTCGGATATTGTAGCAAAAAATGATTATGACAGATATTTAAACGGCGAAAAAGTCATTGAAGGCAATAATGACGGCTGGGGTACAGGCGACTGGTTGGTATTGCGCCAACTCAATTACTTTATGGATCATTACCGGCAAGTAGAGGAACAGGTAGGATTTGATGCCGTAAAACAGTATGTGGGCGAAATACTCTTTTTCCGCGCCCTGTTTTATTTCCAAAAGTTGCAACGTTATGGTGATCTCCCGTGGGCATCCACCACTGTAACCATTGACTCCGATGTATTATTTGGCGAACGTCTGCCACGAAACCAGGTGGTCGACTATATGATGGAAGACATGGACAAAGCAGTTGATTATCTGCCGGCTCAAGCCGGAGGCTCCTGGACGGGAAGGCTTACAAAGGAAACAGCGATGGCTTTTCAATCGCGCATCGCACTTTATGAAGGCACCTGGGAAAAATACCATAACGGAACCCCTTTTGCAGCTGCGGTCAACCAAAGTCAGAAATTTCTTCAAAAAGCAGCCGATGTATCTGAGGCGCTGATACGTTTATCCGAATCGGTGGGTTATCCCGCATTGGACGGCGTTGGAGATGAATATGGATACCGTGACCTTTTCAATCAACTAACTTATGCAAATAGCAAAGAGGTACTTTTTTGGCGTAAATATGTTTCCGGTTTGATCACCGGTCATTGGGGGTCATATTCACATTCCGGAGGACAGGCCGGCATTACCAAAAATTTAATTGATTCCTATTTGAAAATTGATGGTACGCCAGTTGCAGCCGGTTATGACGACGCGAATCTGTTAAAAGTAGCTGAAGGACGCGATCCTCGCCTCGCACAGACTGTCAATATTAATGACGGCAAGCATTACCAATTTCAGTTATTAGACCCGCCTACTTTTTTTATTGCTCCAGCTTTTGACGCAAATAATATGGAAAGTTATAACCCTACCGGTTACCAGATTTATAAAGGACATAACTTCCGTGTAGCAGGTCAAGTCGCGAGGGAAAGTTGTGAAAATGCGCTAATTTATTTCCGTTACGGAGAGGTGTTGCTAAACTTTGCCGAAGCCAAAGCCGAATTAGGTACCATTTCCCAAGGCGATTTGGACAGGAGTATCAATAAACTGCGTCAACGTGTCGAGATGCCACCCATGGTTTTAGCAGGACTTACAAATGATCCCAACTTCGAGTTTTCAACACTGTCCCCAGTCATTCAGGAAATACGCCGCGAACGGAAAGTAGAATTAGCTTGTCAAAGTTTTCGTTATAACGACATTATGCGTTGGGCGGCTGCCGGAGAAATTATCGTGGGTTATATACCGCTTGGCGCAAAAAAAGCGCAATGGGAAGAAGGTTTCAAATTTTCAGATCATGCGTATGATCAATCACAAAATGGCCGTCAAGAAGTTTTTGAAGAAAAAGTCGCCCAATTGATGACTGATAATCAAGGATATATTAAAATTTACCAGGACGCTTTGAATGGAGGAACCGAAGGTTACAGATTCAATGTGAATAAAAATTATCTATATCCGATTCCTACCCAGCAATTAATTTTGAACGACAAGATGAAACAAAATCCCGGTTGGTAATTTTAAATTTTAAATGGTTTTCTTGTGTCCGGTCGGAAATCAGTTTGATTTCCGACCGGATCTTTTCATGAATTTAGACTATTGTATGCAAAATAATAGGCGTTTGTGGAAATACAATGCGTGAATACGTTCTTTTCTATTTTATTTTTTGATTTTTAAAAAAAGAAAACATACATTTGCAACGGTATTGTAGAGTTATAAGGCTTACACTTTTAAAAACTTCAAATCCTCAAAATGATGGAACGATTGAAATTACCGAAAGGGATACAGACCTTTGAAGAACTCCGAACGGGAGGTTATGTGTATGTTGACAAGACAAAGTATCTTGTCGACCTGATAGATAATGGAAAACCCTATTTCCTTGCCCGTCCGCGTCGCTTCGGGAAATCGCTTACCATTTCCACCTTTGAGGCGCTGTTTTCGGGGAGGAAGGAACTATTTAAAGGTCTCTATGCGGAAGAATTTCTGAACCGCCCCAACTTTCAGCCCAGTCCGGTCATACGGCTGGATATGAGCAGTATCAATACAGGTAAAGGAATAGAAGGTATTGAAGAATCTCTCCTTAACTTGACAAAAGCGATGGCAAGGCAGCTCGGGATCAAATTGTCGGATACGAAATTATATGGTGATTTACTGAGGGAACTTATTGCGGAAACCGCCGAAAAATACAGTCAGAAAGTAGTTGTCCTCGTGGACGAATACGACAAGCCCTATACCGATTTTGTGAATGACCGCGAGATGGCCGACAGGGTTCGTAATATGCTGCGCGACTATTATGTGCAAATCAAAGCCAGCGATAAACACATCCGTTTTATTTTTCTCACCGGCATTTCCAAATTCGTAAAGATGGGCGTGTTCTCCACCTTAAATAACCTCGACGACATCTCGATGATGCCCGAATATGCCGAGATATGCGGCTATACGGAAGAAGAAATCATTCGCTATTTCCCTGATTATCTGGATGATGTGGCAGTAAAACTGAAAATTTCTGTTGAGGCGCTGATTGAAAAAATGCGTCGCTACTACAATGGTTTTTGCTTCGACAGGGAAGCGCAGGCAAGACTTTACAATCCGTTCTCGACCTTACTGTTTTTCTTCAAAAAACATTTTTCAAACTACTGGATTGAAAGCGGAAGTTCCCGGTTCATTGCCGACTATATGCGTGATAAGCGCCTGACGGTCGATCAGTTTCGCAACATGCCCGTATCGGAGGGATTTGCCCAAAGTCCGGGTGATTTGGATACAACCAGACCGGAGGGGTTTCTGTTTCAAAGCGGTTACCTGACCCTGCGTCCGGGTATAGACGACTTCCTGTCGCTCGACTTCCCGAACACGGAAGTCCTCAATTCCATGTCGGAACTGCTTGCGCAAAATATTTTACGCGACAAAGACGACGATTTCACCCAATGCCGAAACGATCTGCTAAAAGGCTTGCGCACTGTTGATTTTGGAAAAATCATCGGCGCGCTGAACCGCCTGCTGGCAAGCGTTCCCTACGATGACTTTTCGAACGCTGCCCGTCAGAGTATCTCCTACAACGATTATGATTTTGACATGCAGGAATGGCTTTACCGTTCGACGATTCTCGCATTCCTGCGCGGATGCGGCGTGGTCGTCGTAGCCGAAATGCATACGAACAAAGGACGTCCCGACTTAGTCGTCACGCATAAAGGTAACACTTACATCATCGAACTGAAAGTAGCCGATAATTGCGAAAACGCCGAAAAGAAAGCTGAAGAAGCGCTCCGGCAGGCCACTGAAAAAAATTATACCAATCCATTCCCCGACGCCACATGCCTTTGCCTCTGCATTGACAATGAAGCGCGCCAAATCACCGCATTACGCATCAAACCGGCAATGGCAGATTATACAGGTTCACAATGACGAAAAATGCGTCCATGTTCAAATATGATCAGCAGCGTCTAAAATACAAAATAAGTAAACTTATTTTGTATTTTGACTGACTTTTGCTATCTTTGTCAGGTTTTTTGCAATTAATATCATCATGAAAAATATCGTATTGCCGCTACTATTCGGCGCAACCGTGACTTCCTGTCAGATCGGGCAAAAACAGCCGAATGTACTGATCATCCTTACCGACGACCAGGGATGGGGCGATGTGGCGATTCACGGTAATCCGCTCATCAACACGCCAACACTCGACAAACTCTACCGGCAATCTGCCGTACTCAATCATTTTTACGTCTGCCCGCTTAGCGCCACTTCGCGCGCCAGCCTGCTTACAGGGCGTTACCATCTGCGCACAGGCGTATCGCATGTCGACCACGGACTGGAAAACATGAATCCTGACGAAACAACCATTGCCGAAGCGTTCAGGGAATCGGGCTATCAAACGGGATGTTTCGGCAAATGGCACAATGGTGCATACTTCCCATATACGCCTAACGGACAGGGATTCGATGAGTTTGTAGGATTTAGCGACGGACTTATCCTCAATTATTTCGATCCGCTCCTGCAGCACAATGAAGAGCCCATGAGAGAAAAAGGGTTTATCACCGATATATTTACCGACAAGGCCATCCGTTTTATCGAAAACAATAAGGACAGACCCTTCCTCTGTTACATACCCTACAATGCGCCACACGCACCCTACCAGGTTCCGGACGAATATTTTGACCGGTATGCCGGATTGACAGCCGATAATCCGCGTAACCGGGATGTTCTTGCCAGTATTTATGCAATGGTTGAAAATATCGACTATAACATCTCCCGGATTCTGGACAAGCTGGAACAGTTAAAATTAGCGGAAAATACGATTGTTGTTTTCATGTCGGACAACGGACCGACAACTGTTCAACGCTATAACGGCAACATGCGGGGACAGAAATCGACGGTCTACGAAGGCGGGATACGCGTACCGTGCTATATCCGCTGGAAGGGGCAGATCGACCACCGGGTGATCGACTGCCCGGCGTCCATTATCGACATCATGCCTACCCTGCTGGGATTATGCGGTATTACAGACTGTCAAACCGCTTTTCCCATGGATGGATTCGACTTGAAGGACATCATCAAAGGTAAAACGGATCGGTTGCCCGACGAGCGGATGATTTTCACTCATGTATGGGCAGGCGGTCTTACACCCTATGTCGGTAGCGTACGGACAAATGATTTCCGGCTGTCGGTGTTCCGTGACAGAGCGGAACTGTACCATATCCAAACGGATCCGGGCGAAAATAACAACCTGTATGAACGGGATGCACCAAAGGCAAAAACGCTTCACGATGCGTATCTGAAATGGTTCGACGACGCCTCGAAAAACGTACAGCTTGATCCTGTGGTACCCGTTGGGTACGACGAGGCACGAACAGTCAGGATTCAGGCTCCTGAAGGGAAAATGTACGGACAACTGGCTTTTTACAGCAGGATACCCAACCGGAGCTGGGTGCATCATTTTGAATCACCGGACGATTACCTGACATTTGAGCTGGATGCGGTTCGAACGGGCGATTATGACATTTCGGTTGAATATGCCCAGCCTGATGAAGGACGTGCCATGCTGGTAGCAGAATGTGGTTCAAATACAATCAAAACCGGATTACAGCGCCATATGGCCGATTCAATCCCTTCACCCGACAGGGTGCAGCGATGGCAGGCGCACGAAAGAAACTGGGGCATACAGTCCATAGGCATCGTCCCCCTGCAGAAAGGCCGGAACAGGTTGAAACTATATGTCGAGGATGGTTCTTTAAAAAACGTTCAGATTAATACTGTGCTTGTAGCACGTAAAGAGGATAATTAATTACTAATTACTAATTACGGGTTGATAAATATAATTATAATTTAAATATTTTTTTATGTCAAAACATTCAAATTGCCATTGTTGTCCGCCTTATGTGGAAGAATCGTCTTCCAATAGCGAGTGGAAAATTTCGCGTCGTAATTTTGTTGCCATGGGCGGGATGATCCTTGGCGGCCTCTCCCTCTCAAGTTTGCAAAACACTGCCTTAGCCGCCGCAAAGACAGAGACCGGCCCTATGGCGCCAAAACCGCGTAAAACGCTGATTGTAAAACCTGTCCTCGTTCATGACGTGACCCAGCCAAAGGAGATGGAATCCTGGCGAATGTGGGGTGGAATCCAATCTGTTGAGGAAGCAAATATAGAAGTTACGCACATCCAGTCGGAACTTGCCATCCTCAAACAGCAAGCTGACTATCCAGTCGAGTTCCTCGATGTTTCAACATGTACCAACGGAGAACTTGCATCATACGGTAACCTGCGGTCTACACCGGCGATGAACAGGCTGAAAGAACATCCGGACTTTGCCAAATGCGACGCAATCCTGCTTTACGCATTAGGGAATGACATTCACGGTATTCAGGACTTTGGAAAAGATGTAGTCGTCTTTCTGCGCTGGAACAGCGGACCGGTCTCCCGGCACATTACCACGATCAGTTCGCGTTTCATACGTCAGCTTACCGACGATGTGACGCTAAAGAATATTACTTACGAAGACGTCGTCGTCGATAGTCTCGATGAACTCAACTGGCGTTTTCGGGCGCTGTGCGGCCTGAAGAACACGATGAATGCAAAAATTGTTACCATCGGCAGCGCGGGGGGGTGGTCGCAACCATATGGTAGCGTTCCCGAAATTGTTAAAAAGTTATGGAATTTTGAATATAGCGACGTCGGTTATGATGAATTGAGAAAACTGATCAATGAGGCAAAAGCCGATAAAAACATGATGGCCCGGGCGCAAAAACGGGCTGAAGATTATATCAGGATACCGGGAACACAATTAGAAACGAAATTGGAATTTCTTGTAATCGCCTTCATGCTCGACGAGATTTTCAGGTTGCTGATGAAAAGGGTCGATACGAATTTTATAACGGTCAACTCTTGCATGGGCGCCATTATTCCGGCGTCAAAATCGACTGCCTGCATGACGCTGACTACGCTCAACGACGACGGCTACCAGGCTTACTGCGAATCTGACTTTGTGGTCATTCCGGGCGCCATGCTGTTGAGCAACATCAGTGGCCGGCCGGTCTTTTTCGGCAATCCCTGCTTTCCGTTCAACGGTACCTCCACGACGGCTCACTGCGCCTGTCCGCGCAAGATGGACGGTAAAACATTAAACCCAGTTCGGATCGTTACGCATTATGAATCAGACTTCGGCGCAGCGCCCTGGGTCGATGTTCCCATCGGAATGACGACAACGCATATCGCCCCCGGCTTTAAATGCGATCGCTATGTCGGGTTCAAGGGAACCATCACAGGCGTTCCGTTCAAACCTTCGTCCTGCCGTACGCAGATAACCGCCCGACGCGAATGTTCGGACGAACTGCTGGCTAAACACTTAGTCGGATTCCACCAGGTAATCGGTTTCGGCGACTACCGGAAAGAACTCGGATACGCCCTTCGCAGGGTCGGTATCGATTGGAAAAATTTAGATAAAATGTAAAAATAATTTATTATGGAAAATCAATCAAGAAGAAATTTTTTAAAAAATGCTGCGGTATTGACTGCAGGCCTTACAGCAGGCGCTACGGGCGCTATTAATGCTAATACATTTACAGCGTCGAAGCCAGGCGCCATCATGGGCGCTAACGATAAAATCCGAATGGGATTTATCGGGATCGGTAACAGGGGATCAGAACTGCTGGGGTTGTTCATGCAGCAGCCCGATTGTGAAATAGCGGCGCTCTGCGACATTTACGAACCGTACCTCCAAAGAGACCGGTCGAAGGTAAACCAGCGGTGGATAGACATCTACGGTTCCAAAATCCCGAAAATGGGCGAACAGTTTCCAGTAAAACCAAAACTGTTCAGCGACTTCCGTCAATTGCTCGATGACAAAAGCATTGACGCCGTGTGTATCGCCACGCCCGACCACTGGCATGCCTTAATAACCATTGCCGCGATACGGGCAGGGAAGGATGTGTATTGTGAAAAACCGTTGACCAACACACTGGTCGAAGGCAGGAAGATGATACAGGCACAGGCGGCAAGCAAACAGGTGGTGGCCGTTGGGATGAACCGTCGCGGAAACATCGCTTACCAGAAACTGGCAAAAACAGTACACGACGGTAAACTGGGAAAAATAATCCGCGGACGGTCGGTGTACGCCAGCAATCTGTATCCCAACGGCATCGGGAAAATGAAACCCGAAGACCCGCCCAAAGACTTTAACTGGGATATGTGGCTCGGTCCGCGTGCCTTCAGACCCTATCAATACAACATCGCCCCGTATATGTTTCGCTGGTGGAACGATTATTCGTCGCAGTTAGGAAACTGGGGAGTTCACCACATGGATGCCATGCGCTGGCTGATGGGCGAAACGGCGCCGCTATATATTTCCGCACACGGGGGCGATTACCTGCTCGACCACGATGCAACCATCCATGATACGGATGTGGTGACCTACGAGTTTGCTTCCGGAAAAATCATGACCTACGAAATATTGGAATCGACCGGCGGTAGCGGTTTGTTTCCTTACGGTGAACTGGAAATAAGAGGCGTTCACGGGGTGGCTTTTGCGCACGAAGGAGGTTATCGCATCCGTCCGAACAGGCCGGGTCAGTTCCAGAACTGGAGCGCGCCCTTCGAAGAAGAAACATTCGACAATCAGACGCGACTGCTCAACGACGCCAGTAGCGCCGACAGCACAACGGGGCTGATTCGCAATTTTTTAGATTGCGTCAAATCACGCCAGACACCGCTCTGCCCATTGGAAGAAGGACATCGATCGACGAGCCTGGCGCATCTGGCAAATATCGCACTGATCGTGAAAGAACGACTACAGTGGGATGCGGCAAACGAGCGCTTTATCAACAATGAAAAGGCCAATGCCCTGCTGAGCTACGAATACCGTGTACCCTGGCAGCTGTAAGGAGACGCTTTTCCTAATAGTACCCTATGAAACCAAATATAACAAATCCCTTAGGGATCATTTTTGCCTCATGTACATTGGCTATCTTTATTATCCTTAGTTCCTGTTCGCAAACTTCCAATCAAACAGAAGGGATTACTTATACCTATACCACTGCGAAAGCGCCCGAAGTAAACGGCTGGAATCCAATCGGCCCCGGTGGTGGCGGCACGATATTCCTGCCGGTGATCAGCCCGCACAACAAAGATGTTATGATGACATTGTGCGATATGTCCTGCTCTTTTTTAAGCAAGGACGGCGGACGCACTTGGACGACACTCTATTTTGAAGGGACAATCGATACCTATTGCTTCGATCCGGTCGACCCGGATATCATCTATGTTGGATCGAGGCAAAGCGGACTGTGGAAAACAGTAGACGGTGGCGACAGGTGGAATAATATACAACCTCATTTTGAACCTGCAACGAGGGTTGTACGAATCGCTGTTGATCCGGCAGACAACCGCATCGTCTATGTGTGCACTGTCAATAACGCTTTTCACGTTTCGTATGACGGCGGCGTCACTTTCGAATACAATGTGTTTCCTGCCCAGACAATGCCTGCCGGAGAATACCATGGCAGGTATAGCGTATCGGGCCCGGGCGCCGGCTCTTCAAAAGATGTTACCGACATGTTCCATGTTGACCCCGAAAGTCCGGCAGACGCGCGCGTTATTTATACTTTCAACAGGAATGTCTTTGAGAACGGCAAAATAACAACCAAAAGCGGTATCAACAGGATTGAAAAGACGGGACCGGGCCGTAGAGACTACCGGATTACCCATGTAACCCCTCCCGTCCCCACAAATATCTGCGGCATTGACCGGGTCTATGATCCCAGCGGTCCGGCCGGTAAGAAGACTACCTATTATGTCACCATGGCCTCCGAAGCCATTTCTACTCCCACCGCGTCCGAACCCTGGTTCCCTAATAAATTTCAGGACCCCGCAAACGATCTGTACGACGGTTCGGTATGGAAGACCAATGATTTGAACGATCCGGCATCCTATACCTTAATTGCGGACAACAACACGAAAGCGTTGAGGGACGTCTTTCATACATACAACCGCCATCCGGAAGATCATTTGAGCCTTACACGGTTTAAGGCAGCAAGCAATCGGGTATTCTTTCTTGAAGTAAACTCTTTCGGGCGTGAAAATGCGAGCGGGATTTTTCAGTACGGTTACCTTCGCTCGGTGGACGCAGGCAGCACATGGGAATGGCTTGTTTTCTTAGAAGAAGACGAACTGGTCTATCCGGATGCCAGCAGATACCCGCCAAGCTGGCTGACATACCATTTCGGCTACGAATATCCGGGTTCGGCATGGGGTATTGCGACAACCAAACATCATCCCGATGCAAACAACCCGTTTGATGTAAGGATTGTCATGGTTGACCAGGGACAGATTTATATTTCCGATAACGGCGGAACCAATTGGCGGCATGGCCATACCCGGACGACAACAGGCGACGACGGTTATGTATACGGCGCTACAAACGGGATACAAGTCACATCCACCTACGACATCAGCTTCGATCCGTTCGACGCAAAACACATCATCATTTCGAAAACCGATGTCGGACAACTTGTCTCGTATGACGGCGGCAAGAACTGGCGACCCAACGAAAACGGCCTGATGCCCGAACCCTACGGATGGAGACATTTTAACAAATTCAAAAAAGACAACCCCGATTACGTCAGGTACTGGACGAACACCTGCTACAAAACGGTATTCGACCAAGCTGTAAAAGGCAAGGTTTGGTCGGTATGGTCGAGACATCACGATATGCCCCGACCTCCCATGGCGATTGCCGACCGAATCGATCCGGGCTGTATTGCCGTATCCGTCGATGGCGGACATACCTGGAAAATACAGGCAGGATACCTGACGCCGGAGTCAAAAAGCGGCATACCGGAACTGAATACGGTATTCACCGATTTCCTCATCGACCTGAACAGCGATCCGAAATGCAGGACGCTGTATACAGCCATCATGGGACAAGGCATCTATAAATCGGTTGACGACGGCGCGACGTGGAAGCAAAAAGTAAACGGAATCGAACCCTTAGCGGATATCCCGCAGGCACAGATCGACAATGGTATGCTGTGCCGTGCATGGAAACTGATGATGACGCCCGACGGCACACTCTATGTCACCATGAACAAATCTACGGACGCCTCTCCCGGCGCGCTTTATGTATCGCATGACAGCGCGGAAACCTGGGAAAAGCTGACGACACCCGGCAACGCCCCGTTCGTCTGGGGCATGGATTATGACTGGTCCGACCCGACATACAAAACGCTCTATGCAGCTGCCGAACACACCGGAAACAATCCTGTTGGAGGCATCTACAAATCCGTTGACGGAGGACATAACTGGATTCCGATCCTCAACGACGACGCCCCCGCTTTCAACAGTCGCGGGATTTTAGTAGACCACATTCACCCGAAAACCATCTATGCGTCTTCCAATAACGGCCATCTGATGCAGTCGAACGACGCAGGCGAGACCTGGTTCGATCTTGATTTAAAAGTCCGGTGGCACGAGTGTCTTGTTCAGAACCCGCACCAAACGGATCGACTCTATGTGGTAACACACGGCATCGGCGTATGGTACGGTAATGTGATTGCGGGTAGTAAGCAGTCGGTCACAAAAGCGTCTGCACAGTCGTATCCGGATTTCAAACTGGCGACGACTTTCGCAAAATTGCGACTGGGAACTTTGGAAGCCAATCTGAAAGCAATCGAACAACTGATAGACGAGACGGTTGAAGGATGTAAGAACGACGAAGACGGCAAAGGACCGGATATGATTTTACTGAGCGAATCCGTATTTTCAAGAGGGAACAGCAAAGGTCAGCAATTTGATAAAACAGACGGGCTGCTGATGCAGGCCATGGCCAACAAAGCCCGGCAACACAATTGTTACATCGCCTATAATATGTATGAAGACCGGACATCCGACGGTAAAAAATACAATACAAATAAGCTGATCAACCGGAAAGGCGAACTGATCGGTTCCTATGACAAAACACATGCGACAAGAGATGATTATAATTTTGGATGCACGGCCGGCGCAAGGGATGAAAGCAATCTGATGCCCATAGAAACAGAGTTTGGACCTATCGGTATGTTGATTTGCTATGATGTTCAGGAAGGATTGGACAAGCGCGAAAATGATCTGATGCTTTTGCTTGCCGAAAGGGGCGCCAGGTTAGTTCTTGTTTCTACCATTGGCGATTATACGACGGAGACGCGCAACGGCGGAATGGCTGCCGGCATCTGGACGGCCATCAGCGGACAGGACAGTTATAAAAATGACGATATGTATAAATCCAATATCATCGATCCATCCGGCGTCTGCGTGGCAGGCGTTGCAAAAGTGGAAAAAGGCCAGCGAACCTGGTGCAGCGCAGTGATCAATTTAAGTCCAACCCCAAAAGGCCATTGAGGATGGCGTAAATTTTGGACACAAACTACATAATATGGCGTAAATTTTGGATATGTAATACATATTTTTACGTAAATTTTGTCATTTAAAATAAACATGCTATCTTTGCATTGATTTTTTTAAAATAAATAAGTGATGAAACGTAGAAAAATTGTATCATTCGTACAACAAAAAAGTGAATCAAGATTTGGCAGGATATTGATTATTACAGGTGCGCGTCAAACGGGAAAAACCACGCTGGTAAAAAATACTTTTCCTCACTACGCCTATATTTCTGTTGAAGACCCTATCGTGCGTCATACATACCTCAACCTTACCGCCCGGCAATGGGCTACATTATATCCTAATGCGCTGGTTGACGAAGTCCAAAAAGAACCGAAGCTGATAGAGAGCATTAAAGCGACATACGACCAGTTCGATGAACCGCGATACATCCTTTTAGGGTCAAGCCAATTGTTACTGATGGAAAAAGTTCGCGAAAGTCTGGCAGGAAGATGTACGATCATCGAAATGTATCCACTTACCCTACCCGAACTGCAAACTAAAAACTGGAATGACGAATTACACGATTCACTGTTTCAGAAATTATTGAAGAATGAAGCGGAAGATTATATTCCTTCGTTTCTGCTTGATAAAAACAGAAGTGGGAAGTTGGAGGCATATGTTCATTATCTGAAATACGGCGGTTTTCCTGCTATCAGCGAAGATGATTCCGATGAGGACGAAAAATTCGACTGGTTACAAAATTATGTGCGTACCTATCTTGAAAGGGATATACGGGATCTGGCTTCTTTTCGCGACTTGGAACCTTTCATCAGGTTACAGCAATATTTAGCGCTGAATACGGGGAATCTTTCAAATATGTCTTCTATTAGCAGAGAATTGGGCATTAGCATAAAAACCGTGCAGCGATATATTCAGTATTTTGAAATCAGCTATCATGCCATTGTATTACCGCCATGGTCGAAAAATCAAAATAAACGTTTAGTTAAAACGCCCAAAATATATTATTTGGATCAGGGAGTTGTACAGGCTATTTTACGCAAACGGGGCGGCATGACAGGAAATGAGTATGAAAGCGCAATAATTGCCGAAATCTATAAACAGACGAAAAATATGCAATCGCTTGCTCAATTCTCTTTTCTACGTACACACGACGGTAAGGAAGTTGATTTGTTACTGGAATTTCCGGATTATTATTATGCGTTTGAAATAAAAATGGCAAACAAAGTAAATCCGGTTGATGCCCGGCATCTGCTGGGATTGGAAGATATTTTAGACAAACCCGTGAAGAAAGCATTTCTTCTCTCGAATGATGAGGAAACGAAACTTTTCCACGGAAAAATAATTGCCGTCAATGCAGCTATGTTTTTAGGATAGATATTGATTAAAAAGTTATACGATGAAGCGGTTAAGGGAAAAAATGAAAATCGGTATTTACAGGAATGAAATTTTAAATAAATATAAGGAATAGATTATGGAAATCAAATTTAGAAAGGCAGGATGGGCGCTGGCGAGCGTCGCGTGCGCATCCTGTGCGTCGAAAGATGTACAATCATTTGAAAAGCCGAATATCGTCGTCATCCTGACCGACGACATGGGATATTCGGATTTGAGCTGTTATGGCGCCATCATTCAAACGCCCAACTTAGACGCGCTGGCGGCCAACGGTATCCGTTATACCCAGTTTTACAATACCGCCCGCAGTTGCCCCAGTCGCGCCAGTCTGCTGACAGGGCTTCATCCGCACCAGGCGGGCGTCGGTCACATGGTGAATAACCCGCGCGAACAGGAAGGCTATCGCGGCGAACTGAACGAACACTGCGTGACCATTGCCGAAGTGTTGCGGCCGGCAGGCTATAAAAACTATTGCGTCGGCAAGTGGCATCTGACAGGTCAGGAACGGATTGGCGACCCGCAATTCGGCTTTCCGCTGCAACGCGGTTTTGACGAGTACTACGGCATGATAAGCGGCGCCGGCAGTTACTACGACCCGCGTATGCTCTGTCGAGGGAACACTTTTATCACGCCCGATAACGACCCCGAATACCGGCCCGACAAATTCTATTTCACGGACGCCATCGGCGACAACAGCGTCCGATACATCCAAAACCACAAGGGCGACGATCCCTTTTTCCTGTATGTGGCCTTTTCGGCTGCACACTGGCCCCTACACGCCCTTGAAGAGGATGTACAGCCTTATTACGGTAAGTTCGACGCCGGTTGGGACGTCCTGCGCAAGGAAAAATACGACGCGATGGTGAAAACGGGTCTTATCAAAAAAGAATGGAACCTTGCGTTCGACGAGACTGTCGTGCCTTGGGAAGAAGTTGAAAACAAAGCCTTTGAACGACGTTGCATGGAGGTATATGCCGGCATGATCACCAACATGGACCGCAATGTAGGCAAAATCGTACAAGCCTTGAAAGAAACGGGACGGCTACACAACACGCTGATTTTTTTCCTGCACGATAACGGCGGCGCGCTCGACCATGGCGGCGCGCCCGAAGTATTGGGCAGGGGACCCGGCCGTCATCAACGGGAGATACCGGAAAACGGGACCATGACGCCCATGCGGCCCGACGAACTGCAACTGCTGATGATCCCGTGGCGGACGCGCGACGGACAACCGTGCTTTACCGGCGAAGAAGTGATGCCGGGCGGTCCCGATACCTATACCGCCTACGGCAAGAGTTGGGCTCATTACAGCAACGTCCCGTTCAGGGAATACAAGATGTGGGTGCATGAAGGCGGCATTGCCACGCCGCTCATCGTACACTGGCCGGCAGGCATCCGGCAAAAAGGCGTCGACCGCCATATGCCGGGGCAGTTGATGGACATCATGGCTACCTGCGTCGACGCGGCAAAAGCCACCTATCCGACCGTCCGCAACGACCAACCCGTCTATCCCATGCAGGGCATCAGTCTGGCGCCATCTTTCGACAAGGAGATCAACCCCGACCGCTATCTGTTCTGGGAGCATGAATCGAACAAAGCCATTCGCAAAGGCAAATGGAAGTTAGTCTATAAAGCGCCCGGACGGGAGAAAGGTAAAAACGAACCGACGCCCTACGACCGATGGGAATTGTTCGACATGGAAGCCGACCGCACCGAGACCAGGGACCTCGCGCCGTCCATGCCTGATTTAGTAAAAGATATGGCCGACGCATGGGAGCGGATCGCATGGGAATGTAAGGTGAAACCGTATCCCGGAACCGACGTGTTTGATTGACCGCATATCGGTTTGAAGAAAGGAAAAACATAATAATCGATCAAAGAAAAAGCAAATCATGGAAAGAAAAAAATTACAGCAAACAGGAACGCGTCAACGAATCGGTCGTACATGTGTTCGGGATGTGACGCACATGTTAATTATTTCACTTAGCATCCTGCTCTGCACTTGTCGGTCAAATAACGAACCCCACTGGGTTGCTTCCGCCGAAGGGATGGTATTGAAAGTCGGTAGCCGCGAAGTCGGAACTTTGCGCAAGGCGGAAGCCATACCCGGAATAACGACAACCGATGAAATAGAAAAGATCGACGACTCGTTCTTTAAAATCACGCGAACCTGCCAGGTGGCGCAAACGATCGATTCAGTTTGCTTAACGCTGTCGTTCGAGACGTGTTCCGCTTCGCAATTCGCGATGATCCCGTCCGTCAACTACAACGGTAACGAGTGGGGACGCGGAGAAGAGCCGAAAGGATTCAAGCATGACGGGCAATGGTGGACGGTTTCCTTTAGAGCCACGCCCATTCCCGGCGCCACCTATTCCGAAGGCGAGGCGTTTGCCGTCGCCCTGTGGGGCGACAATCCCGTCTGCCCCGAAGACGCTTTCGCCTGCTCCCTCCGGCCGGAGGAACATACAACGACCCATTGCCTGATATATCCCGACGAGGAGATGCCGCTCTGCTATTCGCACAGGGATGCGTATGTCGACGGGTTTCGTCAAAAAATGCGTTTAGAGAAAGGGACGACAAAAACGATTGTCGCCTATCTACATGTGAGCGAAGTAGAACCGCATCACGGTGCGCTTCAGCATTTTCTTGCAAAAGCATGGCAAATGGCCGAACGTCATTCGTCCGGGGGGCTTGATCCCGAAACGCTTTGGCGACTGGGCGTAAGCTATGCGAAAGAAAGTTTGTGGGTGGAAGAAGGCACTTTCAAAGGTTTCAGTTGCGGTTTGTTGCCGACGGACGACGAAAAAGGCTGGTATCACTGGCCCTACAAAGGCGAGAAATATGCCATCGGATGGACGGGACAGAACGCGTCGCTTGCCAACTCCCTGCTGACGGATTATCTGAAAACGGGCGACAAAAGTTCGCTCGACAAGGGACTTGCCTGTTTAGACGTCTGGGCAAACCGGTGCGTACTGCCCAACGGGCTGTTTGTAATCCATTACGACTATATACTGGGGCAGATGAAAGAGGAGACGATCGACGCCTGCCATCTGAGTGCGGCGGCTCAAAACCTCTTTGAAGCAACCGACTTAGCCAAAAAATGCAAGATGGAACGTCCGAACTATGAAGAAGTAGCCTTGGGCATCTGCCGGTTTGTGCGCGACGACCAGCAGGAAAACGGCGTTTACGGTCGCGGCTGGACTTTCGACGGACAATGCGTGATTCGCGAAGGTACTGTAGGGTGCTTTTTAGTGCCGCCCATGATAGAAGCCTGTCGCCGTACCGGCGACAACAGTTTTCTGACGTCGGCCATCCGGGCTTACAACCATTACCTCGAACAACTGTACGACGACGGATACACAACCGCCGGGGCTTTGGATACCTGGTGCATCGACAAGGAATCGTCGTATCCCCTGCTTTGTTCGGCGCTCCAACTGTACCATGTCACCGGAGACAGGCGTTATCTCGACGACGCCGTCCATATCTCATTCTACCTCTCTACCTGGCTATGGCACTACACCGGCGTCTATCCGCCGGACGACGACTTCACCCGTTACGGCTATCAGACGTTGGGAGGCACGTCCGTATCCACCCAGCACCGTCATCTCGATCCGTATGCCGTACTGTGGGTCGGCGAATGGATTGAACTGTCGCAACTCGTCGGCGACCCGCAGTGGAAGGAAAAAGCGCTGGCCGTATGGCGCAACGGCAGTCAGATCGTTTCCGACGGGACGCTCGACATCAACGGCTTCCTACGCCCCGCCGGATCGCAAAACGAAGGGTTCTCACACTGTTACTGGAATTATGCCGGCAAGACGGGTTTCAGCCCTTTTCGAGGCAGGGCCAACGAGAGGATTAATCAATGGTTAGTGGCTTGGCCAAGCGCTTTCCGACTGGAGACCTTGCGCCGTCTACCCGACTGGAGCGTGCTCGAATGATTTTTTTTACCCGTTCCTGACGATAAATCCGTTAATGGCTTGTCGCTTCAATTTTCAGATTGTCGAAATCGGTGATATGCCAGCCACATCCGAAACCGGCAGGTCCCGACGCGAAACTATCGTCGATGGCGCTGCAGAGCAACTGTCCGTTCAGGTAAGCCGAGATAAGATTGCCATCAAAGGCAAGTTGGATGTTATTCCATTTTTTCAGCGGGAACGCACATCTGCCCGAAGTCAATATGCCTTTGGGGTGTAGCGTATAGGTTTCGTTTTTGCTACGGAACACCGCTTGTGTAGTATGTATGTCCGGCAACTCCGTTTGAATATCGTCTCTGATTTTTTGCAGTTCGACGTCGTTCATCTGATCTAACAGGCACACGACAAAATGTCGGGAATCATCCTGAAGTTGATCATATATTTCAGGCAGGTCATGCTTGTTCCAGCGAAGCCTTTGCGTATTGAAATCCATGGCTTTGCACAGTTCATAACTGCCATCGCCGTTGATGTGCAGCCAATAACCGCGCGGACGAACGTCAATCCATTGAATAGAGGGATTGATCCTGCCCATCAGAT
>Ga0082212_10004194_pt1 | contig 20095 bp, 12 predicted proteins | sample TergutNt197P3_FD_71548 | JGI IMG/M metagenome (GOLD analysis project Ga0082212, IMG submission 71548) | Neocapritermes taracua P3 segment gut microbial communities from Petit-Saut dam, French Guiana - Nt197 P3 | ecosystem: Host-associated > Arthropoda: Insects > Digestive system > Gut ... | reverse complement strand
GATTTCACGCCGCTCAAACCGGACGACCTCTGCCGATTGATCGACACCCACAGTGCAACGCTGGTGCTCTACGCCAAACAGTGGAACGCCGATGACGCTGAAGATGTCGTACAGGAAGCCTTCTTGCGGTTGGTCAAACGCGCCTCCTGGGAAGGAAAACCAGACAATCCCGTCGCCTGGCTGTTCACCGCAGTCCGAAACGAAGCGATTGACCGGCTCCGAAAGGACAAACGTCGGCAGCATCACGAAAAGCAGGCGGCAATGGAACGCTCGGTTTGGTTAGAAACGCCGCCGGATGCTTCCTTGCGGTCGGAAGAATTGCAGGCAACGCTCGACGCATTGCCAATGGAGCAGCGGGAGATTGTGGTCGCTCGAATTTGGGGCGGTTTGACCTTCGACGAGGTTGCCGCTTTGACCGGCGACAGCCGAACGACCGTTTTTCGGCGGTACAATGAGGCGTTGGAAATTTTGCGGGAGAAGGTGGGGTGAAAAAGGTAGGCAATCGACCGCCGGGCGATTGCGTCGGCGGTAGCCGACCAGAAGCGTGAACGTGGTTTGAGTGCGGAGTACCGCACGTTGCCGCCCGGCGGTCGGCAACCTACCTTGATACAACCAAAATGCAACCAACAACCATACCAACCGAATTATCCCCCGAACTTTACGGCGTTGAAGCCGCTTTGGCGACGGCAATGCCGCAGATGGATGCCGCCGTCCGCGACCGGATGAAAGCAGTCGCCCTGCTGGAAACCTGCAGACGCACGCAGCCGGAATTGCCGAATCTCGTCGAAACCATCGTCGATGCCGGCGAGCAGGGCATTACCCTTTCGCTCCGCCGGTATGTCAAAATGGAGCGGTTCCAAGCGATGGTACTCGGCATCGTGTTCGGTTTGATCGTCGGTGCCATCGTCAACCTCGTCGGTCTGACGGTGCTTTTGCGGTTTTTGCGATAGAAAATTTTGGATAAAATGGACAATTTGCCCCAACGGGGCAATCACAAGGTAGCCGGGGGTGTAGCGCAGCGGAACCCCCGGACAAGGAATCTCCCCACACCATCGCCGCCAACGGTGGCGCACAACATTGTGGCACCCCGTTGGGGTGCTGATGATGGGAACACTCGTTTCCGGGGGTTCGGCGAGTACGCCTTCACCCCCGGCTACCTTGTGCGCCGCCGTTGGCGGCAAAAATGCAACATTTTTTCCTTACCACATTTTAATCATTTTCCCTACCCCCAACAACCTATGATTTTCCTCGGTTTTCTCCTTTTTGCCATTATCACCGTATTGTCCATCATCATCGGCGGACTGGACAAACTACCGCCGTTCTTGGACATTCCATCACTCACGTTGGTGTCGCTGGGCATTGCCGGCTACACTCTCTTCTTCGGACGCAAAGAATTCGTTCGCGGAATGAAAGTCTTCTTTGCGTTTTCCTTTCCGCAAGACGACGATTCCATGAAAGCAGGTCGGTTTTTCCTTCGGCTGGCAGAGCTTACTCTGGGCTGGGGACTCCTCGTGATGATCTACGGATTCGTCTTGATGATGATTGATTTGGATCCAGACAAAATGGGACCACCGATAGCGGTCAGTATATTGGGCTTCCTCTACGCAACGATACTTTCCCTATTCGTGTTCCTGCCCATCGGTCTTCGCCTTTCTCCGCCGACGTTGCCGATGTCGGGACTCTGGCGGTTTTCCCTTCGGCAATGGCTGATCGCATTCGCCGGTTTTTTCTTGATACGTTGTTTGTTCGTGGCTATTCTCATTGTCCTACAAGAACCAGGGCGTACAGGACTGATTACCGCCCAAGAATTCGGCTCTGTCGTGAGTTATGCGGCGTTTGCGTTCAATCCCGGCGATCCGTTGGGCAAATATCCCTTAGGCTTCGACTTGATTCCTATCTTCTGGGACTTACCGGGCTTGGTCATTGTTGTTGGCGGTTGTGGGGCATTTTGGTTGGCTTCGGGACAGTACCGGAAATGGCTCTTCGCTCCGGTCGTCATTCTGATTGGTATTCAAGGGACGATCACCGGTTGTGTGATGATGCTTTGTGATTTTAAGCCAGAGTATTTTGGTGCTGGTGTCTTGGTGAGCATGCTCACGACGCTGTACGGTTTCATTGCTGCGGCGGGATTTTTGATTGCCGATGTGATAAGTCCGGGGACTGCGATGCGCTCCGTCCCCGGCTCTTTGGATGGTTCCGAAGACATAGAACAAGCGAAGCAGATCATCGACAACGTCGTGGAACGCGAACGGCGGTAACATTTGTTTCCTGCAATTTTTTCCGCTTCCGCTATACTGGAAGCATGCAAACCATCGCACCGCTCCGCTTGGGAACGATTGAAATTCGGACTCCCGTCATTCAGGCAGCGTTGAGCGGTTACTCCGATGCACCGATGCGGAAAATCGCCCGAAAGTTCGGATGCGAATTCGCTCTCTGCGAAGTGATGCTTGATCAGTTTGTCGTTGCCGTCTCCAAACGGAAATCGCGGCTCTACTTTGCCGAGTCGGACGAACATCCTATCGGTGCGCAACTCATGGGAAGCGAACCCGACCAATTCGTTCGGGCTGCCCTGCGGCTCGTCGGAGAAGGGTTCGATCTGATTGACCTCAATTTTGCATGTCCGGTCAAAAAAGTGCTGGGTCGGCATCGCGGCGGATATTTGATGAGCGATCCGAAGTCGGCACTCGACATTGTTTCCGCCGTGCGACAGAACATTCCCGATACCATCCCGCTGACGCTCAAACTCCGCAAGGGGTTCGACGATTCGCCGGAAAGCCGAAAGCGATTCTTCGAAATTCTTGATGGAGCGGCAGATCGAGGAATCTGTGCCGTTACCGTTCACGGTCGTACCGTTCGGCAACGATACGAAGGAGAAAGCGATTGGGATTTTATCCGCGAAGTGAAACAGCATCTCATTACGAAAAACCGGCAAGACATTTCGGTCGTCGGCAGCGGCGATCTGTTTTCGGCGGACGTTTGTGTGCAACGTCTTTTAGAGAGCGGCGTGAACGGTTTGGCATTGGCACGCGGCGTGATTGGCAATCCGTGGCTCTTTCGGGAAGTTGCGGCGGTTCTCTGCGGGCAATCGAAGCCGGAACCGTCGAGTTTGACGGAGCAGCGTGAAGTGTTGGCGGAACACTTTGCTCTTTCGGCACAACTTTACGGTGAGCGTCGGGCGGCAACGACGATGCGGGCGTTCGGAGTGAAATACTGTCTGTTGCATCCGCAAGCCGAGCAGGTTCGGAAAGACTTCGTGAAAGTTAAAATTGCTGATGATTGGAACGCCGTTTTGGAAAAATGGTATCGCTAGAATTTGTTGCCGAAAAATTGAACGTACCCCCGGCTTGATTTTTCATGCTGACGTGTGTTACAATGGAGGGAAAGGTTATTCCGTTTACCCTAAACATCATTAACACAATGAGAACACTTCGGTTTTTCGTCATTTTCGCCGCTCTGATGACGGCATGTACATTGGTTTCCGCTTCAGAAACTTCCGACAACTTCGCCCAATGGGTCGGCAACTTTGCCGCAACCGACATCAACGCCAAGCGGGATGCCCAGCAAAATTGGCAAAACTTCTGCCGACAACAAGGGTACAAACCCGATGTCCAAAAGGAGATTATTCGAGTCTCCACCGAACAACTGGCAAAGGACAATCCGGTAGAAACGTCCGTTTGGATCATCCGGCAACTCGGTATCGTCGGCGATGCGACTGCCGTACCGGCACTGGCAAAACTTTTGGCAAGCAATGAAGTTCGAGTACGTGATGAAGCCGCCAGAGCATTGGCAAACATACCGGTCAGAGAAGCAGAATCCGCTCTTAAGGCAACTAATACGATTGCTACGACACAACTGGCGAAGGATGCGTTGACAGCACGGACGATCAAAGCAGAACCGCCGAAGAACACTGCTATCGAAACGCAATTTCCGATGGCAATCCCGTATATTCCCTTTGCGAGTAATGCCGAACTCACGACTTGGATGGAAGGATACGGCAAATTGAACGACATGGAGAAAGCCCAGGTGTTAAGCAATTTGACTGCCCGTAATACCCGAATGCAGGTTACGATGCAACAACGCCGCCTTTCGGGTGCCGGTGTGGCAACGACCGGTAACCGTCCCCAGGGTGCAGGAATCGGCGGACCGGCAGGACGTACTAACCCGTACATTTCGCTTGCTCTTGAAGCCGTAAAGAGTTCCGACGAAACGCTCCGCAATGCCGGTATTTTAGCGGTCGGAGCACTCGGAGGAGCCGCTGAAGTACCGTTCCTGCTTGAACAAGCGCAAAACGGTGCCAATAAAAATTTGGCGAAACTGTCTCTCAGCCGAATGAGCGGACAAAGGATTGACGATCTCTTGATCGAAACCGCAAAAGCAGAAAGCAATGCAGAAAAATTTGCGATCATTGCCGAGGTATTGAAAAACCGATTCAATTCAGGAATGCGTGCCGACATGCTGGAAAAAGCAAAGGCTGCTGACACACCGAACCGGTTGGAACTGTTGACATCGGCGGAACCTTTCTCGTCGCAAGCCGACGTTCCCGACTTCGTGAAAGTTTGGTCGTTGATCACGGATCGCGGACAAAAGGATCGTGCCGAACAGATTATTGCCCGACTGTCGAGCGGCGATGCGAGTACCGCCATGCAAGCACTTGGCGACAACTGGGACACGCCGGAAGGAATGTCGCTCTTGGGACGTATCGGTGATGCACGAATACTGGAAAAAATCAGACAAGGCAAAAACTCAGTTCACGCATTTCGTAACTGGACGAATGCCGTTGTGGCAAACGATCTCATGACGGCAGTCCGAAACGACCAGTATTCCGACGAGGATCGCACTCTTGCTCTTCGTGCTTTTATCCGAGTGATGTCTCTGCCCGGAACGCAGCAGCGGGATCAAATCGGAATACGAATCAATGACGTACAAAAGGTTGCTCGACTTACGGAAGCCTACGAATTGGCGAAGCGGGTCGATGAAAAACGGCTGATTATCGAGCGGGTGGGAACGATTCGTACCGTTGAGTCGTTACGGTTTGTGTTGAAGTACATTGACGATGCGGAACTTCAAGAACGAGCTTGTTGGGCGGTGTTGGAATTGGCACACCAGACCGACTTGCGACGGTCGGCGCGGGAAGAGTTTGTTGCCGCTTTGGACAAAGTGCTTTCGGTGTTGGATAACATTTCTGACACGAATCGACGCAACGATTACCGCAATCGTGCAAACGGATATAAGGCAGCACAGTAACATAAAAGAACCGGAGACCGTGTTCTTTGAAGAGAGTCTGCGGCAAAGTCGCTGACTCTCTTTTCGTTGCGGTTACGTTTCCGTTTTTTACTCCTCGCTCTTCCAACTTCGGCAACGCTTGAAGACTTCCGACTCCGTTGCCGATGCGCCCGTCTGCAAGCGGGAAATAATGTCCTGCCACAGTTCCTTTTGAAAGCCCTCCGCAAAACATTTGGAACGAGTCAAGACGTAATCCTCCTGAATCTGACAGAATAAACGCGATGCTTGTCCGGCAATACCTTCGGAACCCGCTTGAATGGCAGTTTCTCCCACAGCCATTGCCGCCGCTCCGCCCGCCACCTGATACGGCAATGCCGCCGCAACCACCCAGCCGCCGCTCACCGCCAACGTAACCGTGACCAAAGGATGAGCCGCCGTCATAATGTTATCCAACATCTGCATCCACGCCGTCGTTTTAGGATTCTCCGCCGCCCAATTCGCTAAATGCTGATAGAGCAACTGACGAAATTCCTGATCGACCGGCGGCAAAGAATCCAATACGGAATACGCCCGTTGCAACAACTTCGAGCGATGTTCACCGCTCGTCAATTTCGCAATTTCACGCCGTAAGACCGGATTCTCCGTGTCGGCAAGCGTGGTTAACTTGTCGATGATTTTTTCGATAAATTCAATGGCAGTACGCCGTTCCGCCGCACGAAAATCTTCAAGCGTTGTGATGGGATTGTTGCCGCCGTTTCCCATAACGTAGTTCACGGTTTTGCGAACCGACCAGAGCAATCCGTTGCCGACTTTGCGATAGACCGAATTGATTTTTTGCGACCAAGCGGGTCGGTTGGAGTTCCACCACGTTTGTACTTCATCGGCAAGAATTGCGGCGGGCAATCCCGACCATTGAACCTCTGCGTTGCCGATGTTTTCCAACGTTTTCATTGCGTGGGCAAATTGCGACGACGCATCTTGTATTGTATCCAGATACGACTGCACACCGGTCTTGGGATCATCCAACACGTTAATTGCCCCGCGCAACGTCCGCATTTTGATTGCATCGAAGTGCAAGTCGATTAACTCCGTTTTAATGTCAATAGGCACGAACGTTTCATTCCGCACGGCATAAAAGGGCAGCGTCAGCGTTTCGACACATTCCCGATTGTATGGAGTTGCCAGCACATCAATCGGCTGCGTGCCGGTTTCACGACAAAACTGTTCGAGCCATCGGGAAAGAATTGGCGTATTGCCGTCGAGATCAATCATGTTAAAAAGCACGATGATCGGTTTATCGGCTTCGGCGGCTTCCCGAAAGAACCGGCGGACGGTCGCATCATTATATTTTTGTTCGGTCAATACGGCAATCAGCACATCAGCGGCGTGGCGGATGGATTTTGCCCGATCCCAGTTGATTTCCCGGTCGGCATCGAAGTCCGGTGTGTCAAGCAACAGCAGTCGTTCGGGAACGTTTTCACCTTCGTGCCAAAAGAGATAATTTTCGTCGGCAAGTTCGAGCGGTTGTTCGGCGTTCGACCACGGGACGCATTGGAAAGAATCAAAGTGCCGAGCGAGAATGGAACTGAACGAAGTTGTTTCCGTATTTTTCGGCACGAGACAGACGGGATGTTTTGTGCCGGATGCCCGATGATCGACGGCACTGAATGATTCGCCTGCCAGGTGATTAAAGATGAGAGATTTTCCGGTGTTGGTTCCTCCCATAACGGCAACGAGGAGAAAGGGTTTTCCGGTCAGTTGGGGAACGAGTTTTTGTTTGAGCAGGGCATACCAATGTTCGTGTTCGGGCGCGGACACGCCGCACGATTCGGCAAGATGCTGCAACGGTTCAAGAAGACCGTCTAGGTCCAGAATGGTTTGAGCGTACTGAGCGAATTGCATGGCAATAGTATAGCATAAACTTTTCAAAGAACGGTAACGTCTGCGTCCTTCCTTTCGTGGCAGACTCTCTTGCGGTATAATCTACCTCATGGACTTTTTCAAACATCAAGATCAGGCGAAAAACCGGACGTTTCTGTTGGTCTTCCTATACTGTCTCGGACTCCTCGCTCTGGCGACGGTCATTGCCGTCGTCGCTGCGTTGGGTTGCGCCACCATAGAAGCCGAACCCGATGAGGGGATTATCTTCACGCTCTTCTGCGTCGGCGGTATTCTCGCTTTGGTCATCGGCGGAACATTATTCAAAACGGCACAACTTTCCGCTGGCGGTGGGCGTGCCGTGGCAGAATCCCTCGGCGGTCGGCAGGTTTCCCCTTCATCAACAAATCCCGCCGACAGGCGGCTCTACAACGTCGTCGAAGAAATGGCACTCGCTGCCGGCGTTCCTGTGCCGACGCTTTACATTATGGATAACGAGCGGAGCATTAACGCCTTTGCCGCCGGATTTTCGCCGAACGCCGCTGTCATCGGAGTCAACCGCGGCACCGTCGAACTTCTCACACGCGATGAATTGCAGGGAGTCATTGCTCACGAGTTTTCGCACATACTCAACGGTGATATGCGGATGAACATGCGGCTCATTGGTATTCTTTTCGGACTGCAACTGGTGGCACTCGTCGGTTACTACGTGATACGTCTAATTCGGTACATGCCTGCCAATAGTGGGCGCAGCCGCAACAACGATAGTAAAGGTGGGGGTGCACAACTCATTATCGTTATTTTGGCGGTGGGCGTTACGTTGATGGTGATTGGCTACATCGGTGTCTTTTTCAGTGCGATCATTCGGGCGGCAATTTCCCGACAACGGGAATATCTTGCCGATGCGTCGGCGGTGCAGTTCACACGCAATCCCGACGGTATTGCCGGTGCGCTCAAAAAAATCGGTTGCCGAAACGTCGGGAGCGGTTTGACCGAAGCCAATGCCGCCGAAGCGAGCCATCTTTTCTTCGGCAATGTCAGCGGACTGTTTTCGCTCGGCGGACTTTTGGCAACGCATCCTGATCTCACGACCCGAATCAAGCGGGTTGACCCTCGATTCGACGGAAAGTATCCACAGCGAATCGAACCGATCAGTTTTGTCGAACAATCCCGACCGTCGAAAGTCCAAACGCCTACGGTTTCCAAGCGATCGGTGATGGGACACATCGGCGATCTCAACATTGCCAATGTTTTGGCGGCGGGTGCATTGCTCGATGCCATTCCGCAAACCGTGAACGATTCGGTCAACAGTCCATTGTCGGCACAAGCCGTTTTCTTTGCCCTGTTGCTTGGTTCCGATGACGACATTCGGCGTAAACAATTCGAGCTACTGCAAAGGACTTCCTCGACATTTCTCTTGAAGGAGACGCAACGTCTTGATCCACAGATTCGTTCGTTGCCGGAAGAGGAAAAGATTCCGCTGGCGCAGCGGGTTTCTGCCTCGCTTCGAGAAATGAATACGGCACAGTATCGGCAGTTTTCGACCATGGTGGATGCATTGATCGCCGCCGATAAAAAGATGAGTCTGTTCGAATACACGATCAAGGCGGTGTTGCTCCGTGATTTGGATATTCACTTCGGTTTGGCGAAGCAACTTCGTGTCCGTTACACGACGTTGGCATCGGTGTCTCCTGCAATCAGAGCGGTTTTGTCGTATCTTGCTTACGCCGGACACGACAATTTAAGCGAGACGCAGGGAGCGTTTGCGGCATCAATGCAGACACTTAATTTATCGAACGAAATGTTCTCGCCGGACGAAGCGACGGTACAGCAATTTGACCAATCGTTGCGGATGCTGGCGGAGACTTCACCGACGCTCAAAAAGCAGATTTTCGAATCGTTTATGACGTGTGTTTGGTTCGACGGCAAGATCACGCCGACGGAGGCAGGATTGATCCGTGCCATTGCGGCGATGCTGGCAATTCCGATGCCGGTGCTGTCGTAGAAGAGACAACATTACCAACGAAATTTTATACCCATTGCTGTTTTCGACTCAAACGCAAGATATTGACATCTCTCTGTCTAGGGATTACAATGTCTAGGGTACGGTTTGTCCCTATCCTTATTTCAGGAGCAAAAATATGAAACGCAATGTCGCTTTTACCCTCGTTGAACTCCTCGTCGTCATCGCCATTATCGGGATGCTGGTTGCCCTGCTGTTGCCCGCCGTTCAGATGGCAAGAGAAGCCGGAAGACGCATGACATGTACCAATCATCTGAGCCAACTTGCTCTTGCGATCCACACTTTTCACGATAGCCATAATCGGTTCCCGGCTTCGTCCTTTGATACGGATGTACGGGGATATTTGCGCTACGGTTTATTCCCTTTACTTCTTCCGTATGTCGAACAAGAGAATCTTTATGACCGGATGCAGGAAGGTCAACTGACCGATAGATACCGGATTGAATCATTTCTTTGTCCTTCAGATGCGGGGCGTACCCAGGATCGTTCTTTTTCGAATTACCGTGCTTGTCGCGGCGATATGGTGGGAATCGATCACTGGTACATCGAACGCCCCATCCCCAATGATCCTGATAACAACACAACCATTCACCGAGAAGACTTAAACATGCCGAGAAGTTGGGCACGTACTTATCAACATGTGGGTGGTTTCTCTATCGTTACCAGCGGCTTGAGTCACAGCATTGCTTTCAGCGAGGGGCTTGTCGGAAACGATAGCAATGGAAGCGCATACAAAAATACAGTCGTAGATAGTCCTGCTCACTACAACGAGCCGCCGGGGAATTGTCTCATTTTCAGAAAAGGCGGTCGGGGCGGTCTTCTTCCCGATGATGTGATCGGACGCGGCGGAGATCACTGGCTCGGAAGAGATATTTGGTCCAGGGAACAGAGACAGTACGGTTTTTACGCACTTTTACCGCCGAACAGTCCCAACTGTGCCGATGTCGATATTAGCGTCATCTTCGGTGTTCCTGCGCCGTCCAATCAACCCGACATTGATATTCACGCATTGGTTTCCGCGACGAGTAGTCATCCGGGCGGCGTGAACGTTGCCTTTTTGGATCGCTCTGTGCGGCTCATTAACGATTCGATTGAAACAAAAAACCTCGAACGCGGTGTGAGCGGCACCAGTCCTGCCCCGCCGGATGCGCCGGTTGATGGAAATACCAGATTTAGTTACGGTGTTTGGGCAGAACTCGGTGCGATCAATAGTCGGGAAACGGTTTCGATCCCGCGGTGATGCCCTCACAAAAATACGCTTCAGTCATGCAAGTTCAGTTAATCGTTACAAATGAAAGTCGTCGTGGTCATGCCATTCCCGTCGATGTCCCCGCATTCAGGGTCGGTCAGGCGGAAGATTGCCACCTTCGTTCGAAGAGTTCCCAAATCAGTCCGCACCATTGTGTCATCTATACCCAAGACAACACGGTAACGATTCAGGATTTGGGGGGGGAGACCGGTACATTTGTCAACGGCAAACGCATTTCATCGCCACGGGAACTCAAAGACGGCGACGAAATTACACTAGGAAAACATACATTTGCCCTCTCGATCAAGACTGATGCCGCAGAACCAGCGGCGAACCAAAGTCCATCCTTTGAATTGGCAGCACCGCCCGCCCCGGAGCCTGAGCCGGAAGCCGAAATCATGTTTGAAATTCGGCACAAAGGGCAAAACGTCTCCGTCACAAAACAACGGTTGTTCGAGATGGCTCGGAAAGGAATGGTCGCACCAGACGATATTATCACCGTTGCTGGAACAAAGATTTTTGCCGATACGGTGGATGGGATCGTTTTCGGTAAAGAACCTGCTCCGACAGCCGCTCACGCATCGACACATTATCCGGCTCCTATTGTTTCCGCTCCGTCCGAAGATTTGCCAATCGACACTGCCGATGAACCTCGTGTTCAGATTGCCCGTGTACCCGGTGCCCGAAAAGAAGTAACATTCTCCGATTTGGGAAAACCTTTGGAAGAACCCTTGAACAAAGCCACGACTTGGGTCAATGATAACGTGACTGCCGTGCAGGTTAAGTTTTTCGGCGGTGCCTTCCTTGTTCTTTGTCTGATCGGTGCTTTGGTGTATTATTTCATGCCCGGCGCAAAGAGTGCTTATGGAGCGGTGCGTATTTCAGGAACCCTCACGATGGATGGGAGCCCCATTGAAGGCGCAGTCATTACCCTGCATCCACGTGATGAGATGGGCGGTATGTCGGCGATGGGACGCACCAATCGACAAGGCAAATTCACGGTAACAACCAGCAATGATGACACCGGACTCGGAGCCATACCCGGCGACTACACCGTAACGTTCTCGAAGAAAGGAATAATTCCGCCAAAATATGAGAAAAAAGAAACATCGGGATTGTCCCTCAAACTTGTCCTCAAGGGAAAAACACATTTTCCGTTTGAGTTAACATCTGGAGTCAATCCGACGCAACAAACGGAACCAAACGGTCAACAAGCACAAGGATTTGGCACGGGACCTGTGCAAGGGCAGCGGCAGGAAGTGACTCCGCCGGTGGTTCCTGAGCCCCCACCGACCGTAACAGAGCCGCCGAAGGAATCGCCTCCCGAACAAACGTCCTCCCGCTTCCCTGACATTTGGGCAGCAGTGGAAAGGGGAACTGTGCAGGATGTCGAGTTTTTTCTCGGAAACGGCATGAACATCAATGCAACGAATGATACGAGCGACACGTTGCTCCACCGTGCCGCCGCCTCGAATACGGATGTAGAAGTGTTACGTTTTCTCGTGGACAATAACGCCAGAGTAAACATGGGCAACGGTGCCGGTGACACGCCACTTCACAATGCCGCTCGTAGTAATCCCAATGTGGAAGTGTTGCGATACCTTTCCCAACGCGCCAACGTCAATGCAAAAAATAATGCCAATCAAACACCGTGGTACGTTGCCGGTACGGATACCGCCAGAACAGCAGCGAAAAGACAAATTTTGATCGAGGCGGGCGCAAGAGATGAAACAGTAACGCAATCAACGGGAGCATCGGTTCCGCCGACCGCAACGCTCCGTACCTTCTCTGATATTTTCGAAGCGGCGGCAAGAGGAACGGCGGACGAAGTCCAAAATTTTCTTGCGAACAACAGAAGTACGGATATGCGAGTCAAGGACGATTTGGGCAGAACGCCGCTTCACAATGCCGCCAAGTTTAATTCTGATGCGGGAGTCATCGACGTTCTTCTCGGTCGAGGTGCCGTCGTTGATGCACGGTGTAATGCCACATGGACTCCCTTGCACGAGGCGGCACGGAGTAATTCCAATGTCGAAGTTTTGCGACGGCTTGTTGATAAGGGAGCCGATCACCACGTGACCGATTCAACTTCCAAGCGGACACCGTTGCACTGTGCGGCGATGTCGAATTCCGACGTAGAAGTGGTGAAATATCTCGTTTCCCTGCCGAGCGTGAGCATCAATTTACGAGATAGAGCGAACAACACGCCGTTGCACCTTGCATCCCAATTCAATTCCGTCGAAGTGTTGCAGTATCTCGTGGGAGTTCCGCGTATTGAGATCAACGCCACAAATACCAATAGCGAAACACCGTTGGATAATGCTTCCACGGATGACAAAAAGCAAATCTTGCGCAACACCGGCGGCAAAGGCGGAAAAGAGTTGTGAACCTGATATGTGCCGTATTCACTCGGGGGCGGCAATGGAACATTTCCGCAAACAACATAACCCTTTCGACCGGAAAGTTCGGCAAACATCCACTGGGATTTGAACGAAAAAGGCTTAATTTTCCAAAGAAAACAATACGTTTGAGCGAATACGTCATGAAAGCATTGCCCCCGTATTTCTGTTCGAACGATGAACCGATCATATTTTCTCCGATTTTTCGCTTCATGGTTTTTCTGCGTATTTTTCATTGGTCTTTCACCGACCGGCTTCGGGCAACTGACCCTGCCGCCATTGATGCCGGTCAATGTGCCGAGTTTCACGATCCCCTTTGAAATCGGAGGTTCAGCGCAGACTATTCGAGATGTTGAACTTCTCGTTTCTCAGGATCGAGGCAGGCGTTGGAGTTCTGCCGCCCGGCAACCTGTCGAAACCGGAAAATTTGCGTTTCGTGCCGATGCCGATGGAGAATACTGGTTCGCATTTCGGACGATCACATTGACCGGAGAGGCAAGTTCCGTCACGGGACACCCGGAACTTCGGGTATTGGTCGATACAAAAAATCCCATGATGGTATCGCCTTTTCAACAGAGCGAAACAGGTGCCGTTATGCCGCCGAAACCGGAACGGTATCGCCCTGAAAATAGATTGAAAACGCAACCAATGCAACCGATGAAGACCGAAGAATGGGCAACCGGCGAACTGGAAAGTGAAGCCAAACCGGAGCGAATCAACGCCGAAAAACCAACGCAGATGTTGGCACCGAGATTTCCCGGCTTTGATCTGCCGGAGCCGGGAAAAAACAGCGGAGGCGATTTCGTTAACGATTTGTTGAACGAAATGAGTCCTTTTTTGGATGTGCAACCGGTGGTCGCAAGAAAAACACTGAATCATGCGGTTGCAACCGATGTTTCCAGATCGCAAACCGACACACCAGCAGGAATCATTACCGGTATTGACTTAAACCAACCGGAGAAGGACCAATCGGATGCACGACCGCGAATTATCGTGAAATGGCATCCGGGTCATGAACTGTGGCGTGATGCTCAAATTGATGTTTTGCGGAGCGGTACGTTGGAGGGGCAATGGTCTCCGATAGCAATCAATCTGCCGAACAGCGGCGAGTATTGGTGGTATCTTTCGCCGGAGGATTTGAAACCGTTTTACATAGCGGTACGAATTCGCAGTTTTCGTGGTGGTAGCAGCGTGGATGTTACGCAAAAAAGAATCGAAATTGACCCTCGATTAGCGGCTCTTCCTTCGCAAAAGTAAACTTGTGCATACCGGCTCTACGCCTTCGCTTCAAACTGCTCTTGACCGATTCGTAGGCAATCGCTACACTCCGCCAACGTTGTTTTTCAAAAACCGGCAATGCTTTCATTCCGCTCCCTTCTTTTGCTTTCGCTCGCTCTCCTTTTTGGAGGAGCGAATGTTTCGGCTCAAACGTTTCCTCTGCAACAACAGTCCGCTCAACCCCAGCAGACGGTACAGCAACAACAGCAACGGATTCAGCAAGTCCCGCTCCAGCAGCAACCGATGCAACAACAGCAGATTCAGGCACCGCCGATGCAGACTCCGCAGTTCGGTACACAGGGAAATCCATCGATCTATAGTCAAAATTCGGCGCAACCGGCAACGCAGCCCGGTGTCGGACAAATGCCGGTTGGACAAATACCGATGGGGAGCAATGCCGGTCAAAGGTATGCCGCACCGATAGATGTAAACCAATCGATGCGGGTGGCAACAGCCAATTCGGGTGTGCCTGCCGGACAGTCCGTTCCGCTTTATGATCCGAACGGAGTCAATCGTGCACCGCAAATGGTGCAACCCCCTGCCGGTCAGGGCATCCCGCAAGGGATGCAACACATCGGTCGAGCGGAACCGGCAAACCGAGTCATTCCCTTCTTTTTGAAGCCCGAAGAACAGAGGGAATTGGATGAATTCCTCGTCCGTTGGGAACGGTACAGTACGTCCATCAACCGATACGACGTGAATTTCAATTTATTCATCCATAATCCAGAAGTTGCCATTATGAACAAGATGGCACCGGATCAGCCCCTTAAAACAGCCTTTGGTTATTTTAAGTACATTGCCAATCCGCGGCGATTCGTTTATGCGGTTGAAGGGGAATGGCAAGGCGGTAAGCAAACTAAATGGGATAAGGACAAAAATTCGTTTATTCTTGCGGAAAAAATCATCATTGACGAGAAGTCTGTTTATCAATATGACTATCCCGCCAAGACGGTGTTGCAACTCAATGTTCCGCCGGAATTGATCGGAAAAGGAATTGCCGACAGTCCGTTGCCGTTAATTTTCGGGGCAAAAGCCGACGACCTCAAACGGCGTTTTAGCATGAAAGTCGAACGTATCTCTGTGAATCAGGGAAATGAGACGGTGGACATGATTCGCTTGTATGCTCGACCGTTGTATATTGAGGATCAGCAGGAGTATAAGGAACTTGAAATCTTGCTCTTCGAGAAAAATTTGATGGCACGAGGATTGAAACAATGGGACATCAATGGCAGTGCATTCAAAATTTACGACTTACGGGACCCCGTGATCAATCCGAAGGATCGTTTTTCTCCGCTTGAAATCATCAAGGAATGGTTTACCGCCGATGTTCCTAACGGTTGGAAGCGTGAAGAGAGGAATTGGGTTGCCCCGTCGCCGCCCCCGCCTTCGAGCATTGCTCCGGCAACGACGCAACCGCAGTTTGCTAATCCGTCCAACGGAACGCCACTCTATCGGGCGCAGTAGATGAGAAAAAAGGGACGAATGTGTCTATTGTCAATCTTTTGTGTCCTTCGTGATTGAATTTACCACAAAGGACACGAAGGAAATGCGATAAAATCTCTCTTGCCCTTAAATCGATTTTTCATTATCCTTTCCGCTGCGCCGGAGTGCCCATTCTATCGTATTATGGACAGGGTAGAAAAACTTATTGCCAGTATATCATTGCTATTGTTCTTTGCAGGATGCGTTCCGACCAAGATGACAGGTCATCGAGCGTCCGAATATACCGATCCCTTCCACATTGCCCTCGCTCCCCAGTCGCCAGCACTGCCCGGACAGTCCTTTTTCGATGCACTGATTGACAAACCGCCGCTTAACACAGAGATTATCCTCGACACTTCGATTGAAGACGAATTTCCCGAAGACGATTTTCCGTATGAGACGGAAAGCCCTCCTATCGTTTCGGAAGCCGACCTGGCGGAACCCCTCTCGAAAAACTTATGGGTACCCAATACCGCTCTCATCAATATGCTCAATGACGATCGAGCATCCTATCTGCCCAAAATCTCCCCGGAAGAGCGGCAACGCCGGGATCAATACAACCGAATTAGCATGTCCGACCAAGAACGGGCAAAACGGCAAAATCAACACTTCGATTACGTCGACGGTTCCCTTTCCGATTGGCGGTGGATGCACAGGGAAGTTGATCGGCTTTACGCCATTGCACCGGAACACCGAGGGGTCGATGTAGGAGTCTTTTTGCGTGATAAAAAATATCGGGATGATCCCAAAAGCCGAATACTCCGAGCCAATGCGGCGATCCTGCTGGGTCGGGACGGCAAAGCCAATGTGGCGAATTATTTGCTTCAACTCGTTCGAGATAACAATACGGACGTTAAAATCCGTTGTGCAGCAACGGAAGTTCTCGGACACATGCCGACGGTAACAGCCGATGACCTTATTCCGCTTCTCGAAGACGTGAAGGAACGAAAGATTAAAACAACGGATAAAAGAACCGGCGAAACGAAGCAACAGCAAATTACCGGCACCGTGGAAATTTGGACTGAACTGCTCATCGCCATCGCCGAAAAAATTGATCCGTGGGAGCATGACTGTTTTTTGGAACCGTTTTATGCAACGACGGTGGATATTCGGCTTAAAACCGCCAAAATCTGGCGGCAAAAATCGTTGCAGAAACAACCGATAGATGATTCGTTGCCCGAAAAATTTCTTGAAATTGCTCGTCGGGAAAACAATTCGTCGGTTCGGAGCGAAATCGTCAAAACGTTGGGAGCGTGGCAAGTTCCCGACTTGTTCACGGTTTTGAAAAACGACTTGCACCATCCGATTGCGGATGTCCGCAATGCCGCTATGCACGCTCTGGCGGATGCTAAATGTCAAGACGCACTGCCGATGATTAAGAAGCAATTAGGGGATTCCAACGCCGTGAACCGAGCCGAAGCCGTCGCCGCTCTCCGTAAACTCGGTGCGCTTGACGACGTTTTCAAATTGGAGAACGATCAGGATTATCGGGTTCGCATCAAAATTGCCGAAGCGTTAGCCGGTCGATGCACTCCGCAAACGGTCGCATTGGCGAAGTCCTATCTCTCGGAACGCGTTCAGGTTCAGTTGGCAACCGTTGAGGCAATCGACAATTGGAGTATCGAGGAATCGGGTCCATTGCTCCTGATTGCTGCAAAGAGTCTTTTTGTCGATGTCCGATGCCGGGCGACCGAGATTCTCGCCCAAAAGGGGGTTACGTACACTGGTTTTGATCCCGCTGACCGACCGGCAAATCAAACGGAACAGCACGAAGAATTGGTTTATCTTTTCCGTGATATTGTCGGCATTGATCCGAATTTGGATGCTGGTAACTCGGCATCGTCTGCATCGACCAAAGCGAACAATGCTGCTATTCAACAAGTTTCGGCGGTGATTCCGAACGATCCTGCGCTCCTCGAAGTCCGGCGATGCCTTGATGATTGGTCGGACAGCACATTGTCGCCGCAAGACCGGCAACAGATTCAACGCCGACTCACGACGCACGGAAAACAGTTGATGCCGCTCATCGATCATCTCATGACCGTTGAGAAGCGGACGATTCCAGAATCGTTGGACAAAGTCTTTGCGGAAGTTGAACCGATGTTTGTCGAAATCGAAAAATTGAAGTCAGGCGACATGACGGCAAAACAGAAAGCCGCCGGAGAACTTGCCCGATTGGGAACGATGAATCATCCCTCCAAACTTGCGGCGAAGCGGATCATTGATTTAACGGCAAAGCAAAGCGATCCGATGGTTCTGACATCGCTGTTGTCGGCATTACGGAATGCCGATCCCGAATTGGTGTGCCAACTTGCACGACCGCTTTTACAGTCGGAATCAGCGGCAGTACGCCGGTTGGCTTGCGAAATGTTGGCACAGTTCGGCAGCATCGACGATATTGTTTTGTTAGAGAGAGCGTTGCGTGATCCCAGTCGAGAAGTTGTGCGAGGAGCATTGAGCGGTATTGACTCATTGTTGATGAAAGAGAATGCGGACGACTCGTCGGTTGTGGGGACGTTGAAGGGAATGTTGTTGCGGAGTGATCAGGCATTGCAAACGGATACGGCAGCGACGTTGCACCGTCTTGGACTGATGGAAGGCACGGACGCACTTCGTCGGTTAGCGGCTTCGAAGGACAAGCCTGTCAAATTGTATGCGGTACGAACGATTTCAGGATTGGAAGACCCTGTTTTTATATCGTTACTCTTGCGTTTGTTGGATGACGGCGACGGTAGTATCCGCAGTGAGGCGTTGAAGGGGTTGCCGGGGGCGGCGGGAGAGGACATTGGACGTGCTGACTTGAATCCTCATTCGGACATTTCCCAAACGCAACAGCAGATCACCCGCTGGAAGGCTTGGGGAAAAGAACATGGACGGTAATTTAAAGGGTTTTTCGCCAACGCACTCGCCCAGATGTCGGCAAACAACCCATTTTGACAATTTACAAACGGACTGACATATCGAGTTAACGAGGGGAGAACTCGTTGTACATCTCGTCAGTTCGGAAATTTTATGGTATAATGCCCACATCGTTTTTTCGGGATTGCGTTCATGACTGTTTGGCTTCGTACTTGGCAACTCGGTATCAAAAGTTTGCTCCTGCACCCGATGCGGTCGATGTTGACCGTCCTCGGTATCTTCATCGGCGTTGCCAGTGTCATTTGGCTCATGGCAATCGGCGAAGGAATCAGTATCAAAGTTGCCGAACAAATTGAAAGCCTCGGTGCGACCAATATCATCGTCCGCACGAAGAAACCCGCCAATCCCGAAATGGTCTCTATGGGACGAGGACGAGTCGTTCCCACATTCGGTCTCAAACGGGAAGAATACGAACGGATCACTGATCCCGTTACTGGTGTTTCCACTATCGTAGCACACATGCCCGTTCGGGAAATGCAACGTACCTTTGCTCACGGTCCCAGAGAATGCGACGGCAGACTCGTTGGAACCACGCCGTTTTATCAGGAACTCACGCATCTCGAAATGGATCGCGGTAGATTCATTACGGATGTGGATATTCGTGAGACAAAGTCGTTCTGCGTTATCTCGGCTGGAATTGCCGATAAATTGTTTCCTTCGGAAGACCCTATCGGCAAAACAATTCGGATACAGGGTAATCAAAACGATCCCGGTGTTCCCTACGAAATCGTCGGAGTAACCAAACCGCGCGGGGCAACTGCCGGTATCGGCGGCTCTTTGGAAGGCGTGGATTTTACCTACGACGTGTACATTCCCATCACAACGCTTTGGAGCCGAATGAGAGACATTGTGATGATCCGACGAGCCGGGACATTCGAGGCAGAACTCGTCGAACTCTCCCAAATGACGTTGCAAGTGTCTCTTATGGACGCAGTGAAAGAAACGGCTGAAATCATCAAAAGCATGCTGAATCGGAATCACCGGGAAACCGGCAGAGAAGATTTCGTTGTCGTGGTGCCGCTCGAACTGCTGGAACAGGCAAGAACAACCCGAATTATGTTTAACGTGTTTATGGGACTCATTGCCGCCATTTCGCTGTTGGTCGGCGGTATTGGAATTATGAACATTATGTTGGCAACGGTAACGGAGCGAACGCGAGAAATTGGTATTCGCCGGGCTTTGGGTGCAAAACAGGGGGACATCATTCGACAATTCCTCGTCGAAACGGTGGTGTTGTCGGTCGTCGGCGGAGCGGTCGGTGTGTTGGTGGGGCTTTCGTGCCGACCGGTAACGATCCTTGTGATGAATACCATTAAAACGCAGATGCCGGAGATTGTCCACGCGTTACCGGAAATCGTTCAGGACATTCAGCCGGTCATTGTTCCGATCTCGATTCCGCTTGCATTTTTGATTTCGGTAGTAATCGGCGTAGTCTTCGGACTTTATCCCGCCTATCGTGCCGCCAAGATGGATCCCATCGAAGCACTGCGGCATGAGTAATATTCCTGCTAAAGTTTAAATCTACCCTTTCCTAACGTCACGCGGCGAGTCGCATTAGTTTTTCCAGTGCGAGAATAATTTTCGTTGTTAATCTTGCTCCCCGCAAAGCATCATAAAAATCCCTCGCCAGCATCGCCCGGCGCA
>Ga0082212_10004193_pt1 | contig 20096 bp, 18 predicted proteins | sample TergutNt197P3_FD_71548 | JGI IMG/M metagenome (GOLD analysis project Ga0082212, IMG submission 71548) | Neocapritermes taracua P3 segment gut microbial communities from Petit-Saut dam, French Guiana - Nt197 P3 | ecosystem: Host-associated > Arthropoda: Insects > Digestive system > Gut ... | reverse complement strand
AGCCCGAATTGGGTGTTGCTCAATCCTAAATCCGGCACAATGAAAACCGACAGATTTGTCAGCGCGAACCGATCGAACATTACGAAGCCGAACGCGAGCGCCACCACCATAACCATTATGTTTTCATATCCCTTTTTTGTGCTCATGGAATCTCCAAAAATTTATTGTTTATTTAACGCCATGCTGGATTAAAAATTCCGAATAGTTTTGATCCATTTTCTTAATATGGTTTTGCACCCATGACCACAAAAAATTCATCATTGGAATGCTTAACGAAAGGTTTCCTTTATTATATTGATCCTGCGCATCGGTTAATTTGCGGATGAACTCTTCATGTGCTTTCTTTTGTTCAGTAAAACCCGGATATTCGTATTTCTTCATAACCTCTTCTTCGTGACTGAAGTGGGTTTTTGTATAATCAGAAAGCTCAACCAATATATTATCAAGCACATTCAGACCCTGCCCCTGGGACATGGCTTCATGCAGTCTGTTGAATATACCGATAAGTTTTTTGTGTTCATCGTCAAAGATGCTGATTTTTACGCTCAACTTTTCAGACCATTCAATTCCTGGCATTCGTACACCTCTATATTTAATCAAACGCGATTTTTAAAGAGCACCAGAGCGCGCGCGCTTCATCTCGCGGGAATGGAACATCCGGATCGCCAAAACGGACTTCAAAATAAAGCCGCGTCAGATCAAGCAACGCGTCAGCCGCGGGATGCGTTCCAAGACCATACGCAAATTCCATAGGCGTTTGAGCTTTTTCCGGGATAAAACCCCGCGCTTTAAGAAAAATCAGCGCTTCCGCGTAAAAAAAGCCGGCGGCGGCCCGCGGATTTTGTTCGCGCAACCGAAATATGCCGGGAATGCGCCGCTTCGTCCACCGGAAAATAATAATCCCAAAAACAGCAATAAACAAAACAATCATCTGAAAGCGAGCGTTGTCGGTTCAAGCGTCACAGTTATTATTGAAAATGGCAGACTTGTTCTCGGCACATGGCAGGGGATCTGCTTTTGTGAGTTTGACCCGCCACGGACGCGCAAATACTATGTGAAGGTCATGGAGGGCTGACCCGCATACGGAAGCGATGATGATGACGTCCGTTCATTCAGTTTCCTAACAACAACTACCTTGACAACTCACCATCATGTTGCTCATTTTTATCTCCCCTCATCATCTTTAAGAATCAGTTCCAGTATCTCCGCGGCGTCCCGAACCATCTTTGGGCATATGCTTTTTACGCGCTCGCTTGCTGTTTGCTTATCACCGTTCAGGAAGTCAACCCCCAGGATCTCGCGACAATTTGTGGTATTGTTTTTCAACGCGAATAATCGAGCGAACTCCTGCACTTTCGTGTATGTTTTTTCTTTTGCCGGCTCGTCACCCTCCAGGTATTTGCCATACTTCAATCCAATCACAAGGAACGCGCCGGTTACCGCGCCGCAAGTCTCCTGTAGACGCCCCATACCGGCTCCTAAGCCGCAGGCGGTTTTCAGCGCGGTTTCCTTGTCCAGACCGAAATCACCGCAATACGTGGATAATATGGCTTGGGCGCAGTTGAATCCATTATTGAAGCATTCGACCGCTTCTGTGACTTTGTCTGAATCATTATTGCTTTCGTTCATAAACTACGCTCCTGTTCGCAACATAGTATTTCGTTGCGGATGCAGTCTTTCTTCATTGAAGTAACTTAAATATGAAGCGGGCATTTTTGATGGAAGCGGGCTTTGCCCGCATCGTTAATTGTAAGCCGGCGAAGACGCCCGCGCTTCCAGTATGTCCGCGTTCCAATGTCTGCAAATTTTACGGCGCGCACCGGGCGGTGTGGGGTGCGCGCGATTTATAACCCCAATTCTTTCATGGCGTTTCTATATCCGTCTTCCAGTACATAATTAAAGTCATTTATTGTTTCTTCAAATTCTTTTCTCTCCTGCTTATCCATACTGTTTAATTGCTTTTTAAGCTGAACATCGTAAAGATCCCTTCGATTTTTGTAATCATCTTCCAGCACCTTTCTGTATATGGCTTTTTCCGCCGGAGACGAATTGCTTATTATATCCTTCAATTCGGAAAACACTTCTTTGTAAGCATCGGCCATTTCCGCAGCTGCATCAGCCATTTCCTTGGGAAACAATTCTTTGAAAGCATCGACCATTTCCGCAAAAGGCGATGCAACCTGCTTCCCCGTCTGTTTTGAGGAATCATTTCTTTGGATGATGGGTGCTTTTTCCGGTTCGGTTTTCATAACGGTTATTTTTTCGGCCGAAATCGATTCGCGACGTTTTTGCTCTTCTCTGCCGAGATCACCAAGAGACTGGTTGTATGCCGTTATGCACGCCAGAAAAATCACTGCCGGAATTACTATGAACTTTTTCATGCGGTTACCTCTCCATTACGTGAATTAATCGGCATTTCCCCGGGGAAGCGACGATAATAGCCGTTGCGTCGTTTTATCGGCCGTGAAAGCCGCCCGCGCCATGCGTGAAGCTTGATCCTACCGCGGGATACTATAAAAAAACAACGTCTCAAATTCAAATGGCGTAAATTATTTCAATTGTGCCTGGTTGATTTTTTGGATTCATAGCCATCCGCAGTTTCCCGCCGGGAGGGTGCCGGCGTTCCCATGTCAACCTTTTCCAATACTTTTACGTCGCGCACCCGCTGGAATCGAATCGGGCGGTGTGCGATAATATTTTTTTTGGATGTCGTTATCTCCTTTTTTAAAGGGACTGCTTATGAAACGCCGCTTTTTCCGCTTATTCCGCCTGGTGACGGCGGGATTCTGTGTTTTGTCCGCCTGTGGTTTCGTTTTCGCGCAGACTCCATCGGGGCCGATTAACCTTGACCGGGCGTTGCGAGAGGATGCTCCTTCGCTGGAGCCGGATCGGGCTGCCAGTTATTATCACTACGCGCTGGCAAAATGGCACGAAAGCAACGGTGATGCGGAAAGGGCCCTTTCAGAAATGAGAATGGCGCTTGAAACCAATCCCGGTAGCTCCGCCATTCACTACGAACTCGCCGCTCTTTACATGCAGCTTAGAAATATTACGGAAGCGACGCGTTACGCCGATGAATCGATCAAACTTGATTCTGAAAACCCGGATCCACACTGGCTGATGATTAGTATTCATCTAAGTTCGCAGACGCGGCGGCGCGGCGGTGCGCCCGGCGGCGGCAGCAGGGAAGGCTTGCGGCCGGCGCTGCGTGAACTGGAGATTCTTGAAAAAATGACGCCCGAGGATGAGCGCGTTTACTACACGCTCGGCGGCGTTTATTTGGAGCTTGGCGAAGTGGACAACGCGGTCGAGGCCTACGAAAAATATCGGAAATATTCCGATTCCGACAACGGTTACCGCGAACTCGCCCGATACCACCTGAGTATCAAAGATTTTGATTCGGCTGCCAGATACCTCGTCAGAGGGCTGGAATTTTATCCCGATTCCGCCGAAAGCCTCATGATGCTGGGAAGCATCTATCTTGATCAGGGTAAAAACAGGGAAGGCGCGGAGGTTTATAAAAAACTCTTCGAAATTTCCGGCTCTAATCCACAGAACATGCGCCGGCTTGCCGTCATGTTGTTCGATGCCAAGGATTACAAGGGAACCGCGGAAGTATTGGAAGAACTGGCTAAAAGCACCGCCCCCGACAGGCTGTCGCAGGTTCTTCTCGGCCAAAGCTACTTTAATATGAACCGGTATTCGGATGCGATCAGAATGTTTAACGAAGTGCTGTCGCGCGTGCCGGAAGACATTGAGGCGCGTTTTTATCTGGGTGAAGCCTATTTAAGGAGAGGAAGATATGAAGACGCCGTAAAGCTATACGATGAGCTGCTGCGGGAAAGGGCGAATCCGGAAGCTATGAACAATAGACCCCTTTTTATGGAGCGTCTGGCGGGGGCTTTGCTCGAACTTGAAAGCTACGAAAGAGCCATAGACCTGTATGAAGAACTCGCCGAAATCAATCCGGAAGACCGTTACAAGCTGGCGTTGCTGGAAGCGTACCGTGTCGGCGAACAGTATGATAAAGGCCTTCGGCGGTGCAAGGAATTTATGGCTGGAAAGCCTGATGATCTGGATTTCAACGCAATTTATGCCCGGATGCTTGCCGACTCCGGTAAAAAGAAAGAGGGCATAGAGCTTCTTTCCGGAATGGTGCAGGCTAATCCCGAAGTTATCAGTCTTTATGTCAACCTGAGCGAAATCTATCGGCAGGAGAAGCGTTATTCCGACGCCGAAAAAATTCTTTTGCGCGCCGAGGAACGGAATAAAGATCCGGAACTGGGAGAACGGCTTAAATTCCAGCGGGCGGCCATTTATGAACAGCAAAAGGCGTTTGACCGCGCTGAACAGCTTTTCACGGAAATTTTGGAGAAACAGCCGGATAACGCCATGGTGCTTAACTATTTCGGCTATATGCTCGCCGACCGTGGCGCACGCCTGGACGAAGCGCTCCGGCTCATCAAAAAAGCGCTTGAAATTGATTCGGAAAACGGGGCCTTTCTCGATTCGCTGGGATGGGCGTATTTTAAGCTGGACGACATGGAGAACGCGGAAAAATACCTGCTGGAATCGGCGAGTATCGTTCCAAGAGACGCCACGGTACAGGATCACCTCGGCGATCTGTATTTCAAACTCGGGCAACTCGAAAAAGCGCGTGATTACTGGGAGAAAACGCTGCGCATGAGCAAAGAGCAGGAAGAAATCCAGAGAGTGCGTGGCAAACTGAACCTGCTTGAAGGCGCACAGCGCAAAAGAAGATAGTGTGATAAGGGCGCAAGCTGCCGCAATCCATATGAATTTGCGGCGCAATAATTCAACGTTTTGCAATTACCTCATTTGTAAAAAATTGATTCGATACGGCGGCCATATACGGAGAGCCGAAAATAATTCTATTCTTGTTTATTCGTGTCCATTCGTGGTTCAAAAAAATCATGTATGAATTCAGGATTCGCTCTTTTGCCAAGATTAATCTCGCGCTGGCGGTATTGGGTCGGCGACCCGACGGCTACCATAATATCGAAACGGTCTTTCAGACAATTGATCTTGCCGACGAGCTTGATTTTCGGCCTTCGACGGAAATCAGTTTAACCTGCGAAGATTTACCGGATGTTTCCGCGGGAGACAATATTGTCTGGAAGGCGGCCACGTCGCTGGCGGAGCGGGTCGGCGAACGCCGCGGCGCAGCCATTACCCTGCGAAAAAAAATTCCTTCAGGGGCGGGACTGGGCGGCGGAAGCGGTAACGCCGCTGCCGCGCTTTTGGGACTCCGCCGTTTCTGGAATTTGAACATTTCCGATGCGGATCTTTGCGTTGTCGCCGCTGAGCTTGGTTCGGACGTTCCTTTTTTCCTTATGGGAGGCGCGGCGCACGGTAAAGGCCGCGGCGAAATCCTTAGCGCTCTGCCGGATTTTCAGCCGGAACACCTTGTGGTTGTTTTTCCAGGAGTTTCCGTTTCAACGGCCTGGGCGTATCGCGCCTTGAATTTGGGCTTGACTTTTACGGACTCCGACCCTAAAATTCAACGTTTTATTGGCCTGACAGAGAACGGGAGTTCATGGCGGGCCGGAATTTTTAACGATTTTGAAACTGCGATCCTGCCCGCGCATCCTGAGATTGCCGAAGCGAAAAGCTTTCTGGAAAAACAGGGTGCGACATCAACGCTGTTGTCGGGCAGCGGATCATCAGTCTTCGGGTTCTTCCTGGGTGAAGAATCAGCGCGCGCTGCGGCTTTTGCCGTAAACAACGTGAATTGGCGCGCGTTTCCGGCGAAGACCCTCACGCGAGCCGAGTATTTCCATCGCATGTTCGGGTAACAAGCCGGCGTATCAGTGGTTAGTGACGAGTGGCTAGAAATTTATTTTTTCTCGCTACCGGCTACTTGCCACTAATTGATGGGGCGTCGTCAAACGGCAAGACACAGGTCTTTGGCACCTGCATTTGGAGGTTCGAATCCTCCCGCCCCAGCCATTTTGGGGTTCGTTATCGCGGAATGTCGATTAATCAGGGAATGATCATTAAATAAAATGAAAAACATCGGATATGAACAACAGAACAAGGGAATGGCCGTTTTTTCGGGAAACTCCAATCGCCCTCTAACCGAGGAGATATGCGCTCATCTCGGCCTGCCCGTGGGCGCGATGGATCTGACCACTTTCAGCGACGGTGAAATTTACTGCCAGGTTATGGAGAACGTACGCGGCAAGGACGTGTTTGTCGTTCAATCCACGTGTGCTCCAGTGAACAAAAATCTGGTTGAACTGCTGATTACGATAGACGCTTTCAAACGTTCGTCGGCACGCCGCATTACTGCGGTCATGCCATATTACGGCTACGCGCGGCAGGATCGTAAAGACAGACCCCGTGTGCCGATTTCTTCCAAACTGGTGGCCGATCTTCTGACCGCCGCCGGTGCTAACCGCGTTTTATCAATGGATCTGCACGCGGGCCAGATTCAGGGCTTTTTCGATATCCCGGTCGATCATCTGTACGCTTCCCCGGTGTTGATAAAGTATCTGAAGGAACTCAATATACCCGATCTCGTCGTCGTTTCTCCGGACGCCGGAGGTGTCGAGCGTGCGCGCGCGTTCGCTCGGCGCCTCGAAGTCGGGCTGGCCATCGTGGATAAGCGGCGCACAGGGCCGAACGTGGCGGAAGTGCTGCACATCATAGGTAAGGTGAACGGAAAGAATATCGTCATCTGCGACGACATAATCGACACCGCCGGAACACTGGTCAATACGGTTCACGCGCTCAAGGAAAAAGGCGCGGATAAAATTTTCGCCTGCTCAACGCACGGTGTTTTGAGCGGCCCGGCGATAGATAGACTAAGGGACGCGCCGCTGGAAAAACTTATTGTTACGAACACGATTCCTATAGATGAATCGAAAAAACTGCCCAATATGGTTATATTGAGCGTCGCCGGACTTCTTGGAGAAGCGATAAGAAGCGTTTACGAAGAAACCAGCGTCAGCAATTTATTTGTTTAGGGAAATGCCGGGTAATTGTCTTGCGCTTCATCACGCACAGGCAATTAATCGGCATTTCATAAGGAGGGGGATGGATATATGCCAACATTAATTGAAGCGCAAACACGAATCCCGAAAGGCAAAAATGCCAACAGGCGGATTCGTCAGTCGGGATTGATTCCGGCGGTTATATATGGTCCGGGCAAAGAACCCGCGGTGCTTTCCCTGGATCCCGGCAGCATCAAGACGATTCTGCGCTCGGAAACAGGCAGAAACACGATCTTCACCGTCAACATCGAAGGCGGCGAACAGCACAGCGCCATGGTGAAAGACTATCAGCTCGATCCGGTAAAGGGGAAACTGATACATGTGGATCTGCTGGAAATCGCCATGGATCGCCTGCTTATCCTGACGGTGAGCCTGGAACTTATCGGCGAACCGCAGGGCGTGAAAATCGATGGCGGCTCGCTCGATTTTGTAACGCGCGACATCGAGATTGAATGTATGCCTGCGGATATTCCGGAATCGATCAAGCTGGACGTCGGCGCGCTAAGAGTTAATGATTACATTCGCGCAAAAGATATTAAACTAGGTGACAAGGTCAGGATTCTTACCGAACCTGAAATTGTTATTGCAACAGTCGCGCCGCCCAAGAAGGAAGCCGAAGCGGCAGCCGCGGCCGATGCGGCGGAACCGGAAGTAATCAAAAAAGGCAAGCCGGAAGCCTGATTTAGTTTGGAGTGTTAATTATGGAGCGTGGAGTTTTTAGTACGTAATTAGCTTTTCGTTCCACACTCCACTCTCCAAATTCCACGCTAGCCGCTAGATATGGCGAGATTCTGGAATAAAATCAGGCGGGCTTTCGGATTATCCGAAACTTTCGATGAAGCTGCCCCGGTTGACCGCATAATTGCAGGTTTAGGTAATCCGGGAGCGAAATACGCCCGAACCAGGCACAATGTCGGTTTTATGGTTCTGGATGCGTTGGCCCGCGAAGTTTCAGCCGGGTGGATTACCGCCGGCAAGGTCCGAACCAGCTGCGTTGAAATAGCAGACCGTCGGACGCTCCTGGTTGAACCGCTGTCGTATATGAACCGCAGCGGTGAAGTTCTGCCGATGCTTCTCGACAGGTTCGGGTGCGAGGCGCGGGATGTTGTAGTTATTCTTGACGACCTGAGTCTGCCGCTCGGACGGATTCGGGTTCGTGAACGTGGTTCGGCGGGCGGGCATCATGGGCTTGAGTCCATATTGGACGCGCTTGATACCGACGAAATTATCCGGGTAAGACTGGGCATCGGCGAAGAACCGATGCCGAAGGACAAAGCGGGTTACGTGTTGTCGGATTTTCCGTTGGAAAAACAGGCGGAACTGGACGACATGATCGCAAAAGCGGGCGATGCCGTCAGGGCGATACTAAAAGACGGCGTTTCCCAAACGATGGCGATTTTTAATAGTACAGGGAAACGCGGCGATTCGCCCACACAGCGAATTAATCAGTGTTCCCAAACAAGGAGTAGACCGTGAGAAACTACGAAGTGGTCTTTATTGCCGCTCCCACTTTAACCGGTGAGGAGCTTGACGCCTTTATCAACCACGCAGAGGCCGTTATCGAGGGTAAAAACGGCAAAATCGTCAAGGTTGACAACTGGGGCAAAAAATCCCTGGCGTACAAAATCAACAAATTTCGGGAAGGCTACTATGTGGTTCTTTCCATCGAAGCGGAAGGCGGTGCGATTGCGGAGCTTGAGCGCCGTTTCCGTGTGACTGATTTTATTATCCGATTCATTTCCGTTCGCGTTGACGAAGATCTCAAGCGTGCCGAGAAAATCAAGGCGGCGCGGCGCAGAAAAGCGCCCAGCCGACTCGAGGACATGCCTTACGGCGGTGAGGGAGATGATGATGAATCGGAACAGGAATCCGACGACGAAGATTATCTCGACAATGAAAGTGTTGAAGAATAAGCGGATTTCGGGAAATCCTGAATCGGGTTCATTGCAACAGAAAGGCTGAAAAATATGGCAGGACAAAGACGGTTTAGCGTTCGGCGTAAGAGAGTGTGTAAGTTCTGCGCGGATAAAATTACGTACATTGATTTTAAGGATGGGAAACTTCTGGGACAATTCATCCCCGAGCGCGGAAAAATTCTCCCACGGAGAATCAGCGGCGTCTGCTCGACGCATCAGCGTCAGCTCACGGAAGCTATCAAGCGCGCTCGACACATGGCGATACTTCCCTTCGTCTCGGACTAGACTTTTTCCCAAGGGGTGAAACATGCAGGTTATTTTAAAACAGGACGTTGAAAAACTGGGTAAAACCGGCGACATTGTTAAGGTTTCTCCCGGCTATGGGCGAAACTACCTTGTTCCGAGAAAATTTGCGGTGGAAGCGACTCCCGGCAACATTAAAGCCGTTGAGATCGAAAAGCTCGCCCATGCAAAGCGCGACCAGCGCGACAAGGATGCCGCATCTCTGTTAGGTCAGGAACTGGTGAAGCTGACGGTGACCGTCAAGCGGAAAACCGGAGAGGAAGGCGCGCTTTACGGATCGGTAACCGCCCAGGATATCGCCGAATTCCTGGCAGGCAGGCAGATCGAAATTGACAAGCGCAAGATTCAGCTTGAAGATCCGATCAAGGCTATCGGAGAATACCAGGTGCCGATCCGTCTGCACCGTGAAGTGACGGTTTCAATCAAGGTAATTGTGGATTCGGAAACAGAATCATAATTAGCGGCGAGTGGCGAGTGACGAGTGGCGGGAAAAGCAGATTTCCAACCACTCGCCACTCGCCATTAGCCACTAGCCACCACTATGGCTGATATAAGTCTGGAAAAAACGCTTCCGAATAATCTCGAAGCGGAACGTTCAGTTCTTGGCGCGGTTCTTCTTGACGACAAGGCGTTTCTTTCCGTATTTGAAAGCCTCAAGCCCGGAGATTTCCATCTCGACAGCCACCGTAAAATCTTCGAGCGAATGATTCACCTTCTTAGTATTTCACGCCCGATAGATCTGATTACCCTCCAGGAAGAACTGCAAAAGTCGAATGAGCTTGAAGGCGCCGGAGGCGTCGCTTATCTGGCGGGACTGACCGACGGTTTGCCTCGCGCGCTCAATGTCGAACATTACGCGGATATCGTAAAGGAAAAATCGACGCTGCGCCGTCTCATCCGTGCCGCCGGCGAAATCATGGCGCGCGGGTACAGGGACGACGATACCGCCGACGAGATTCTCCAGGCGGCCGAAAAAGCGATATTTGACATTGCCGGTCAGCAGTTCCGCGCCGGTTTCAAAGAAATAGCTCCCATTGTAAGCAGGGTTTTTCAGGATATCGAGGATAGATCCAATCGTAAGGCGGCCATAACAGGGCTGGAAACGGGGTTTATAGATCTTGATAAAATTACGGCAGGATTGCACCCGTCTGATCTGATCATAGTCGCAGCCCGTCCCGGTCTTGGAAAAACCAGCCTTTGTCTGAATATCGCTACTCACATCGCCATACGAAAAAATAAGAACGTCGGTATATTCAGCCTGGAAATGAGTGAAAACCAGCTCACCAAGCGTTTTCTCAGCAGCGAAGCGCGCATCGACCAGTCGCGTCTCAATACGGGGTTTCTGAATAAGGACGATTGGACGCGGTTGATACAGACGCGCGCCGACATTGCCGAGGCCAAAATTTTTATCGACGATACGGACAACGTTCCCATCACTGAACTCCGAACAAAAGTGCGGCGTCTAAGTCTTGAAAAAGGACTCGACCTCTTGATTGTCGATTATTTACAATTGATGTCCGGTAGCGGATCGAACCGTTATGAGAACCGCACCCAGGAAATCGCCCAGATTTCACGGGGATTAAAAGGCATCGCAAAGGAACTGAACATACCGGTGATCGCCGTTTCGCAGTTGAGCCGGGCGGTGGAATCGCGCCGTGGTGACGATAAACGCCCCAAACTTTCCGATTTGCGGGAATCGGGATCGATTGAACAGGACGCCGACATCGTTATGTTCATTTACCGTGAAGATGCCGAAGATCCGACGAGCGAAGGACACGGAAAGGCGGAACTGATAATAGCGAAACACAGAAACGGCGCCATTGGAACCGTAGAAGTAGCCTTTAGCCCGCAGTTTACAAAATTTGATAATCTCTACCATGAATAGCTTATATGTGGAGTGCGGGAGTTTGTTCCCGCTTTAGTAATGCGGTGATTTGCCGTCGCATTGGTTTCTCAGGAACATACGGATGTGACAAGCGCCGAAGACGTATAATGTGATGTGTTTATCGTACCTTTGTTGAGTGCGACGGCTAAATGAATATATGGAATGGCAGACCGGGGACAAGCGTACCCTGAAGAAGATTAACCAGCTTATAAAAGATATAATCAGAAACGGCAATGTAGGTATAGGACACCCAGAGCCGTTATAGGGCGATTTGTCCGGCAAGTGGAGCAGAGAAATTGATGAAAAAAACAGGCTTGTGTACCAAATGATGGAAGACGGCACAATGATGATATACCAATGCAAGGGATATTACGGCGACAAATAGCCGCTTTCCATAATTGCGAGGCGCTTATGACTTTACGCCGATTGCTTGCCGCGCTTTTTGCGGGACTGCTGGTTTTTATGTTTTTTGGAAGCCCCTCCGGGGCCTTTCAGGAAAAAAGCACCGAACAGCGGACAAAAGAAAACGAAGCTCAAAAACGGCCGGTCGCTCTAGCCGGCAGCGAGATCGGCGACTTGTTGCGCAGATGGTATGCATCAGGAACAGCCGCGGGAAATATCGGCGATTACTACGACAATCGGGACAGCGGACATTCACAGCTTGATATATCACGGTACCCGCAGCTTCAGCAGATTGTTTACTCCGAATCACAGATTAAAAGCAATTCGCATCGGGGGAGACAAACGCGTGTGCTTCCCAATGTAGTTTTCGGCAATTCATCCACTTCTTATTCGGCAACGGCGGGCGGAAGCAATCCAAGGGGCTATTATGTAAGTTCTCAGGGTGTAAGCCTGCTTTTCAGCCAGTACACCGGAAATAATATATATATATATCCGGAACATCAGGATTACGATCCCGGACATAACGGAGTGGGCGGCGGTTACGGCGATCTTTACCCGATCAATACTCCTTACCTGATTATTTCCCAGGGGTCATCGGGAACCGACCAACCGTTTATGCGGGCTATACCTTACACGCTGGCCGCCTTTCGGCCGGAAGTGAAGCAAAAGCTAAAGGAGTCGGGGCTCCTGATGCCGACCATGCAGATGCTGCTGCGAATTTCCAACAATGGAATCGCAAACGATGACGATTATCTGTCAGGCAAAGCACATCCGCCCGTGTTTCAGGGAAATGCCGTCAACGCGCGGAAAATGGTCGATCTGGCCCACGGTATTACTCTTTCAAATCTTCCGCCTATTGCGCGGATTCGCGTTGTAAATGAAGATGCGCCTGTTTCGGGGCGCGATTATTTTGAACCTGGAAGGAATGAAAAACTTGCCGACACGCCCGCCGCGATTGGCCGCGTTTTCCGGGGTTCGGCGCGTACGCGCAAAATCACCATCGACGCGTCTGACAGTAAAGACCTGAATGGAAAGCCCCTGAAATTTTTCTGGCGGGTTTTACAGGGGAACGCGAGCCGGATAGAAATCAATTATCTCAATCCCGAGCAGTCAGTGGCGGAAATTACCATTCCGCATTTTGACCGTTTTCACGTCGAAGGAAGACCGGGCCTCGGAACCAACCGCGTGGACATTGGCGTTTTCGTTCATAATGGAACATATTATTCTCCACCCGCTTTTCTTACTTTCTATGCACTTGACCGCGAAGACAGAACCTACTTTTCCGACGGCAGGATCGTGGATATCGGTTACAACGCCGGGACGGCTTACCTGTCCGTGGCGGATTGGGTGGCGCTTCTGCGTTTGCTGAAAAGTAACGGCAATAGTTGGCCGGAACGGCTGCTGCGCGGACGCTTCAGTGCGGAGGAATTGTCTGCTATTGGCGATATCACGGATGAATTCATAAAAACCGACGCTGCCGCCGTCGCCGCGAAAACAAAGTACGACGCAGCCGTCGCCGCACAAAAAGCGGCGCAGGGGAATGCCAATAATTTAAAGGCTGCGGTTGACGCCGCCAAAAAGGCTTCAGACGACGCGCGCAGAGCCGGAGAACGCGTTTTGGAAAAGCGGCTTCCCATGCTCGACATTTCCGCCGCCGCGCTGATTCAGAAAACGCTGAACGAACTTATGGCCGATGTAAATTTCATGTACGCAAACGCCGCCGTGCTTGAACAGTTCATAAGCGCCTCAGGCAAAAAGGAAACGGCGGAACTGAACGCCGTCAGGGAATCACTGGCGAACCTTGGCGTTTTGCGTAAATCCGCCGAAGGGTTTGCAATTAATCCCGTTGTGGATGGAAGCGCGCCGCTTTTCGAACGTCTGACCCGCTTTGAAAAGACATGTATCGCGCGCCTGAACGCAACGCTGCTCGCCGGGATTGTTTTCCCGCGAATACTGCGAAACGACCGGCGCGCAAATTTTGTGGATACGCGCATCGATACGGCCAAGGATTGGCGCGACGTTTATAACTACGCTCCCGACGGAACGCCGATCGGATGGACACGATACTCGAACGCCGGTGTCGAGGAATACAACGCGGAAGGGCTTCTGGTTTTGGAGAAAGACGCGCAGGGCCGCGGCGTTAAAGCGCAGCCCGTGCGTTACGAAAGGGTTTCCGGCTCGATAAAGGCGACTCCCGCCGGTCAGATTCGGACTTATAGCTATTCAGGCCCATCCGACTGGACGGGTAAATAAGTTTTACCTGCGCCGGCGCCCGTCAGTAAGTGTTGATTTAAGGAGCTGTTCAGAAATAATCTTTACAAGATTCCGCAGGATTTTTGCTGGAGGGCAAGGAAGCGGAACCGCTGCGTACTTAATCGTACGTGAGGTGACGCTGACGCAGCCATCCGGTAAAAAGACAAGGAAGATGTGAAGTTTATTTCTGAACATCTCCTAAGCGGGAAAACCTGTTGCGAGGCGATGAAATTTTGAACTACGAATGGACACGAGTGAACACGAATGCGATAAGCGCCGGAGGCGTGAAACGTGAATAACCGTCTGTGTAGCGTGAGCGGAGCGAGCGCAGAACCGGCGGGAGCGGATGCTAAAGACGATATCGTCGTCAGGGGCGCCAGGGTTCATAATCTTAAAAATATTACCGCGCGGATACCGCTTCATTCCCTGACTGTGGTCACCGGCGTTTCAGGATCCGGCAAAAGCAGTTTCGCTTTCGACACGCTCTATGCCGAGGGGCAGCGCCGTTATCTCGCGTCGCTTTCGGCATACGCCCGCCAGTTTCTTGACCGTATCGATCGTCCCGACGTCGATGACATTGAAGGTGTCTGTCCCGCCCTTGCCATACGCCAGAAAAACCATTCAAAAAATCCGCGCTCGACGGTCGGAACCGTCACGGAAATCAACGACTACCTGCGCCTTCTTTTCGCCCGCACGGGTATCGTCCATTGCTCGCAATGCGGAAGTGCCATTGAAAAGGACACGCCGCAGAGCGTCGCGGATTTTGTCCTGTCGTTGCCGGAAGGGCTGAAATTCTACGTCTGCCGTCGTCTTGACCTTGTTCGGAAGGATTCCGCGCCGAATACGGGTTTTTCGAACAATGTTCCCCAAAATGATTCCAAAGCCGATGCCTCCCGGCGGCGCGGGCGAAAAAAAACAAGCGCCGACGAAACGCCTGAAATACCTGATAACGAGAAACTCACCGCGATGCTCCCCGAACTACGACGGCAGGGAGTGATACGTCTTTTGATCGGAGACGCGGCTGTCGAAATCGACGCAGCCGTTGAAACGCTGAAACAATTAAAAAACGGGCTGAACGGTGATGGAAATGAGCCGATGGAAGTTCGCGTTATTGTGGATCGTCTGACGGTGCGCGACGATATGCGTAAGCGACTGAACGATTCCCTTGAAATCGCAAGCAGGTATTCCGAAGGAAAACTGGAGATTTTTCTGCTCTCCGATACGCCGGGCGAACTTATGCGTATTCTTGAAGAAAAACATCCCGGCGTGCGCCGTCGGCTTAGGGAAAACGGCATTCTCTGTATGTTCAGCGAAGCCTTTGAGTGTCCGGCCTGTAATATTGCCTGTCAGGCGCCTGAACCGCGGCTTTTCTCCTTCAACAATCCTTTCGGCGCGTGTCCCGAGTGCCAGGGATTCGGCAACACCATGACGTTGGATTTAAACCGCGTGATTCCGAGCCCGTCAAAAAGTCTATCGGATGGAGCGATTCATCCCTGGACTACGCCGCGTTTTCGCAATATGCAGATTATTATGCTTCGCTTTGCCGCTGCGGAGGGTATCCCGGACGACGTGCCGTGGAACGGGCTTTCGGAAGCGGCGAGAGAAAAAATCACGCGCGGCGGGGGGCGTTTTCCCGGCATCCTGGGTTTTTTCGAATATCTCGAAAGCAAGAAATACAAGATGTATGTCCGGATATTCATTAGCAGATATCGGGGTTACGCTCCCTGCCTGAAATGCGGGGGAGAACGCCTGCGCGCGGAGGCGCGAGCCGTACGCGTCGGAGACAAATCAATCACGGAAATCGGCGGAATGACCGTCGCCGTGGCGGTTCGTTTCTTCGATGAACTAAGACTGGATCAACAGCGGACGGCTATCGCTGAAAAACTTCTAGGCGAGATTCGCCGCAGGCTGGATTTACTGATACGCGTCGGGCTTGATTATCTTTCGCTCGACAGGCTTTCGTCCACCCTTTCAGGCGGCGAATCGCAGCGTATCCAGCTTGCGACTTCACTCGGTTCAAACCTGGTTGGCGCTCTATACGTTCTCGATGAACCGTCTATAGGTCTTCATCCGCGCGACAGCCGCCATCTGGCTGCGATACTTGGAAACCTGCGCGATCTCGGTAATACGGTTCTGGTGGTGGAGCATGATCCTGAAATTATACGCGCCGCCGATTACGTCATAGACATCGGCCCGCGCGCGGGAGAAAGCGGAGGCCACGTGGTTTTCGAGGGAAAATATGAGACACTGCTCCGCGATTCAGATTCGCTTACCCGGAAATACCTCGTCGGCGAACTGAAAATCCCTGTCCCGGTTTTCCGCCGCCGACCCGCTGAACGAAAAATCCGGCTGACCGCCGTTCGCAAGCACAATTTGAAAATTCCGGAAATTGAGATACCACTTGACCGCTTCGTCTGCGTTACCGGAGTTTCCGGAAGCGGGAAATCGACGCTGGTGCATGAAGTTCTTTGCCCCGCCGTAAAGTCGGCTATAGAGGGGCGGCGTGAACTTCACGACGGTCTTGGCGGAATGGAAGGCATCGGCCGGCTCAACGACGTAATTCTTGTGGATCAGTCGCCGATCGGGCGCACGCCCCGCTCCAATCCCGCGACCTATATCAAGGCCTTCGACGATATACGCCGCGCTTTTGCCGAAACACGCGGCGCGGCAAGCCGCAATTTCGGGCCGGGGCATTTTTCATTTAACATGGAAGCCGGACGCTGTCCGACCTGTCAGGGGAACGGCACGGTTACGGTGGAAATGCAGTTCCTGGCCGATGTGGAATTGACGTGCGAAGACTGCGGCGGCCGAAGGTTCAAAAGCGCGGTTCTCGAAGTGCTTTACAAATCAAAGAACATCGCCGAAACGCTGGAACTGACGGTCACGGAAGCGATTGAATTTTTCGCGGGCCGTGCGGCGCTAATCCGCAAACTGCGTATTCTTGAGGAAATCGGCCTTGGTTATCTGCGCCTGGGGCAATCCGCGACGTCGCTTTCCGGCGGCGAGGCGCAACGTATAAAGCTGGCCGCTTTCATCGCGCAGGCTGGCGCTAAAAATACGCTTTTTGTTTTTGATGAACCAACGACGGGGCTGCATTTCGACGACATACGCAAATTGCTCGCGGCTTTTGACAGGCTGATCGCCGCCGGCAATTCTCTTGTGGTGATAGAGCATAATCTTGACGTCATCAAAACGGCGGACTGGATCATTGACCTGGGCCCTGAAGGAGGCGACGCCGGCGGACGCGTTGTCTGCACCGGAACGCCGGAAGAAGTCGCCGCGAACCCGGCGTCGCATACCGGCCGTGAACTGCAAAAAGTTCTGAATATGGAGTGCGGCGGCTTGCCGACGCTTTAATAATTTCCTAGAAATCCACGCCCTACGGGCGTGGTGATAGGGATTGGCTATGCCAGTCCCGTATGGGTATAGCCTATAAGGCCGCTCACTGCTAACGTTGCATTGAGTTGTCGCCACGACACTTAAGTGCAAGGAGGAAGCAGTGAGCAGATTTAGAAAGTTATCACATACGCTATAGCATTGTCAGTACCATGTTGTATGGGTACCGAAGTATCGTTACAGGATGTCCAATACAGGAATAGTAAATTAGAAATCGTTAAGATCTGCTTGACTCAAGTGTGAGGTTTGATACACTGCTCGCATGCGTGAATACCCCCATGACATTCGACGAATTTACCAAGCGGTTCTTAACCGATGAGCAATGCGATGCCCATATTTATGCGCTATGCTGGGCCAACGGCTTCAAGTGTACAAAACGCGGCAATGGAGAATATTGGAAAACAAAACGGTATTTATATGTGTGCACAACGTGTCAATACCAAGAATATGCCCTCTAATGGAGTTATGCAGATAGGCAGGTATGATGAAAAACACTTCTTTTTTGCTCAATGTTCCCATGTTTTTTAAGCTGGTTTTTTATTGTCATTTTGCCTGGTGACATTATGCAGTTGTGGTTCAAATGGGGCTTCAAAACAACCGCGGGAGGAGTTCTACACTCTTCCTGCTCCAATTGTAGTATCTGAAATCGGTCAGCCAACGCAGGAGGAAGATTTTAGCGACACAGAACTGGGAAAGCAAATCAAACAGGATTATCAGGATTACCTTCACAATATTTTCGTTAATAGTGGTAACCCAAACCCAATGCAAGTATGTATCGATGATATTTCGATAAAAGTGTATTTTGGAAACTACAATGGCAGCATCCCCGTAATGATGAAAGTGGATGCTAAGTATGACGCTAACGATGATGAGTATGTTTATTACCCTTCTGCGATGATAATGACGCTTGTTGTTGCGGATGCGACGTTTAGATTTTACAGTATTTACGATATTCTTGTTTGGAAAGAAGGGCAATTTTATTGGCTGAATAATGCCTATGATATGAACCTATTAACACAGGAAGATTTGAGGGAGATTGCTGATAACCACAAGAGTTATTTTCCTGATCTCTATCTCTACTATTAATCATTATGAAGCTTGTTTCAAGCAATCTTTAAAATAATAAATTGAAATGGGGGAATACAATGAAAAAATATATTTTAACGATTTTGGCGTTGTTATTAGCGTCGTCTTCATTTCTTTTTGTTTTGGCGAAACAGGAGGAATTTGAAGAGAAAACATACTGAACGCACCTCTTTCTGTGGTTCCAAATACCGATGGCGGTTACGGTATATATCATCCGTTGATTGCAAGTTTGTCTGCACCGGTCGAGAACCAGAAATTTCGCATCAGGGCGCGACCCGACAACGGATATTACATCGTGCCAAAGATGACCGGTCTTCCGATTTTTGCCAACCCGCAAACAGACTATAATTACAATATTTTTATCCCCAGTAAGGAATGGATTGCAGGTCTGCCATACTGGTTGTCAGATATAATAGCTTGGGGAGTACAAGCTACTCAATTCGATATAAGTTATTACCCATAGCGTTTTTTTCGTGGGCAAATTCGCTCCTGATTTACGACAATCAGTTGTTCACCCTTTCCTACGGTATTCGCGCTTTGAAGGATATGCCTGGACGCAAAATCCTGAATATGTTGACCGCGGAGACTACGATCAGCGTACCGTCTACCCGCGTTTTGAGCGACAGCCGGATTGACCGGATCAATTTCGCCTCTGTCGGCAGGGATGTCGATAACCTGATGAAAGGCTACTACCTTATTTCGTACGAACCGCCCGCGGCTCCATTCAGACGCGATAAAAGGGATCGGCGAAGGTTTGTTTTCCCGGAATTTCGGGCCGATGAGGTGCGCAGTCCCGCGCTTCGAACATATTCATCCGGAGACAGGTTTCGAACACTGGCAATGTTTTATATCGTCGACGATAAGGCCATAGCCTCTTCCGATATAAGTTATTACCCATAGCGTTTTTTTCGTGGACAAATAACACTCCTGTCCAAAACAGAAAAACCCGCATCATCAATGTTGATTTTACGACACTTACATCGCTCCTCTCAGCAGCCATAATTACTTTTCAGCCGGCTTGCCTGCCCGTTTTTTCATTTTCAGGGCAATTATTTTTCACAATAATAAAAAATTCGCTTGACAGGTTGAGGTGCAAGGCCTACACTAAGCGGGTTCTAAGGAGCCTGATGTTCATTAATAGAATCTAGTGGAAACACTGGATTGGAGAGTGGCAAAGGGTTTCAGGTCTTTGAAAATCAGATAGTGCGAGCCAGAATAATCGATTCTAAGAAATAGAACAAAGCAATAAGGGGGCGCTGGAAGGCGCTCCGAGAAGGAACAGACTGGGTCTTTAGACCGGAAAGGTGACATAAGTGGGGGGTGCGATAAAACGCGAACTTACTGAGGAACCGAGTAAGGAGAAGAAAGATTCGATCTTCATGGAAAAAAATGGAGAGTTTGATCCTGGCTCAGAATCAACGCTGGCGGCGTGCCTAACACATGCAAGTCGAACGAGAAATTGGGAGCAATCCTGAGAGTACAGTGGCAGACGGGTGAGTAACACGTGAACAACCTACCCTTGAGAGGGGAATAACATCTCGAAAGAGGTGCTAAAACCGCATAATATCTATTTACTGCATGGTGAGTAGATCAAAATAGCAATATGTTTGAGGAGGGGTTCGCGTCTGATTAGCTAGTTGGCGGGGTAACGGCCCACCAAGGCGACGATCAGTAGCCGGCCTGAGAGGGTGGACGGCCACACTGGAACTGAGACACGGTCCAGACTCCTACGGGAGGCAGCAGTGGGGAATTTTGCGCAATGGGCGAAAGCCTGACGCAGCAACGCCGCGTGGAGGATGAAGGTATTCGTATCGTAAACTCCTGTCGTGGGGGACGAAG
>Ga0082212_10004192_pt1 | contig 20096 bp, 19 predicted proteins | sample TergutNt197P3_FD_71548 | JGI IMG/M metagenome (GOLD analysis project Ga0082212, IMG submission 71548) | Neocapritermes taracua P3 segment gut microbial communities from Petit-Saut dam, French Guiana - Nt197 P3 | ecosystem: Host-associated > Arthropoda: Insects > Digestive system > Gut ... | reverse complement strand
ACCAATGTTACCAAATTTTTGCAGTTCTTTGAGCGCTTTTGGATCAGTGAAATTCTGATATTGGGAAGCGATGATTCTCCCCTTCACTTCCCTCTCCTTGAGGTCCTTTAGTTCTTCTTTTAGAACACTCACTCCGCCGGATGTTATGAATGCCACTGAAAACATGAATTCGTCGCATTCCCTCAATTCAGATTGGATTGCCGTGAGGATCTTCTCATTGTTGCTATTTGTCAGAAGCTTCGGAGAATATTGTTCTGATGCACCTATGGTGTGGTCGATAAACCCACGATAAATACCGTTCCTGAGTTCTTCAATCCCCATAGTGCTTCAATTAACAATATTCTTTGAGATATATACATACCGGTATCATCCCATCATAACTATGTTGTGGGATGCTTCGTGAGAATTGAAGCCTTTTCTTGTCTACAATATTTTATGCATCCGGAGAAACCCATGACATCTCAGCCATGTCTCTGCGTCCTTCCATTGTGGGTGCTTTTTCAAGAGTTTATGTATGTGTTTGTCAAGCATCTCCTCGTTGGGATCGAAGCCTATCTGCAAAACGCAGATTTCATGATACAGGCAATAATCAACGACGAAATCCGGCACCATAGAATTATCGAGGGCACTCGATATTCCTATTACATACATTAGGACAGAACAGTATCCGGTGAGTTTCTTAGATGGTTTCTTTGTCCATGAGAGGAACAGCAGGAGGTTACGATTTACCAAACCTATCTCGATCAATCTTTCATACGCTTGCTCCAAGTTTTTTTCTTCTCCTTGAGAAGACATCGACAGATTCTTGCTCCTTCTCAAATACGTCGGCTGTTTGTTCTTAGTGAACTCAGAAGATGTAAGCCAATCAATAGCATTCTCTGGGAAAGCTGAGCTCTCTCCGACCATCCTCGCAAACAGATGCTCAAAGATCACACTAATAACATCCTCGGGAGCATCCTTAAAGTAATCAGACACAGAGAACTCTGCCCAACTGGAACTCCTTTTCCACTTCAATTTGAGTTCCTTTAAATCAACGAATTCTGCAGTGACCCAGACGAACCCATGTTTTTCTCCTGCTTTGCGAGCGATCTTGTTTAGATCGAGACCCTTTTCCATATCATTTTCTTCACTCATTTTTTCACTTCCGGCGTAGAATTCGCTGCGGCTCAACTACCCTACTGGGTCACAGAGAACATGAGCGAAATGATACTCACTGCCCCCCATTACAGTTTAGGTCTATGAACCGACATAAGAAATGTTTATTATTAACAGTTTCGGTAGATGAACCGATAACTAATAATTAACGGTATAGGATGATTAACCTATATCGATGGCAAAGGGTCAAGAAAGGTATTTGTTCGGAGTCGATGCTCGAGTGCTATTATTGTTACTTAAGCATGGAGAAATTAAAAGGTCCGATTTTTATAAAAAATATGGTGTTTCTTACAACGCATCAAATGCAGCACTCGATGTTTTTCTCAAATTAGGAGTTACTTCATTTGAGGAATGCGGAGATTTCAGAGATACAGTGGTCTGGAGACTGACAGAAAAAGGTGAAAAAATTGCCCAAGAACTGTCTGATCTTATGAGTTTCATCGAGAAAGAGTGATCTTATTTTGAACTGTTAGAGACGAGTAATATGTCCTTTTGACCCCATTAACTATCAATTTTGATACAATTTGTATCCAAAATTAATCTTAATCTGGATAATGGCGGCGTTTAGTCAAATAAAGACTCCCTTTTAGCCCGTACTTGACTTTGCCTTTTTCTTTCTCCTTCTTACATATAAGGATGCCATCACTGTTATAGCCAATATCGTCAGTATGAGTACCAGCGAGACCGCGACATCCATGTGATAGTATTCGCTTAACAGCATCTTGATGCCGACGAACGCCAGTATCACTCCCAGACCGTACTTCAAATACTCCATCTGCTCCATCGTTCCTTTTATCACAAAGAACAGGGACCTCAGTCCCACCACCGCGAAGATGTTGGATGTGTATACTATCAGGGGATCTGTCGTGATCGCTAAAGCCGCCGGTATGGAATCGAACGCGAACATTATGTCGGACAGCTCAATAACTATCACGCACAGGAGCAGCGGGGTCATCATCCTCACTCCGTCCTTGACCGAGAACAGCTTGTCGCCGTCGAATGTGGGGAGGACCTTGAACCTCTTTCCCAATTTCACGGCGAGCTTACCCTCCGGCCCGCACGTTTCTTTTTGGGTCACGGTCTTGATCGCCGCGTATATCAGGATAGCGCCGAAGATATACATCATCCACTCGAATCTTCCCAGCAGTTCGACGCCGGCGAATATGAACAGCGCCCTGAACGCGAACGCTCCCAGTATGCCGTAGAACAATGCTTTATGCTGATACTCGCTTGGGACGCAGAAGTATCCGAAGATGACTATGAACACGAAGAGGTTGTCGACGCTCAGCATCTCCTCTATGACATATGTCGTAACGTATTCGGTGGCTGAGCCCGCTCCTTTCTCAAGGAATATCAGCACTCCGAACAATAACGCGAGGGAGACCCACATCGCCGTCAGCGCCAGTGCCCTCTTCACGGAGATGTGCTTTGCGCCGCGGTTCAGGACCCCTACGTCAAGAACGAACACCGACGCTATTATAACGAAGAAAATCGCCCACATCATTTCAGTGTCGATCATAGAGTGCCCACCTTCTTAACCTTAAATGGATATGCCTCTTAATTAAAGGTCGTCCAGTTTCTGCCTCAATTTGGATTTGGACTTGCCCGCCGGCCTCTTTCCGGCGCTTTCGTCCAGCTTCGTCAGAAGCTCTTTCTCATAGGGCGATACTTTGCCTGGAACGTCCATCCTTACGCGGACGAACATGTTCCCGCGGGTGCTCTGGTTGAGCTTGGGAAGGCCTTTGCCCGCTATCCTCAGTACGCCGCCTATCTGCGTTCCCGGAGGAATGGAAAGGGATATCGTCTCCCCGTCGATGGTCTTCACCGTCTCCTCGCCTCCGAGAACGAGTTTGGGGTAAGTGGTGGTGACCTCCGACCAAAGGTTCATCCCGTCCCTTTGGAAGTTCTTATCCTGCTTTATGTGGACCACCACGATCAGGTCTCCCGGCGGCCCGCCGTTGTATCCCGCGTCGCCGGCCCCCGGCACCCTGAATTTCATTCCTTCCTCTACGCCTTTGGGGAGGTCCACGGATACCTTTGAGGAAAGGTTCAGTCTTCCCGATCCTTTGCATCTGGGGCAGCGTTCTTTGTAGGACTTCCCGGACCCATTGCATGTGGAACAGTCGGACACGGACACCATGTTCCCGAACGGTGTGCGGCTTACCCTCTGGATCTGCCCCGATCCGCTGCATGTCTGGCAGGTATCCACCTTCCCGTCCTTTCCTCCCGTGCCCCTGCAGTCGCCGCAGGAGACGGAGTGGGGAATGGAGAGCTCGCTGGTCTTCCCGTTCAGCACGTCGGTGAGGGCGATCTCGATATCGTATCTCAGGGACTCCCCCTGACGGGGGGAGTTCCTGGACCGGGGCTGCCTTCTTCCGAAGCCGCCCCCGAACATGCTGCCGAAGAGATCCCCGAATATGTCGCTGATATCGTCCGCATGGGTGAAATCCTCCCAAGAGAACCCTCCCTGCCCGAACTGGTTGTTCACTCCCGAGTGGCCGTACTGGTCGTACAGTTTTCTTTTGCTCTCGTCGGAGAGCACCTCGTACGCCTCAGACAGTTCCTTGAACTTGGCCTCCGCCTCGTCCTTCGAGAGTTCTGTGACATCCGGGTGGTACTTCTTCGCTAACGCTCGGTAAGCCCTCTTTATCTCATCGGGTGTCGCGTCCTTGGTGACGCCCAGTATCTCGTAGTAGTCCCTTGGCATTCGTCAGACCTTACTTTTTCTCGTCGTCGTCCACTATCTTGTAATCCGCATCAACGAAGTCGTCCTGCCCGTCGTCGGATGCTTCCGCATCGGGGCCTCCCTGGGCCTGCTGCTGCTGTTGCGCGGCCTCCTGGTATATCCTCTGGGATATGGGACCCATGGCTTTCATCAGCTCGTCGAGCTTCGCTTTGATCGCCGCCGGGTCGTCCCCTTTCAGCGCGCCTTCGAGGTCGCTTGTCGCGGCCTCGACGGCCGCCCTCTCCTCTTGGGATGCCTTCTCTCCCAGCTCGTCCATCGATTTGCGGACCGAGTGGATCATCGTTTCCGCCTGGTTCTTAGCTTCGATGAGTTCCAGCTTCTTCTTGTCGGCATCGGCGAACTGTTCCGCCTGCTTGACAAGGTCGTTGATATCATCCTTCGAAAGTTTGTTGCTGGATGCGATGGTGATCTTCTGTTCCTTTCCCGTTCCCTTATCTTTAGCGGAGACGTTGATTATCCCATTCGCGTCGATATCGAACGTCACCTCGATCTGAGGCATCCCCCGCGGTGCGGGCAGTATGCCCTCAAGGGTGAATCTTCCCAGCGAGGTGTTGTCCCCGGCCATCTTCCTCTCTCCCTGAACGACGTTTATGTCAACCGACGGTTGATTATCCGCCGCCGTGGAGAATATCTGCGACCTTTTTGTGGGGATGGTTGTGTTCCTTTCTATCAGGGATGTGGCGATGCCGCCCAGCGTCTCTATGCCTAGGGTCAGCGGAGTGACGTCCAGCAGCAGCACGTCCTTCACGTCCCCCGAGAGCACCGCGCCCTGCACGGCCGCTCCCATCGAAACGCACTCCATCGGATCTATCCCCCTCTGTATCTTGGGGCCGACGATGCTCTCGACGAAGTTCTGCACTATGGGCATCCTGGTGGGGCCTCCCACCATTATGATCTTATCAATGGCGTCCACGGACAGTTTGGAATCCGTTACCGCCTGGTCCATGGACTTCCTGCATCTTTGAACGATGGGCTCGACCAGCTCCTCCAGCTTCGCCCTCGTGATCGTCTGTATCAGATGCTTCGGGCCGGACGCGTCCGACGATATGAACGGGAGGTTTATCTCCGTCTGCATGGTGGTGGAGAGCTCGATCTTCGCTTTCTCGCATGCCTCCCTTACCCTCCAGAACGCCATGTTGTCCTTGGAAAGGTCAAGCCCCGTCTCCTTCTGGAACTGTGCCAGGACGTATTTGGTCAGGGTCTCGTCCATGTCCGACCCTCCCAGCTGCGTGTCGCCGGATGTGGATATGACTTCGAACACGCCGTCGCTGAAGTCCATTATCGTTACGTCAAGCGTTCCTCCTCCCAGGTCGAACACCATTATCTTCTGGGATGTGCCGCTCTTCTCCAGCCCGTAGGCGAGGGCGGCCGCCGTGGGTTCGTTGATTATGCGCACGACTTCCAACCCGGCGATGGCCCCGGCGTCCTTGGTGGCCTGCCTCTGGTTGTCGTTGAAATATGCGGGCACCGTGATGACCGCTTTGCTTATCGTCTCTCCGAGGTACGATTCGGCGTCCTTCTTTATCTTCTGCAGAATGAACGCCGATATCTGCTGCGGGGTGTACTCCTTTCCCAACGCCGTCACTTTGTCGTTGGACCCCATCTTCCTTTTGACATTCTTTATCGTGCCGTCGGGGTTGGTGACCGCCTGCCTCCTTGCAGGCTCTCCCACCAGCAGCTGACCGTCCTTTGTGAATGCTACATAGGACGGGAAGGACTTCCCTCCGACGCTGGTGCCTTCCGCGCTCGGGATCATGGTCGGTCTACCGCCTTCCATCACCGAAGCGGCCGAGTTGCTCGTTCCTAGATCTATTCCTATTATTCTTGACATGTTTTCTCACTTTCCTTCTTCTTTGTGACCTTGACCTTGGGATACCTCAGTATCCGGTCGTTCAGTCTGTATCCTTTCTGGAACACCTCCGCTATGTCCCCGTCGGTGTCCGCTTCCACTGTGCACAGCGCCTCATGGAGATTCGGGTCGAATTTGCAGTCGGTCGGTATCTCCCTGATGCCGTTCTCTTCCAGGACCTTCATAAGGTTCTGTCTTATGCTCCGTATCCCCCTCACCAGTTCCGTTTCTTCGGTTGCTGTCCCCAGCGCCCTGTCCATGTCGTCCGCGATGGTCAGCAGGCTTCCCGCCATGCCCCAGGCCGCGAACTTCCTGAACTCCTCGTTCTCCTTTTCCGTCCTTTTGCGGAAGTTGTCGAACTCCGCCTGAAGCCTTCTGGCGATGTTCAGGTACTCTTCCGCCTTGGCGTTCGCCTCGGCGAGAGCGTCCGTCTCCGCGGATGTCTCTTCGGCATCCTCTTCCGCTTTCTTCTTTTTAGACTTCTCAGTCATCGGCCGGCCTCTGGTTAGTTAAGGTATAATGGTGGAAGGGGCCGAAGCCCCGTTTTCAAATGTTTAATCGTCATCAAACGACGGCATGTCGTCGCCTGAGCCGTATTCCGGCAACGGGCTTGACTTCGATGCTATGACGTCATCGATCCTGAGGACCATCACTGCCGCATCGGTGGCGGAGTTGATGGCCTGCTTGCCGATCCTGAGAGGCTCAATGACATTGAGCTTGCTCATGTCCTCGATCTTCCCGGTGAAGGGGTTCAGACCTGCGTTGACCTTTCCTTCCTTGTGAGCTTTCCTCATCTGGATGTTTATGTCTATCGGGTCAAGTCCCGCATTCTCCGCAAGGGTCGTGGGGATGATCTCCATTGCCGAGGCGAATGCCTCGATGGCGATCTGCTCCCTTCCTCCGACCGATGCAGCGTAGTCCCTGAGCTGCATGGCTATCTCCATGGCAGTGGATCCTCCGCCGGTGACGATCATTCCGTCCTCGATCGAAACTTTCACAACTGACCAAGCGTCGACGAGTGATCTCTCCACCTCATCCGCAACGTGGTTCGTTCCGCCCCTTACAAGGATGGACACGGTCTTCGGCTCTTTGCAGCCGGTGACGAACGTCAGTTCCTCGTTCTCTACGATCTTCAGTTCGACCAGGTCGGCAAATCCGAGGTCATCCGCGTTGAGCTCTATGATCTTGTGGCAGATGCTTGCTCCGGTGGACCTTGCGAGCCTGTCCATGTCGGACTTCTTTACACGCCTGCATGCGTAGATGCCCTCTTTCGCAAAGAGGTGCTGTGCAAGGTCATCGATCCCTTTCTGGCAGAACACAACGTTCGCGCCCGATTTCTTGACCTGCTCCACCATTGCCTTGAGCATGTTCTCTTCTTCCCTTACAAAGGCAGAGAGCTGCGAGGGGTCGGTTATCTGGATCTTCGCGTCTATCTCGGTCTTCTTGACCTCGAACGCCGCATCGACGACCGCGATCTTCGCCTTTGTCACCTTTTTCGGCATCGCGGGTGAGACCGGCTCTTTGTCAAGGATCAGACCTTTGACTATCTGAGACTCGTCCATGCTTGCGCCTGCTTTCTTGACTGTCTGTATGTTCTTCAGGTCCGCCGTGAGCTTTCCTTTCTCATCTTTGTCAAGGATTGTCTTAACGGCATCGACCACCATGTCGGCGAAGAACTCTTTTGAACCGCCGACCTGTTTGCTGATCATTGCGTTGGCAGCTATCTGCTTCAGGAGTTTGTCGTCCTTCACGCTGACCTTCATGGCAACTTTCTTCAGGACTTCCTGCGCCTTTACGTTCGCAAGCCTGTATCCCGAGCAGATTATCGTGGGGTGAACGTTCGAGTCGATCATGTCCGTCGCTTTCTTCAGGAGCTCTCCGGCAAGTATGACGGATGTCGTTGTCCCGTCGCCTACCTCTGCGTCCTGGGTCTTCGCGACCTCTACCAACATCTTTGCTGCGGGGTGCTGTACATCCATCTCTTTGAGGATGGTCACTCCGTCGTTCGTGATCACAACATCTCCCATGGAGTCCACGAGCATCTTGTCCATTCCTCTCGGTCCGAGACTGCTCCTTACCGCATCGGCTATGGCCCTGGCGGCGGTTATGTTGTTGTACTGTGCGTCTTTTCCTTTATCTCTCTTTGTTCCTTCCCTAAGGATCAAGATCGGTGCATTGCCCATGCCCATTTTATTCAAGCCTCCAAATATCTATTCCATTCTTTATTACGGAATCTCTAGGGGGTTATGGTTTGTTCTTCTATATAAATATAACTTATGTGTTGCTCTGGTGAAACCCTCTTGTAAAGATTAACTCCTTCTACATTTCCCGCAGGGAACGGGTCTCCCAAGTAAGGTGCCCCGAGAAGAGAATGGCATACCTCGGTGTGTTTGAAAGCAGGAGAGAGATCAGTTTGCGTCTTCCGCCGATCTCATTTCTAAGGCCAGTTCTAGTGCGCTTTGAATCTCTTTAGCATAAGCTGCCATATCTTCTTCGATGGTCGGCCAGATGGGACCGAATCCTTTTTTCCTTTGGAGGCTTTTATCCTCATCCGTGATCTCTATCATTCACTCTCACCTCTGTGCTTCTCAACAAATGATGGATTCAATACTAAATCAAAGTAGTGTTTTCGCTTTGTCTTTTACAGTTGCTATACGGTGTTCCGCAGGAAGTAAGGTTGAGGCGCAATTATTTTTCCAATCCCTTTTTCTCGCAAATGGAATTTAACTTACACTCGCCGCATCTGCATATGCCGTTCGTACAGATGCGCTGCTCTCCGATCTGCCAACACAACAGATCCAAGATACCGGGGAACTCGGGGTTTATCTCCCGCGCTTTGTAGATCACTTTTGTTGAGTCCATCTCCGAGAAAGAGGCGCCCTCGCTTAGGGGGAGAAGCCCCATTCTGTAGAACACTCTTTTTATGTGGACGTCGGGAGAGATATCGATAGAATATTTGTCCTTCAAGGGGGTCTTGAAGTCTCTCGCCAGAACGTTGGCCGCCATGGTCGCTATCTTTATTCCCACGAGATCGAACTCTAAGAATCTTGACACCAGCTCTGCGCTGCTCGGTGTGTCGGACCATATTCTGCCTGCGTCCGAGTCATACTGTTCCTCGATCCTCTTGACCGCCAGATAGAAGGCCCGCGACATCCTGTCGTTGTATCTGTGCAGGCTCTTTGCGTGAAACAAATTCGTATAATATTCCAACGGCCGGTCTGCAAAGGCCTTGAATGAATCGTCGCCCAGCTCTTTTGCTACGATATGCGGGATGGCCATTGCCCGTTCATACCGGATTTGGCTGTCCATCACGCAGGCCAATACGAAGAAGTGCGGACGATGTTGCAGATCCCGTATGGCTTTTTCATCTGCGGAGGATGCAGCATAAACTTCGTTTGCAATGGCAACGAATTCGCCATACACGTCTTGCTTTTTCATTCTGTCTCCTCCGTTTCATTAAGCGCCGGACCGGTCTTATAGTCTCCTTACCGAACGCGCTGCGCCCGCAGTACGATGTCGTTGCGGTATGAAAGGATTTAGCCTCCGTAGGAACAAATAGAGTATGGAGGCGAAAGGAACATTTATTCAAACATCTTACGTCCCCCGGGCATAAGCATGGTACTAAGCGTTTTCAAGTCCGGTGATGAACTGTTCAACCAAGGCGTGGATCTGGTCAAAAGGAAAGAGTATGTCAAGGCCAGGAAGAATTTCGAAAAGACCATCGAGAAAGGGGGCAGGGAAGCGGCGCTCGCGAGAGTGTATGTGGACCTGATCGACGCGTGTCTCGACAACAACAATCCCGCCAGATACTCAAAGCTGGCGGCGACCCTTGCGAGCATGAACGACGGCTTCGTGTTCGGGCTGACGGAGATAGATCCCGTCAGGCTTGCGCTTGAGTGCAGCCTTCTTGCCGAGCGCATCGAAACTGCAAGACGGCAGGTCAACGGCCCCGCGCAGATAGAGGAGAAAGGCAACAAGATGCTGGACATAGCCAGGAAGTATCAGTCGCAGATAGGGAACGATACCATCATGATCAGCGAGATCGTGGGGATACAGGTCAATACGGGCATCAAAGAGGCCCTTTACATCCAGGCCATTGGGTACGAGAACCTGGCCTCGGCGGCCGTGATGACGGATCCGAAGAGGGCCGCGGAACTGCTGCAGAACTCATACGCCTGCCGCAAACAGCTCGGGGAGGACGGGCAGAACGCCATGAACCTCATCAAAGCATATTCCAAATCGGTCAAATGCTGGATCTGCGGAAGGCCCGCCACCGGCGAAGGGGTGCACTTCCTTACCATAGCCAGTGACATCTCGCCGTTCATGAGGAAATCGGACGACGACATACTTCAGTCCGCCCCGGCCGATTACGGTTCGGTGTACATGTGCAAACCATGCTACAGCGCGATATCAAAGAGGGCGGACGACATAGCCAGAGCGTATCACGAGAGGGCCATGCAGGAAATGAGGGCCATGGAGGCAAGACTCCAGGCGGAGATAAGGAGCATGGCGGCGACAATAGCGATAAGACGGTGAACTGATTGGACGAAATGGTAATGCTGAGGTGCAAATACTGCGGCGCCCCCCTTGACAAGAAGGATCTGGAATCTGATTCCCCTTACGTCACGTGTTCCAGCTGCGGCACTTCCCAGCAGAGGATGGATGCCAAGGCGTACCTCGACCAGATGATGGGGCAGATCCAGTCGTGGATCAGCAAGACCCTCCCCGGAGGGTTCTCGATGTCGCAGAGCGAGAATGTGGATTCCGTCGCAAGGTTCAACATCTTCAACAATAACATAAGGCCCAGAATAGAAACGGAGTACTCAGAGTACAGGTTCGCCACGAACTCCCTCCTGTCGAGTCCTTTGATGACCCTTCCGTTCACCACGGACGGCAGCGCCGCACCGTCCCACACGTCCGCAAGGGCGTTCGAGTTCAACGCCAAGGTCAAGAGCATAGAGGCTCTGGCGGTGGATGATGCTTCCAAAAGCATCGTAACTTCAGCGGAGGAGATGGCCTCTGCGTATGCGGTGCTGATCAACAACACCAAGCTTCTGCAGGAGGACAAGCCGGGAAGATACATTCTGATGGCGAACAACTTCACGGAGGCCTCGTCGGCGTTCAAGAAGATCAAAGGATACGGACCCGCCGCGGACCGCTTTCAAGCTTTGGCGGGAATAAGCACCGGGTGCGAGAAACTCCTGAACGGAGATGCCATGGGAAGCCTGTCCTATTTCGAGAACGGGCTGGCGCAGCTTGAGAAGGTCAAGGCCGCCATCGGTACCGACCTGACCCTCGGCATAATGTACCAGGCGGTGGAGATGGAGATCACGCAGGCCAAGATACTCTCGGAGCTTGCCGGGTTCATGACCAAAGGCGTCTCCTCCGATCCGCTGCAGGTCCTGAACACGGTCAAAAAGATAATGAGTTTCAATTACCCCAAAACAGGAAAATGGGGATTCCTGCTTGGCAATAAGGATAGACTGACAGAGGTCTTCGCCAATCTTTCAAAGGTCCTCGCCGCGAAGGGCGGCGGCACTCTCTCCATCGTGTCCGGCCCCGGAGAGTATCTTATACCCTTCTGGGACGTTGACCTCAAATACAGTTTCCAGTCCGGCGCCGCGTGGGCGAAGAAAAGCGTGGAGGTGACGGAGGACCTGATCATACCGGCCGATTTCGTCATTGATATGCAATGCCTCAACGACCCGAGGAGCGCTCTCACCGACATCTTCTCGATAAGACCGGAGAAGAGCATATTGGCGGGAATAAAGGGCACGGAGACCAGCATAAGCGGCGGGGAAGGGATCGGGCGCCTGTCCGGTTCCGCCGCCCAGAACTCTCCCGGGGGGCGGAAGATAGTGGCCCCTCTGAGCACGGAGAAAGAAGCTAAAAAACTGGTGAGCGAGTATCTTGCGGTCTGCACAAGCCAAGACAACAAGCTCAAATTAAGCAATCCTTACGTAAAATCTCTTATCTATGTACCATGCGATATCAAGGGCGGCCGTGTCGAGGTCCCGAGCGGATTCGGCAAGCTAGTCCCCGGGCGCGTGAAGAGGATGGAGCTTTCGCAAATGATAATAGTGTAAAAAAGGAAAGGGAAAGAAATGAACAACAGAACATTGTCGGCAGTCACGCTGGGATCCTTGATCATTGCGCTGGCGGTCGGTCTGATAGTCTATGTCGCCACAGACGAATGGACGATGATATTGTGGACTACCCTGCTGATATTCGGTATAGCGCTGTTTGCCTTGTCGTTCTTGTATCCAAGCGAGAGCGGGAAGTTCGGCCCTTCCGAATCCCTGTACCGGATGGTACTGGGCATACTGCTGGCGGTCGTCGGGATAGTAGGCATACTGAGCGTTTACACGGATCTCAGCAGCTTGATACTCGTGGCCATACTGCTCATCGCCCTGGCGCTGGTGGGAATAATGGCCGCACTTATGAACGGAAAGAAGGAGGGACAGTGAAATGTCATTGGATGAAACGGTAGAAGGTCAAATGAAAAAGAATCAGTCCCTCGTGGAGAGGATCGGTCTTTACATCCCGATTTACAAGGGATACAAGCAGAAGAACCTCCGCAGGGACGAGGACCGGGCGGTGAGGACCGAAGTGGCAAGGGTCCTTGAGAGAGCGAAGCTCGACCTGGTCACTGTGCAGAGGGCAACGGTGAACGATCTCGAACTGATGAGGGACACGGAAAGGATCCGCAGCAAAGCGGACCGCTACTACATAGACGTGAAGAAAGCGGCCGGCGGATACAGCGCGTTCCACGCATCGGTCAAGATACTGGAATCGGAGCTTGACGCGCTGATAGAATGGGACGCGAAGCTCATAGACGATGCGGTTGCCCTGAAGGGCGAGACCGCCGCCTTGGTGGAAATGATAGATAAAGGCGAGACCGGCCTGAAGGTCCCTCTCAGAGAGCTCGAGATAACCATAGACAGGCTCATCGAGAACTACAACGGAAGGGAGACGGTCATGAGAGGATTCACGGAGTGAGGTGTTCAAGATGGCAGAACAAAAGACAAATGTGGTAGCCTGGACCAGCCAGGGACCGGACGACATAATTTACAGATCGACGAACGATGACCTCAGGACGATAACGTCGGTCACCGTTCCGGAGCACGCGGTGGCCCTTTTCATCAGGGACGGGCAGCTCATGGGAGTGCTGGACCCGGGAAGGCACACGATAACGTCGGCGAACATACCCTGGCTGACGAAGCTCTACAACCTGGCGCTGGGATACAAGGAGACACCGTTCAAGGTTTGGATTGTGTTCGTCTCGCTCAAGATGTTCAACGGCAAGTGGGGCATCAGGAGCATGATAAAGGCAGCTAAGGAATACGAAGTGCCGATAGTCCTTATGGGCAACGGGGACTTCCAGTTCAGGATCAACGATGTGGCGGTGTTCTACACCCAGGTGCTGGGCGGACTGAACGCATACTCCACCGGCGATGTGAACTCGTTCATGAAGAGTTTCATCAACGAACAGATAATCCAGCAGATGAACAACCAGTACTACATGGACATCATGGAGAATCTGGAGAAGGCCTCCACGAACACGAAGATCCTCATCGAGCCGTACTTCGCCCAGAGGGGCATCGAGCTGCTTTCGCTGAAGATCAACGAAGTTCTCACAACAGACGAGGACCGCCAGAAGGTGTTCAACTACCTCCAGTTCAGCAGCAAGAACGGAGAGGCCTTCAGAAGGTACGAGGTGATGGAGAGCATGGCCAACGCCATCGGCGAATCCACCGGAGGAGCGGCAATGGGCGCGGGAATGCTTCTGTTCCCCCAAATGTACCAGCAGCTGCAGCAGCAGCCGGTGCAGGGCGTACAGCAGCAGCAACCTCAGGCGACCAAGGTCATGTGCCCCACCTGCGGCGGCCTGAACGAGTATCCGTACAAGTACTGCAACTCCTGCGGTCAGCCTTCGCCTCTCATCGCCCCCGGACAGGGAGCACCTGCACAGCAGCAGGCGGCACCGGCAGGGAACACGGGAGTATCCGCGGACGGCGGCAAGAAATTCAAGAACTGCCCCTACTGCGGAGAGGACATAAGCAGTCTTCCGAAGACCCCCAAATTCTGCCCTTACTGCTCTGAGCAGATAAACTGATCCGGCGCAAGCCGGATCTTAATTCTTTTTTGCGCATATCATTCATCGATCGTACGAAAAAATCGTGCGGAAGGGATCTGCTGACGGGCGATGCTTTGTTTCGTTTTTACGATATTCGTAGTGTTTTTACGAATTAAAAACAAATTATTGATTAGAATCGTATAAATAGTAGAATTACTATGTACATGCGGAGGTTAGTGAAGATCGCGAAAAGAAATACGTCAAAACCCTGCGGCGAGAATGATCCTGTGAAGGAGATAGGCGTCAAAGAGAAAGACTGGTCGATCGACACTTTCCGCTGTACGTCCTAAGGATATTTTACGGATCATTTGTAAGACTCGACTGATGACCGCAACAATCCGGCCCCGGCCGGGACCCTTACCCAAAACGGGACCCTCGTTTTTCAAAGGTGAATAAAATATAAACCGGCAACCGCATTCGTGATTGAGAGACATGAAGGACCTGAAAGACTACGTCACGACCATACCTGACTTTCCGAAAGAGGGGATAATGTTCAGGGACATCACCACAGTTATCGAAGACCCAGAGGGTTTCAGGCTGGCAATAGACGGCTTGATAGCTTCACTTAAGGACGTGGACTTCGACCTCGTGCTCGGGTCCGAATCCAGGGGGTTCGTATTCGGCGCGCCGGTGGCTTACGCAATGGGGAAGGGGCTGGTCCTCGTAAGGAAGAAGGGCAAGCTTCCGAGGAAGACCATCTCCGAGAGCTACGAACTGGAATACGGAGAGGCGACCCTTGAGATGCATACCGACAGCATCGGGAAAGGGCAGAAGGTCGTGATAATCGATGATCTGATCGCAACGGGCGGCACGACCGGTGCGGTGATAAAGATGATCGAGAGGCTCGGCGGAGAGGTCGTAAAGATATGCTTTGTAATGGAGCTTGCCGGCCTCAAAGGAAGGGACGTTCTCAAAGGATACGACGTGGAATCCCTGATCGTATATGAGGGAAAGTGAAAGCGGACGCCTCGGTGAAAAAAGCCCATGCGCTGAATTACGTTAGTCGATTATTATAATCAATTATTATAATTGACTATCGTAATAAAGTTACATTTAAATATTATAACAAGGTTTGGTAACTGATTACGATAATGGACTATCACAATGGACCAACGAACTACTCCGCATACAAGCCCGCAGGGTATCCGGTACGTCATAAGAAGAAGGTGCCTTTCGAACCAACGTTGAAGTTACACTCGGACTACAGAGGGATCGTTCAAAGGATCAGAGATCTTGACGGCTGGCTTGGGGAAATGGTCCTGAGTTACGGAGATTACTTGGATCTTGTGAACGAGGCCTATGCTTCAAACATACATTGGTCAGTGAAGATAGAGGGAAATGATCTGCCGATCGAAGAGGTGCGCAGACTGACCACATTGTTCACATCAAAGAAACATAAGAACGAAAAGGCCAGCGGGCCGCAGCAGGAGATCCTGAATCATCTTTATTCCTACTTTGTGAAGAACAGGTTCTTATTGCCATGGTCCCCGGAAACAATAATGGAGGTGCACTCAATGCTCCTTACGGGAACAGGGACCGACTGCCCCCTTGGTAAATTCAGGACAGAGCGGGTCTCGATCATTGGGTCGGATGATACGGAGTATTTCATAACCTGCCCTCCGGGAAGCATCGACGAGGAAATGGGTTCCCTTCTCGAATGGTTGGCCGGGTCCCCTTACGATGAGATCGTTACGGCAGCACTATTCTTCCATGAGTTCGAAAGCATACACCCGTTTCAGGACGGGAACGGCAGGACGGGGAGAACTCTGTTCCACATACTGCTTCAGGAGCTCGGCCTGAAAAATTCGAAACTGTGCAAGTTCGAACAAAAATTGCTGAATCCGCCCGAAACATACTATACGCTTCTTGCATACACAGATGCCACAGGCAACTATGGGCCGCTGATAATGTACATTGCAGAGTCTTTGCTGTCTGCGTATGAGGAGGCTTTCACCGCATTCAAGGAAAAAGACCTTATCAAAGACCTTGATGAAAGCTGCAAAACAATTATCAAGCGGGCAAAGAAGCAGGGCCGGTTCACGGTCATGGACGCATGCGGATGGGTACCCGGATTGGGAGAACAGAGCATACGGAAAAAGCTGAATGACCTTATCGAGATCGGACTTTTAGAAAAAGCCGGTAAGACCCGCTCAATGGTATTTGTGTTCCGAGATCCTTTCAGGGATTTCTTCGATGCATCAGACGGGGCTGATGAGCCAGACACCAGATGAGCGCTCTGCGGGAACTTTCCGATCATCGGAGAAAAATAGGTTTGAAAGGGATTTTGCGCGCCTAAATTCTTACTCCGCTAACGCTTTGACGGGCCTCGCCTCGATATATCCTCTGCTGCCAACTGGCATAAGCTGGAACCTGGGCGCATCAGCATCCGCCCACTCGAAGCCGTGAAGTTTGGGATCGTATTTTTCGATCGCTTCCCAAACGCCGCCGATCGCCTCTTCGAACTCTTCGTCTTTGAAGGGCTCGCCCTGGAAGACCATCACTTTGCAGGGTTCCAGTTCGATCGCCTCGAAACCATCCGGCACTACGCCTTTGTAATCAAAGGGGACCTCCACTCCCTGAACGTATTTCGAGGTGCCTTTCTTGATCAGCTTGGGCGGCAGCCAAAACCCTGCCGGCTCATAGGACGCTTCCTTGACGCTTTCCAGAATGCCCCATACTTCGCAGCCAACCTCTTCGCAATAGGCGTAATAGTCCTTGGCCTCCGTCCCCCGTTTGATTATCGCTTTGCGCTCGGGCCTCTCGGCCGTGTAAACGAACACCGTCTGCTTCTGTTTCTTTTCCATTATATCGTCTCCTTTGTTTCCTACGAGGTAACGTATCAGAACCGAATACGGAATGAAGTACCTCAGCGGGACCGGACCTTCCTTATATGATTCGGGGGAGAGCCCGAACTCTTTGGAGAATGCCCTTGTGAATCCCTCATGGGTATCGAACGCGCAGCGGGCGGCAACATCCGCTATCCTGATGTTCCCGTCCCTCAGGCGCCTTGCCCCCTCCGTTAACCTGCAGCGCCTGATGTAATCGAAGGGCGTGAGACCGGTCGCTTCTTTGAAGATCCTAAGCGAGTGCGAGCGGGAGTAGCCCGCCGCTTGGCTCAGGTCCTCCAGCGTGATGGCCTCTCCGATGTGCTCCTCGATGTGGTCCTGCATACGCTGGACCGCCTGCGCCTTATCGTGTTCCGCCAATCCTTTACCTCCGCCTGATATTCATAGCCGAACGGTACTTATACTTTTATTGACCCAGATTGCTATTTTTCATCACTTGGAAAAAGAGGCCGGCGCGCAACGCATGGGCGCCGGGTCAGCCGCCGCATCAGTCCTTGAGCGCTTTCGTCAGCCCGTAATGCCCGCATTTCGGACACCCTACTACCCTCTGCTCACCGAAATTCATGGCAGTAAGGGATTTGGCGAAAGTGGGCTTGAAAGATGTCGAACACTGGGGGCAAATGTAATGGTATGTCTTCCAAATATGGAGGTGGATCAGCAGGACGAAAGGTACGGTAAGTAAGACCAGCGTCGAAACGAGAATTAGGATGATGTCTTCATTCATGATCCCATAGACAAGGAGCATCAGGCCGATAACGACCGACAACAATAACATAGGTATTACAACCCATTTAGCTACATTTTCCTGCATTTTACACCCTCTTTTCATTTTTAGGCTCCGGCCTCTTTTGTATGATGTACATCACCCTGTTCCAATCTTTTGCATACTTTTTCAGAAGCCCGAGGGACTCCATTTTTCTTATGTCATTGGTTGCGGTCTGATACGACACCTGGTATGACGACTGTACCTCCGATATACTAAAGGGCTCGCCCGATCTTACGGCATCGCTCAATATCGATATCTGACGCATGTTCAGATCATATCCTTCGAATGAAGACATCATACTTTCGTATTCTTTGTTTTTCCTATCGACATATCTCATGAACTCTCCCAGAGAGTCCTCTATGCATTTCAAAAGATATTTTATGAAATATGTTATGTCATTGCCATCAGTCTCGGACAGCAGATAAGCTCTGTCATAGTTCCCGCGGTGTTCTTTGATGACCCTGGATACGGCCAGATACTCGAAAATACGATATCCCTCTCTGAGAGAATACCAATAGTGTATAGAACGAGCGAGACGGCCGTTGCCGTCGACGAACGGATGGATATATGCAATGAGGAAATGAATGATCGCACCTTTGATAAGCGGATGTACGAAATCATCCGAATTTATGTAATCGCACAGCGAGTCGATCAGTGTTGGTATCTCCGATGACTTTGGCGGTTCGTGAAAGACCTCTCCTGTCAGGCTGTCTTGGACAACAATGTCATCCTTATCTCTGAATCTTCCTTCATAGATGCGGTCTTCGAGAACATCGTCCGTTATGGTTTTGTGGATCTCCAAGATCAGCTGCGGCGTGATCTTTTCGTCCTTGTTCTCTTTAATGAATTGCATTGTCCTATAGTTGTTGAAGATCATCTTTTCCGACAGACCTTTTGGCTTCCGACCTTCGCGAAGCATCGTCTTTGCGATGCGTGTCGTCGTTACCGCGCCCTCGATCTGGCTGGATGCAATGGCTTCCTCCATGAGTGAACTTACGGCGTACTTCTTTGCCGCTTTCTGATCTGTCGAATCTTCGAAGAGAAGTTCCCCCGACGATCTCCGATCCAATTCGTACAACGTGTGCTGAAAGCTATCTGTTAAGGAATAACACAAAGAAATGCTGCCTATTTGGAGAGAAGTTCTGCCGGCATCTCTCAGAAACGACATCACCGCCCATACTCTCCTTGGGTCCGCGCCTTTCGTGTCCCTTCTTCGGATATCGTCCCAGTGCAGATAATTGGAGTTGAACTCCTTAGCTAACCTGAGACACTCGTCATCTTCCTTCAGATGCAGTTTGTCAAAAGGAAAATCATTGGCCGGGGGCTGGTGCGGTCTCTTCATACTGTTCCTGAATAGACATGATATATGTTTCATATATAATTTGTTAGAAATTGTAAGGAATTGTATAGTAAATAAATGGACCTTGTTTCATTCCGGTGGACATTTGGGCTGTGAAAACGCAGATTTTTGCAGGAGCGGTTCATTTGACCGCTAATTCGTAGCTCTCGTCGATCAGTTTGAAGATCTCGTCTATCTGTACGGAACCGTCCAAACAGATGGAGATCCAATGTTTTTTATTCATATGAAAGCCGGGAAAATACTTTTTTCTGTCAACGAGAACCTCTATGTCCTCTGTCCTCATCCTCAGGTCCATGACATCGATCACCTCGTCGGAATCTATGCCGAGTTTTCTCTTAGAAAGCACAAGCAAGGCCCCGTACCATTTGTCGGTATCCTTTCTTCTGAATATCGCGTTGTCCGGGAAACGCTCCCACAGGAACTCCAATTCATCATGATAGGTGTCCCGCACGTACCGGATGATCCTTTGCGCTTGGTCGCTCTCGAAGACATCCTGTTCAAAACAGCTTCCTGCTATCTCGCTGAGGACCCTTTCATGCTCGAACCTGACAACTTCCGCGAGCAGCCCTCCCGCTCCGGGTGTTCGGTGCAGCAGATACTCTTTATTCGAGGAGGGATCGGCCACGTGCGTGATGACCATTCCGTCGTTCAGCACCGTGACGGTCATACGGAACCGCCCGTCCACAATGTCCGCTGCATATGTGTACTCGTTGCCGTCCTTTGTGAAACCGAATAGGAGCAGTTTTTCCGGATCCAGCCTTTTGTTATTGAATATCGCATCCGACATGTGCACTTCCTTTTCCTGGAAATATGGCATTATACTTAACTCGTCTCAAATCAGGCCCTCAGGCAACCTATGGGCACTATGTATACGCCGTCCCTACGCCGATATGCGTCTTCGGTCGCGGTGATAACGGCAAGGAAGGACGGCTTGCCGATCTTATCCATATCCACTTTGTCCTTGAGTTTCAAGAGGTTCTCTGCCGCCTTATCCGCTTCGCCGGAACCCATCTTCATCTCAACGGCACCCCAACGCCCGTCGTACAGACTTACGATAGCATCAGCCTCGAGATCATTCTTATCATGGAAATGGTGCACTTGACCTTCCATTGACTGCGCATAGATCCTCAGATCACGGACGCATAATGATTCAAACAGTAATCCGAATGTGTTGAAATCCTTCAGTAGGCCTTCAGGTGAGGTCTTCAGAACCGCCGCTGCTATTGAAGGATCCACA
>Ga0082212_10004190_pt1 | contig 20098 bp, 18 predicted proteins | sample TergutNt197P3_FD_71548 | JGI IMG/M metagenome (GOLD analysis project Ga0082212, IMG submission 71548) | Neocapritermes taracua P3 segment gut microbial communities from Petit-Saut dam, French Guiana - Nt197 P3 | ecosystem: Host-associated > Arthropoda: Insects > Digestive system > Gut ... | reverse complement strand
ATTGCAGTTTTACAGGTTACATCGTGATTATTCGTCCTTCTAGACCCCTTGTAAACATAGCCTTTCCCTCTTATAGTTTTCCAACTGCCCTTGGATAATCATGACAATATATGGTTAATCGTGTTTATCAAAGACTATTTTACCGTCTCCACCAATCAGCAATAAATCACTGCGTTCTTTCGCCAATTCTGTCAATCTATTAGTAAAACCACTGATGGAAAACAACACAAACGATTCTCGACGCCTATCTTTCTTCCACGGTACCATGTCTTTTTTATTTAATAAATCATAAAACACATCAGTGTCTGTCTCCTGATTGCGGTATTTACACTCTGCAAAAACAATATCGTTGCCGGCGCTATCTAAAGCTACAATGTCTATTTCCCCTTTGCTGTTCCACCAGCGACCCAGTTTGTTGAACTGCAGTTTACCCGCAAAAGCGAGTCGCCAAAGCTCACTACGGCATACGGTTTCGTAAATATACGCCACATGTTTGTCAATAAAATTAGATTTGATTCTTTCAAGAACATAATCAGACTGCCCAAGTTCTAAACGTCCACGTTCAGGGTAAACAAACCTGAACCAAAAGCGTATGAAGTTATCTTTAATTTGATATAAACTCATTTTGCTTTTTTCAGGATTAGTCTCGGTAACGGGGATCTCACGTTCCAAAAGGTCTAAATCGATCAAGATTCTTAGATACTTTGACAGGCTAGTTTGTTTTATGCCAATATCTGTACTTATTTTCCCGGGTTTTCGGTTGCCATCAGCAATGCTTTTTATGATAGAAACATAGCTACCGATCTCTTCGACCTCACCCCGGAGCAGAAATTCCGGTTCTTCAAATAATAAGCCTGATGGAGTCAGCATCAATCGATTTATTTCACTAAAAATATCATTTTTATCGTCAAATAAATCGATATACCTCGGAATGCCGCCTGTAACCGCATAATGCTCGATCAAATTACGATAAGACATATCTTCATAAAATTCATCGTAGTGCATGAAATCAATTTGTTTCAACTTGATTTGACCTGTTCGTCGACCATACAGAGGACTGTTGTAACTTAAGGTATGCTTTTCCATCATGTTGATAAGCGAACCACATAAAACCAGCATGATGTTTTCGTTTTGAAACCAAGTATCCCAAACCCATTGCAATATTGATGGGAACGCCGGATTCACCTTCACCATATAAGGCAGTTCGTCTATAATAAGTAGCTTTTTATCATTTTGTTTATAGTTTACGAATCAATGTCAACAGGTTAAGCTTTTGCTTAACCTGTTGACATTGGTTATTTTACTACAAACCGCTGTCTAGGCCACAGGTTAGTAGGCAGCTACCGCTCCAAACCACACCAGAAATCAAAAAAGTGTTCTTTTTTGGAGCGATTGGTTATCCATAATAATACCAAAAGTGCTGCATTTGCAGCACTTTTGACAGTTGGCACGCCTGGCGCGAGTCGAACGCGCGACCCCTCGCTTAGGAGGCGAGTGCTCTATCCTCTGAGCTACAGGCGCATATACGGAAAATCATCCAGTTTTGACCTTCGTTGGACTCCAGCAATCTGCTGCTCTGAAAACAGTCCCCTTTTACACGGAGCCACGAGGGTAAAGCGCATATTTTAGTGCGGACTCATTCTAGCTCATATGTCAACGTGTGTCAAGAAAATAGCACGGAGATGTGCGGTGTGAGTTGTGAGAAATAACTTGAATTTGTCCACATATAGATATATAGTTGGGGTATCAAACAAGATATAGGGAGTAGAGACGGATGAATTTAAGAAATAATGACCGGCTATTGATGTTACTGCTATCGGTCGCGATATTGCTCTCAATCGTACCGCCATTCCCCGCATATGCTGCGGAGAGCCTGCGCTACACCGCGTTAGGGGATTCAGTACCTGCGGGCTACGCTCCGGACCCTGCTCCGGGTAACCGGATCCCAAGTTATGTCGACGTCTTTACGAACATGCTGGAAGAGACCGGTTTTATAGTAGATAAGGTGAATATCGCGGTAGACGGCCAGACGTCGACAGGTTTGCTTACGTCATTGCTTGCCCAGGGCGCCGACCTTTCAGGGTTACGTGACGCAGATTTGGTCACAATCAACATCGGGGGGAATAACGTCCTCGGGCCTACAATCAGTATTATCAGCGAGATTGCCGCTTCTGTCGGGATCTCGGACTTTATGACCGCGACGACTATGCAACTGTTGTCTCTTGTAGGGGCGCTGTCTACGTTCACCCCGTCGGATTTACAAAAAGCTGCCCTACAGGCGGGCGTAGACGCGTTTGCATCTGATTTCCCTGATATTATTGGACTTGTCCGCGAGATTGCTCCGAATGCGCTGATAATGGTGAGTTCGATATATAACCCGGTCCCCGGGGAGTTGGCGGTTTTTCATAATCTTGCAGCTACATATATCCCGGCCATGAACGACATAATCATGTCAGGCAATGGCTATACAGTCGTCGATGTATACTCGGCTTTTTTGGCGGCGCCGCAAGGGGTTTCATATACAAATGTTAATCTTTCGCCTACAGCGCCCTCGGTCGACATCCACCCCAACGCTGCCGGGCACGAGTTGATCGCGAAGTTGCATTACGCGGTTTTCAACGGTGACGACCCCACAACCGTAGTACCAGGCCTCAATCCCGATCCGAAACCCAACCCCGGCGATAATGCCCCCTTCTTCTCCGACACTGAAGGCGGGTGGATGGACGAAGCGGTGCGCTATATGGCCGCAATGGGTATAATCAACGGCATAGGGGACAATCTTTTCGCGCCCGACCGCAACGTCACCCGTGCAGAGTTTTTGACAATAACCGTCAATGCCCTGTGCGCCGGTTCCCTTCAGATTGACTTGGCCGATGTCGGGCAGTTCTCCGATGTACCGGCAGGTGTTTTTTATTACGATTCCGCGCTGACTGCGCGCGCATTGGGCGTCGTGACCGGTGTTGGCGGTAACAGATTCGATCCTGAAGTCACAATTACCAGGCAGGATATGTTCACGCTGTTGCACAAGACAATGGCTGCCCTTGATATACTGTGGGGGGTGGAAAAACCTGAGGGTTTCAACGTAGTCGACTCTTTCCACGACTGGGGCCAGGTCGCAGGTTATGCCCGCGAGTCTACCGAGTACTTTATACTGCTTGAGCTTATTTCCGGCAAGGATGGCAGGCTGGACCCGTTAGGCACAGCCACCCGGGCCGAAGCAGCGCAGATTTTATTCAATATAATTGCGCCAAAGGGCTAAAGCTAGATAGCGTTCATGTGACCACTAACGGTAGTCACATGAACGCTATAACCCAATTGTATAGGCCTAACCCGTGCGCTGGATAGAGAAGCTAGAAAGAGAAGTCGAACAACGACCCCGCGCTCAGGAAGTTATACTGGATCAAATCCCCGAAACTGCTGTACGCAAAATTCTCGCTAAGGGCACTGCCGAACTGCGAGCTGCTGACGTAATTCGATGTGTTGCGGGAGACGTTGTCCGCCAGTTTGCCGAGCTGATTCGTATACCCGTAGTTCTTACCGGCATTCTCTGTGAAGAACTTCTCCAGCTTTCCGCTCTCCGCCGCTTTGTTTAGGGTAGCGGAATCAATGGTCATCTTACCGTCGCTGTTAAAGCCAATTCCAATGCTTGAAAGTGAGTTAACATACGGCTTTGCGGTGTTCACCATTTTGGTGGCAAGGTTTTGCGCTTTCGGATCGCTGGTTTTCTGCGCTGCTTCGGCATATAAATCGTTGTAGCTCTTGACCAAATCGTCTACAGCCTTTTTTGCGCGGTCTATATCCTGCCCGCGCGAGATAGTGACATCATCACCGGACGCTTTCTTAAATGTGGCGGAAATCCCGTTACCAAGGTTCACTGTGTTTGATTTGGACGTCTGCGTAGCCCCGCCATTCACGGTGTAAATCGCATCCTGCCCTACTTTAGCGACATTATCGGCGCCTGTCTGCGCAACCAGGTTCCCGCTTTTGTCGCTGATTTTGAAGCTGGTCTTCGCGTCGTTTCCCGTAACCGTAGACTCGACTTTCAGGGTGCTTATGTTGGTTTTCGAGTCGGTCTCGACCGTAGCTTTGACGCTTGTCCCCATTTTGTTGATTGCGTCAGCCATTTTCTGCTGGACGTCCTTGTTAGTGTCGCCCGCTGCAACATTGACAGACAACTCAGTTGCCTTGCCGCCAATCTCGACCGTGAAGCTGTTTTTCCCGGTGGCGCCTCCATAGGCGGACTTTGCTTCCAACCCTTTTCCTTCGTTCTGCTGCCCTGCGGCTACTTGCTCAATTTTCACTTTCATAGGGCTCACGCTGCTTGGGCGGTTTCCTGAGTAGTTCACCGCCATCGCGTCTTTGTCGGAAGATATGATAGAACTGTTGGAGAATGCTTGTCCCGAAAGATTGCTAATCGCTCCGGAGAGCGCCTTAGACGACGTTTTCAAGTTGCTGACATAAGAAACCGCGTCGGCGCCGAGCTTCCCGGCTTCCTTATTGCTATTGTTCATAAAGGGGTATAGGTTCTTGTTCAGCTTGCTGCTAAACAGCGCCATGTTGTTCTTGTACATGGTGTTGAACAGGCTATATGCCCCAATATTGTTATTAATCGTCATGATGTTCACCTCGCCTTCAGCGCTGATACCCGTACACTGTAAGGATACCCCAGACCGGTGGTAAAGTCAAGGGTTTTCCCGCCAAAAAGTAGAAAAACTGTAGAAAACGGTTACACGGGTAGCCGGGATTTCGTATGGTTGGGGTTATGGGCTTTACTGCCCATTCCCGGATATCTCAATGAGCTTCCGCAGGCGGTGGTTCAAACACGACTTCGTCATTGGCGGGACCGACGTCTCCGCAAGTTCCTTGATACTCATCTCCGGGTTCTGGAGCCGCAGATGCGCCGTTTGCCTGAGCTTCTCCGGCATAGCTTCAAACTCCCCGGAAGAAATGATTCTCCTTATCGCCCCAATCTGCGCTACGGAGGCGTCGACTGTTTTCGCGACATTCGCGGTGTCGCAGTTTACTTTCCTATTCACGCTGTTGCGCATATCCTTCTCAATCTTCGCCGACATCAACTCCATAGCGTGGATCGGCGCCCCGATTGCTGTCAGGAAGTCTTCTATGCCTGAGCTTTGCTTGATGTAGATGATGTAGTTGCCGGCGCGCGCGGTCTCCTTTGGGGAGAACCCCATCTCAAGCAGGAGCGAGTACGTTTCACGGCTCACATTGAAATGATCTGTCACCAACTCCAGATGGTAACTCTTAGCCGGATCTGTTATGGCTCCGCCCGTCAGGAACGCGCCTCTGATGAAGCTCCTGCGGCAGCATTCTTCTTCAAGGACGCTCAAGTTCACATGAAGCGCCACCAGCTTCTCCGTCGAGAAACCGTACTTCCCGAAAATACGGCTCAGTTTTTCCGGATCAGAGACTGTGTACGCTTGTTTTCCGGTTTTGCCCGCTTCCGGAACCGTGTCGAACTCCATCGAGAATGCGAGCGAAAACATTTCGGTCAGCCGCGCGCCCAGCTTCTCATTGCCGGTGATTATCCTTATCTCATTTGCGCTGAATGTATTGCCGTACAGCAGCATCCCGTAGCTTTCAGCCACTGCGCAACAGTTGTTCCCCGATATCGTTTTGCATAGTTCTGTCTTCGTGTCATAAGAGAAAGACATCAAGCCCACTCCGTTTCATTTGTCTATGGCATTTATCCCTCTTTGTCTATATCCCTGTCAATGCAGTCGACCGGATAGCCCAGCTCGCTGATGGCCTCCGCCAAGGCGTGCGCTATAGCCGGCGACCGGTGCCTGCCGCCTGTGCAGCCGATTCCGACGACCAGATGCCGCTTGCTTTCTTCTATATAATGCGGGAGTAGGAACTCAAACATATCGCAAAGCCGCGAAAAGAACTCATTGCTCTGTTGAAGGCTGAAAACATAGTCTTTGACGAGATCGTCGAGCCCGTTCAACTCCTTTAGTTCGTCTATATAGTACGGGTTTGGCATGAATCTCACATCGAAAATCAAATCCGCCTCGATCGGGAGCCCATATTTAAACCCGAAGGATTTGACGCCGACGCTTAACGCTTTTTGCTCCTGCCCTTCCATGTATTTTTTGAATAACCGCCGTTGGAGTTTATTAAGTGTCATACCTGTCGTATCGATAATCTCATCCGCCCTCTCGCGTACCGGGGCCAGCATGGCTATCTCTTTGCTTATCGCTTGCTCGATGCTCTGGCCTGCCATGTCAAGCGGGTGGCGGTGGCGGGTTTCCTTGTACCGCCTTACGATTGTCTCAACCTCTGCTTCAATGAACAGTATCTTGTGCCCGCATCCTATCTCCTGCATTTCTTCGAATGTCCTAAAGAGATCGCCCACGTCCTCAAGTGCGCGTACGTCTGTCACCATCGCTACGCGTTCGTACCTGCCGTGCGCCGCGAGGCATAGTTCCGCGAATTTCGGCATCATGGAAACCGGCATGTTGTCGACGCAATAGAAGTCCATGTCTTCAAGCACTTTCGCGGCGCGGCTCTTCCCTGCGCCGGATAATCCCGAGATAATAATTATGTCCATCATTTAGTGACCTTCCCCCCCCTGTTGCTTACGTGACGCCCCGTCCCACAACTTTGACTTCGAGTCTCAGCTCAATTCCGGATCGCTTCAGTACGGTCTCTTTCACATGTTCGATTACAGCCATAACGTCGGAAAATGTCGCGCCCCCCCGGTTTACAATAAACCCTGAATGCAAATCCGATACCTGCGCGCCGCCTACCGTAAAACCTTTCAGCCCCGCCTCCTCGATTAACATCGCTGCATATCCTTTTTCCGGGCGCTTAAACGTGCTGCCGGCGCTGGGCAGGTCAAGCGGTTGGCTTTCACTCCGCCGTCTGGCATACTCATCCATTCGCGCTTTGATGCCCGCCTTATCGCCTTCTTGCAATCGCAAGGTCGACGAAACGATGATATCGCCGGTTCCTGAGAACCGGCTGCTTCTGTACGAGAAAGAGTGTTCATCGCGCACAGCGCTGTACAACGCGTTATCCGGGTTCAGGGCTATAGTTTCATGCGCTACGTCCTTCATTTCCCTCCCATAGGCGCCGGCGTTCATCACAAGCGCCCCGCCAAGCGCCCCCGGTATTCCGTGTGCGAACTCCATGCCTGACAGCCCGAGTTCATACGCGAGGGTAGCTATCGACGATAGTGGGGCTCCCGCATCGGCAGTTATCTCATTTCCGCCAGTCCCCCGGATGCAACGAAGCCCTGTCATCTTGATGACAGCCCTGTCCAGCGCGCCGTCCGCCACAAGAAGATTCGTCCCGTTCCCGATGATCAGCGGGGCAACGCCATAATCGCGGAGTATACCGCCCAGTCCAATAAGCGTTTCAAGATCCTCCGGGAAGTACATCACCCGGACCGGCCCTCCGATCTTGAATGATGTGTGGTTGCTCATCGGTTCTTCCAGCTTGTGCTTGACAGGCGGCAGTTTGACTTGTACTGCTTCATGCGCCAGGGTAATCGCATCCATATTGGTTACTCGGCTTTCGATTCATGTTGTCTATTGATTTTATCCGTAAGCTCCACTGCAGCGTTATATCCCATATGTTTCTGGCGTTGGTTCATTGCGGCTACTTCAAGTATCACCGCGAGGTTTCTTCCGGGTTTTACAGGTACCGTCAGCGTTGGGATTTTGACCCCGAGTATGTCTACCGTGTCTTCAGAAAGCCCCATCCTGTCATAGTTCGAGTTGTCATTCCATTGCTCGATTTTCACGACCAGATTGATATTCTGGAACTCTTTGATGGCTCCAAGCCCGAAAATCTGCCTGACGTCAACGACTCCGATCCCGCGCAATTCCACGTAATAGCGTATCAGTTCAGGCGAGGTTCCCTGGACCACGTTAACATCGATTGCTTTTACCTCAACCGCATCGTCTGCGATCAGGCGATGCCCCCGCTTGAGTAGTTCGATGGCCGCCTCGCTCTTCCCAACGCCGCTCTCGCCCGTCAGCAGGAGCCCCAACCCGTAGACTTCTACGAGGACCCCGTGTATGGTAATACGCGGCGCGACTTCCGGTTTAATAATCCGGATTACATCCGACATTATCTCCGTGGTATGCGCCGTTGAGCTCAGAACCGTAACATTATTATTCTTCGCAGCGGATATCAGCTCCTGGCATACCGTTGCGCCGTGGCACAGTATCAGCGCGGGAACCTTCTGCTCCAGAAGCATCTCCCATTTTTTTGCCCGTTCGGCGCCATTATGTTTATCCATATATGCAGATTCCATACGCCCGATGATTTGAATGCGCGTCGGCTCAAAATTCTCGAAAAACCCGGCGAGTTGCAATCCGGGGCGGTTGATATCCCCCGTGTATATCAAAACGTCGTAAAAATCAGTGGACGGGTGGATAACCTCCGCGTTCAAATCTTCAGCGAGTTGTGATAGTCTATAGCTATATCGCTCCATCGGATTCTCCTTTTCATTCAAGCGGCCGGGGGCCGGGCCCTTGCCGGGTTCGGTTACAGGCTGCTTTTGCGAAGAGTTTATACACATTCCCCGGCTTTTGCAAGGTTTTCAGAGAAAATAATGGATGGTGTGAATTAATGCTTGCATTTCATGCGCCGCTCTGTTATCATTATTAACGCTGTTTTGACCAAAGCTAACGGCATTTTACTTGTAACGCAGATAGTTTACTAAACATGCGGGTAAGACAGGAGGTGCGATATATGGCAAAATGTGATTATTGCGGCAAAGGAGTCTCTTTCGGTATTAAAGTCAGCCACTCCCACAGGCGCAGCAACCGCAAGTGGAAACCAAATGTGAAGCGCGTGGCGGCGATCGTCGACGGGACGCCGAAGCATGCCCACGTATGCACGCGTTGTCTCCGCAGCGGTAAAGTCACCCGCGCGGTGTAAATCCGCATAATTCCCAGCCCCATATTGGATTCACATATGGGGTCCCAGATGCCCACGGTCCGATCCAGTGGGCATTTACTGTTTGAGCAACCACTGGTCAAATCCCGCCGTTGTCTTAGCGTCGCGCTTCAATCAGCGGCGTACCCGGGCATAGAAATGGAGGTTTCTTATGAAAATCGGTATTATAGGTTTCGGAAACCTGGGGCAGTCCCTCGCATCAGGGTTGGTCCGCTCGGGGAGCGCCGGCGCAGGAAGTCTTTTCGTCTGCGACTTGTCGCCCGACGCGCTCGCGATAGCTGCGGGCGAGCCCTATGGCGCGTACGCCACCAGTGACGTCAACGACGTCATTTCTAAATCGGATATAGTGTTCCTTGTTGTCAAAGGCTATGTGTTTGCCGAACTCTCGGCTGCCATCGACAAAGATAAACTCGCAGGTAAGACTGTGGTCAGTTTTATGGCTGGCGAGACATTTGACAGGATTTTCTCCCAGCTCGGAAAGGTCGACCTGGTGCGGGCAATGCCGTCATTGCAAATCTCGGTATGCGACGGGGTCATCGGCTACACAAAAGCGCCCCCGGAGCTTGAGGCGGTTTTCCGCAGGCTCGGTTATGCTTTTGAAGTCGAGCCCGAAAAGATAGAGTCCGTGATGGCTTTCTCCTCCTGCGGGCTTGGTTTCGCCGCATACTTGGTTGATGCTTTCGCCTCGGCAGGCGAGGTCATGGGTTTCACCGGGGACACCTCGGCGCATATCGCGGCGCTTACGTTCAAACACGCGGCAAACAGGGAGGATTTCCGCGCAACTGTAAAAGCGGTCGCAACACCCGGCGGCGCGACGGAACAGGGCGTTCTGCATATGGATAGCTGTAATGTTTATGGTATCATTTCGGATGCCGTACGGAAGGCATATGAGCGGATGAGCGGCGCATAGAAGGCCCATCCCCTATTATGGACGGTTTGTACCCGAGGCTTTACGAAAGGAATGGACTTTATTATGAATGATTTAGTGGCGCGGTTGAAAGAAATCGTTGCGGAATCAAACAATATCGTGTTTTTCGGGGGGGCGGGCGTGTCAACGGAAAGCGGGATACCTGATTTCCGGAGCGCGGACGGCGTGTATAACATGAAGTACAAGTATCCGCCTGAAAGGATCGTGTCCCACAGCTTTTTCATGGAAAACCCGCGCGAGTTCTACACATTCTACAGGGAAAAAATGCTGCATCCGGACGCCATGCCAAACAAAGCCCATTACGCGCTCGTCAAGCTTGAGAAGATGGGCAAACTGAAGGCAATAGTGACGCAGAATGTCGACGGCCTCCACCATAAGGCGGGAAGCGTCATCGTACTGGAACTGCACGGCTCGCGCAGCCGTTATTATTGCATGTCCTGCGGGGGCAAGTACACGATGGATGTGGTTTTCGAGGCCGATGACGTCCCGAGGTGTAAATGCGGCGGCCTCATCAGGCCGGATGTGGTTCTTTTTGAGGAGTCTCTTGACGAGCATGTGATTGAAGAATCCATAGAGGCTATCCGCAATGCGGACGTTCTGATTGTCGGCGGCACGTCGCTGAATGTTTACCCTGCGGCCGGGATGATCCGGTATTATGGCGGCAGTAAGCTTGTCTTGATTAACAAGACCGCTACTTCATACGACGACCAGGCATGTATCGTCATCCACGACAGCATCGGGGAGACGCTGAGCTCCGTGACCGCTGATTTGTGATTTCTACATTACCAGCATCGCATCCCCGTATGAGAAGAATCTGTAGCGCTCCCGTATCGCCTCGCTATAGGCCTTGAGCACATTCTCCCGTCCCGCGAAAGCCGAGACAAGCATAATAAGCGTACTCTCCGGCAAATGGAAATTCGTAATAAGCCCGTCGACGCATTTGAACTTGTATCCCGGGTAGATGAAGATATCCGTGAACCCGGAAAACGGCGATATATTTCCCCTTCGGCCGGCGCACGCTTCCAACGTGCGGCAAGACGTCGTCCCGACCGCTACGACTCTGCCCCCCTTTGATTTTGCCCGGTTCACAGTCCCGGCTGTTTCTTCCGGGACAATCAGGTACTCTGAGTGCATCTTGTGGTCTTCTATTTCATCCTCTTTCACCGGCCGGAATGTGCCCAGCCCGATATGAAGCGTTATATAGCATATCTCAATGCCTGCCGACTCGATAGTTTTGAGAAGATCGTCGGTGAAGTGCAGGCCTGCCGTCGGGGCGGCGGCGGAGCCGCTGACGCGGGAGTATACTGTCTGGTACCGGTCGCGGTCGACCTGCTCGTCGCTGGTGCGTATATATGGCGGGAGCGGCGTTTTTCCTAGCCGTTCCAAGGTCTCGAGGAATGTGCCGCCTGAATGACTGAATTGGATATGCCTGTTTCCGCCGTTTGTCTCTTCTGTGACGACGGCGGTCATTTCGTTGTCTCCAAATACGAGCCTCGTCCCGGTTCTGGCTTTCCTGCCCGGTTTGACGAGGCACTCCCACGTCGAAGTGGACTCCGCTGCGCTCCGCCCGCCTGTTGGCGGGCATCCGCTCCGCTCCGTCACTTCTCCTTCCCGACCCGAACCCGCTGCGCTGGGCTTCGTGTCGGTTCTTATCGAGGACCTTGTGGACTCCGCTGCGGCTATCTCGCGAAGCAGCAGGACTTCCACCGCGCCGCCTGTATCCCTGCTTCCAAGCAACCTGGCGGGTAGCACGCGCGAATCATTCAACACGAGACAGTCGCCCTCGCGCAGGAACTGTGGCAACTGGAAAAAACGATGATGGCTGATATCCCCGGTATCCCTGTCAAGACACAACATCCGCGATTGCTCCCGTTGTTCAACCGGCCTCTGCGCGATCAACTCCTTAGGAAGATTGAAAAAGAAATCACTTTTCTTCGTAATTGCCCGGCCCCACTCTCAACACTCAACTGTTATCTGTTGCGTCCCCTCAAGGATCTACCTGGGATATCTCTACCCCGGTATAGTAAAACTTGATGATATCGACATATGTCGCATCGAAGTAGAAAGCCATCGAGTACGCGCCCCACTGGCTCATCCCGACGCTGTGCCCCCGCCCTGCGCCTTTTATCGTGAAGACTCCGTCAATCAAGTTCGTCACATTTTCCCCCGCACCAACCTCACCCTCAACCGCAACGATGTTCCCTGAACCGTCGATAGCGCGCAACGTATCCGACTCTACCACAACAGTCGACCCGTCGCCGCCAACAGCAAAGTACTGGTCGGGAGATCCAATGCTTACCGCGGGGTCGTTGACAAAAACGCTCTCCGGGGTCCAGCTCTGGTTCCCAATCGTGAATCGTTGCAGCGGGACTCCGAGCGCGGTTGCGAGCTGCGAACGCTTAGCGAATACAAAGCTTCTGCCGTTTGAATCGGTAATTGTTACTTCAATGACGTTGCCTGTGTGCGAGAAGCGGCTGATTACAATGCTTACGATTGTGGAGCAGTTGTACCCCCTGTCCTGCAGACGTTTTGTGATTTCTGCCGGAGTATATGTGATAGTCCAGTAATAATTCGCGATCCTTGACGCGACGTAGGCCTCGTAAGGGTCGATGACGCCCCGCAGGTATGGGAACGCCTGGGTCCACACGTTCTCAGAGCTTTCTGAAGCGCCGCCATTTGACGCTGCGTAGAATGTTTGGGTCAACTCGCCCTGATACGTTACATACATACCCGCAGTCTCGTCGACGGCCCGATCTGTCCTCTCGTTCGCCCGCTCCCTGCCGCGGTACACCTGGCAGTGCTCTGAGGTACATAAGTCGAAACCAGCCGAGTTGTGCCTGCCGAGTGACGAGAAAGCATAAGTCCGCGCGCAGAGCGCCTGCGCCTTTAGTGCTTCCATAGGCCATGAGCTGCTCATCTCATTGGGCACCACGCCTTTTATATAATCCTCAACGCTGACGAAATTAATCACAGTAAGCTGCGCACCGTTTAGCCTTGCGTATTGGAACCCCCCGGTATACTTATAGTTTTGGAACCAGGCTTCCGGAGTCCCTTCACCCGTCGGTCTTGGCCTTACCCCGAGCTGATGGGTCGTGCCCATATCAAACTCGAAAAGAATCCTGTTCGTCCCCGTCCGGGCTACCGTAATCGTATACTGCGTGCCCGAGTTGATTGCGGTCCCCCTGACGCCAAGATCCGCCATCCCATTTTCTGCGGCGGCTCTCGATATATACTGCCCGATGAGGACCAGGAATTTTTCCGATTGATATCTGACGAACGCGCCTTCATATTTGTCCGCTTCCGCTTGCGCCTCCTCGAACGACCTGTAACCCGAATTCAACTGCACATGGTAGCACCCTACCAGTACCGAACTGTCCACACCCTCCCGGTACTCACCTGCACCGCTCCCGACCCCCGCTTTCCAGGCCATATTGCGGTCCATCATCATCGATATACGCGTCTCATCCGTCCAGGCGCCGAGCGGGACGAAGTTCCTCCTCGAGTCGAAGTACCCGAAGTCGAACCCGCTGCCCGTGCCGCTCACGTTCTGGAGGTTCGCTGATGGGATCTCTGTCGCCTCGAAGAACAATCCAATCCTCAGTGTCGTGTACGGTGGCGTGTATGACGCGAGGGCTACCGGCCCGGCCAGCGGCGCCATCATGCAAATTACAAGCAGCGCCGATGCGATCCGGAACGCTGTTTTTTTTATTCTCATACCATTCTCCCTTGGTGCGCGCCGGTTGTTGACAAGACTGCGCCCATGTGGTATTGTATTACAAAATCAGCCGGTTGAAAAGCCCTGCCGGTGATTTTTTTATCATGGACGAATTGTGCCTGGATTGCAACGGAGGAAAATGACCTTAATATGAAGAAGTACAAAGTTGGTGTAATTGGAGCCACCGGGACGGTCGGGCAGCGATTCGTTTCCCTAATCGACGCTCATCCATGGTTTGATCTCGAAGCGGTCGCGGCGAGCAGCAGATCCGCTGGAAAACCGTATGCGGAGTCCGTCCGGGGGCGCTGGTCGATACCGAATGCAATCCCGGATTCAGCTAAGAATCTGACGGTCCTATCCGCCGGTGACGATATTAAAACTATTGCGGATTCTGTGGATTTTGTCTTTTCGGCCGTCGATATGAAGAAGGAAGAAATCAAAGCGCTCGAGGAACTGTACGCAAAAGCGGAATGCCCTGTGGTTTCAAACAACAGCGCCCATCGCGTCACGCCTGACGTCCCGATGGTCATCCCTGAAGTGAACCCTGAGCACTTGGAGATTATCGCCGCCCAGCGCAAGCGTTTCGAGACCGACCGCGGGTTCATCGCAGTCAAGTCAAACTGCTCTATTCAGAGCTATGTTCCCGCGTTTCACCCCCTCAAGGACAGGTTCGGGCTCGATCGCGCGCTTGTATGTACCTATCAGGCTATTTCCGGCGCGGGCAAAACATTTGAAACATGGCCGGAGATGGTCGACAATGTCATTCCTTATATTGGCGGGGAAGAAGACAAGTCTGAGCAGGAACCGCTCAAGATCTGGGGCAGGATTGAAAACGGCGCGATAATAAACGCAAAAGTTCCAGCGATTACTTCGCAGTGCATCCGCGTATCCGCGTCCGACGGTCATCTTGCAGCAGTCTTTATGTCGCTGAGGGATAAGCCGAAGGTCGAAGAAATCATTCAGATATGGCGCAATTTCAAAGGCGTCCCCCAGGAGCTGGGCCTCCCCTCCGCGCCTAAGCAGTTCCTGTACTATTTCGATGATGAGACCCGCCCGCAGACTAAGTTGGATCGTATGCTGGAAAATGGCATGGCGATTTCGATTGGCCGTCTGCGGCGCGATTCGCAGTATGATTACAAATTCGTCTGCCTCAGCCATAATACGCTCCGGGGGGCGGCGGGCGGCGCGGTGCTGCTTGCGGAGCTGCTGTGCGCTGAGGGATATATCGGAAGCTGAAAGGATGGGTCCCATTGTGAAAACCCCGGTTTTTGAAGGTTCTTCGACTGCAATCATCACCCCTTTCCGTGATGGCAAGGTCGATTACAAGAAGCTCGGCGAGCTGATTGACGTGCAGATCGCCGGCGGAATTTCCGCAATCACTGTCTGCGGCACAACAGGCGAGTGTTCGACGCAATCGCTCGAAGAGCACACCGCGACTGTAGATTTTTGCGTTAAACACGTCAATAGCCGCGTCAAGGTCATCGCCGGCACCGGCAGCAACGACACATTGGCTGCGCTGTTCTTGTCGCAGGAGGCTGAGAAGTCCGGCGCCGACTCGGTTTTGCTTGTCACGCCGTATTATAATAAGACGTCGCAGCGCGGTTTGATAAAGCATTATCGTTTCATTGCGGATAGGATTAATACCCCGATAATCATTTATAATGTCCCCTCGCGTACAGGCATGTCGTTCACGGCGGAGACCTACAAAGAGTTATCCACCCATCCAAACATCAACGGGGTGAAAGAGGCCTCGGGAAGTTTTGCGCTCATCGCGGCTACGCTCGCTTCATGCGGCGACGATTTCCACGTTTGGAGCGGCAATGACGAGGATACCGTGCCGATGATGTCCATCGGCGCCAAGGGCGTCATTTCAGTGGTCTCAAATATCGTCCCGGCTGCGATATCAGAGATGACCAGGCTCTGCCTTGAGGGGGATTTCAGGAAAGCCGCGCAAATCCAGTTGAAATACCTCGATCTCATCGGTAAGCTGTTCATCGAGGTCAATCCGATTCCTGTCAAAGCGGCTATGAACCTGATGGGCGCGGATGTAGGCGATCCCCGGATGCCCTTGTGCGATATGGCGCCGGAGAATCTCGAGAAACTCAAAACATCAATGAAAGCAGTCGGACTGCTTTAGGGGTCGGGGACGATGGTTAGACTTGTTATTTCCGGGTGTAACGGTTATATGGGGCGGGTTGTCGCGGCTCTCGCTGATGCGGATCCGGACATTACTGTTGTAGCAGGGTTTGATATTGACTCAACGGGGACGGGCGCCTGCCCGGTTTACCCCAGTCCGGCGGCTTTCACGGGAGCCGCCGACGTCGTGATTGATTTTTCCAGCCCTATGGCTCTTGACGGTCTGCTTCTTTACGGGGCGTCGACGGGGATCCCGCTCGTCCTCTGCACGACCGGGTACTCGCAGGAGCAGTTGGATGCGATAACCGACGCTTCAAAACGTATCCCTGTCTTCCGGTCGGGTAATATGTCGCTCGGCGTCAACCTGCTGGTCGATCTGGTCAGGCGCGCTTGCTCTGTTCTCGGCTCCTCGTTCGACGTCGAGATAGTCGAGCGCCACCACAGAAGAAAGGTAGACGCGCCGAGCGGGACTGCCCTGATGCTCGCGGATGCGGCTGCTTCACGGCTTCCATACGATCCTGTGTATGTTTACGACCGTCAAAGCGTCCGGCAGCCCCGCGGTTCAAACGAAATAGGCATTTCATCCGTCCGGGGCGGCACGGTCGTGGGGCAGCACGAGGTTATTTTCGCCGGCCTCAACGAGGTAATCGAGCTCCGGCACAGCGCCGACTCGCGTGATGTGTTCGCTTCCGGCGCCATCGCCGCCGCAAAGTTCATGGCCGGGGTAAAAGCTCCCGGGCTCTACGACATGACCGACGTCATTAAGTAAATCGGGTCTGCCGTTGTAAACAGTTCACGGGTAGCCGTAAACTGTAACCTGCCGCTTGAAAGCAGGCCAAATGCCCCTTTAAATACCGTCTCTACATTGTGTCTACATTATTCTTTTATTTTTCTCTCATTTTGTAATTTACATAGTTGATTTTACAATTTGGAAGTGGTAAAATCAGTTAACGGAGGTGATTCCACTTGGGTCTTGATTATAATAGTCTGGCGTACATCGACATCGACGACGCATTAAAGCGTGTCGGGGGCAACAAAGCCTTGTATGTGAAGCTTCTTGGCCGTTTCACTGACGGGAATCATATGGAAACGCTTGAAAGCGCAATTTCCAGCGGCAACCTGGAAGAAGCGGCTCACTTGGCCCACACACTTAAAGGCGTGAGCTCGAACCTCTCCCTCATGAAGGTCGCCGCACTTGCGACCGATATCGATCAAGCGCTGAAATCAGGCGGCGACTATGCCTCGCTGATGGCTGAACTCAAGCCTGCTTATGAAGCGACTATCGGGAAAATCGCGGAGATTTCTGCGTAGCCCCGCCCGCTCCCGGTATATGTAGAAGGAAGTGCTCAATGGGACTCGAAGATCGGGATATCATCCTTATCGTCGATGATATCGATATAAACAGGTTGATCCTGCGTGATATGTTGGAAAACGACTATACGGTCATCGAAGCCGCGAACGGGGACGAGGCCCTTAAAATCCTGTTTGAGGATAAGATCCTCCCGACCGTTGTGTTGCTTGATATCATCATGCCTGGTATCGATGGCTTTCAGGTCCTCGACCGGATAAAGCAGGACGAGAGTACGAAGAACATCCCCGTATTGTTCATTACAGCCGCTGATTCCGACGAAACCGAGTCCCGCGGGTTAAAGTCGGGCGCGGCGGATTATGTCACAAAACCGTTTAATCACGACGTAGTAAGAGCGAGAGTCGATAACCACATCAACCTGGCCCGCTACCGGCACACGCTAGAGGAGCTTGTCGAGAAGAAAACCGCCGAGCTCACGAAGACTTATGAGCAGACGCTCGAAGTCCTGGCTACGATAATTGAATATAGGAACCTTGAGTCGGGGGCGCATATCCGAAGGACAACGCTGCTTACCGAAGCGCTTGTCACCAAGATGCTTGAAATGGACCAGTTCAAGGAAGAACTCCAGAATGAGAACGTCCATTCCATGATAAAAGCTTCCGCGCTGCACGATATAGGGAAGATTGGCATCCAGGACAGCATCCTGCTCAAACCGGGGAAACTGACGAGTGAAGAGTTCGATGTGATTAAAACCCACACATCCATCGGCGCGGACATTATTGACAGCATTTCCGCGACGCTGCGCGATGACGACCTGTACCTGAAGTACGCGAAGGATATCTGCCACCACCACCACGAACGCTGGGACGGCAAGGGCTACCCTATGGGGCTGAAGGGGGAGGATATCCCGATTGCCGCCAGGATAATCTCGGTCGTGGACGTCTACGACGCCCTGGTCAGCCCGCGCTGCTACAAAGGTTCGTACTCGCACGAGGAGTCGCTCAGAATCATCACCGAGGGGTCCGGTACACAGTTTGATTCGCGGATAGTCGAAATAATCCCCTTAGTATCCCAATCGTTCCTTGAGATTACCGAGGCCCACAGGGGGATGTGAGATAACCCATACATCACAAACCAACATTTACGCCCAAACGGGAAAAGAGTCTCCGCCGCGTTTAAACGGCATGGGACTCTTTTTAATGCGGCACTTCTTTACGTTTATACTTCACACGGTCACTTGCGTCAGGCGACCGCCTTTATCGTTTCCCTGAGACTATCTCATCCACAATACCGACCAGATTGCCTATCTCCGGTTTCGACAACTGTGCGTCGGCCCCGACTTCCACGCCCTTCTTCTGCATATTCTCATCAATCAGGGATGAGAATATCACGACCGGGATATCCTTCAGAACCGGATCCGACTTGACAAGCTTCGAAAGCCTGTGCCCGTCCATTTTAGGCATCTCGATGTCGGTAATGAGGCAACTGACCTTCGCAGTGATGTTATCCGCGCCTGACTCCTTCACGCCGCTTATATACTCCCAGGCCTCTTCCCCGTTGTTTAAAACGTGGAGGTTGTAATAACCCGCCGTATGTAGGGCTTCGGTCAGCATCTTTCTGAGCAGCGCCGAATCCTCAGCGACGACTATGGGTACTCCTTCGCGGTCCATACCGGTGTACGCTTTTACTTCGTCAAGACTAATCCCTGTTTCCGGGCTAATGTCGAATGTGATTTTCTCAAAGTCCAGAATCGATATTATCCTGTTATTGACCTTGGCGATTCCGGTGACGACGCCTTCCTGGCCGCCGTATATGATACTGTCCGGCTTTTCAATCGCCTCCCATGAAATGCGGAATATCCCTTCAACCGCATGGACGTGGAAAGCAATGTTCATAGTGTTGAAATTTGTGATGATGAAAATGTCCTTTTCCGGGTCTTCCGACGGCCCGAGGTTCAGATAACTCGCCAGATTAACTATCGTGTAGACTTCGTCGCGCGGTTGGAACACGCCCTCGACGCATGGGTGCGACAGTGGCATTTCCTGCACTTCCTGGCACTGCATGAGTTCATTTATTTTAGCCACATTAATACCGTAGCTGTTGCCGGATATGATGAACTCCAAAATCTCCAGCTCATTCGTCCCCGTCTCAAGCAGGATGTTCGTATCAACAATCCCCATAATATTCGCATCCTTTCAATCAACCATTAACTATATCTGTAATCCTGACTCCATAGTTTTCATCAATCACTACCACTTCGCCGCGGCCTATGAGCTTCCCATTTACAACGACCTCGACCGGGTCTCCCGCAATTTTGTCCAGTACGACAATCGTCCCAGTGCTAAACTCAAGGATTTCGCTTATCTCTTTCTTGGTTTTACCTAGTTCCACGGTCACTTGAAGCGGGATGTTATATACAAGATCCATACCTTTCGATTCTCCTACAGGTCCTGGGTTGTCAAACGACTGGAATTGCATTGGGTGCACATCCACGAGCCTTCCCTGCGCCATCGCCGACGGTGGATATGGCGGCGGGTACGCCGCCTGCGGGTATGGCGGTGGGTATGGCTGCTGGTACGGCGCCTGCGGGTATGGCGGCGGTTGCTGGGGGGCAGGCTGTAAATCTGCCGGCGCTGCGGGGGCCTGGGCTTCCGGCGTCGGCGCGGCGGGGGACGGGGCTGCCGGAGGCGGTGGCGGCGGCGGAGGCGCCGGGGACGGTGCTGGCGCCGGGGTTTCCGCTTGCCTGGAGTCGCCTGACGGGATGCCCATCCCACCGGCGTCCATGAATTGCTTAGCGAACGCGCGGCTCTCGTCATACGGGATGAGCTGGATAAGTTCGCTCTTAAGCAGGCCTTCTATCTCCATGTCGAAACTGATTTTCGTAACCATCTCGATATCGCCGAACAGATTGGTAAGGTCATAGCCCGCGTCGACTGTTGAGCTTTTTGGCGGTGAGATATTCACCGGTATACGCAACAATTTCGAAAGCGATGTCGAAGAAGCGCCCATCATCTGGTTCATTATCTCGCTCATCGCGCTCAGATGCATCTCGTTTAGCTGGATCGGCTCCTCGACCTTCCCA
>Ga0082212_10004189_pt1 | contig 20099 bp, 16 predicted proteins | sample TergutNt197P3_FD_71548 | JGI IMG/M metagenome (GOLD analysis project Ga0082212, IMG submission 71548) | Neocapritermes taracua P3 segment gut microbial communities from Petit-Saut dam, French Guiana - Nt197 P3 | ecosystem: Host-associated > Arthropoda: Insects > Digestive system > Gut ... | reverse complement strand
TGTTTCGCTTTACAGCGACGGCACGGCGAAACTCGCTACGCCGCCAATCAGCAGTTTTGCGATGGTTGGGGCATATTATTACTCTTTTACAGATGGCGAATTATTGATTTACAACGAAAGTAACGAGGAAACAGCGCGGTTTGAGGTCGTAGACGATACGACTATAATCTATCGCGCTGCGACGGTTCCGTTGTTCGCCGAAGCGGGAACGCGATATTTGGCTGCGCCTGAAATATCGGATGCGCGCATAAATATTGATGAACTTTATACGCTTTATTCAATGCGAACTCCCTATGTCGGCGATAACAGCGCGGTCGGTAAAATCGTTCATAGCTTGCCGGAAATTGACAGAGAACATACACAGCGGTTCTTTTCGATTGGCGATGATTACGGAACACGTTACGCGCCTTACACGCTTACCCTCTACTACGAACCCACCGGCGCGGAAACGGACGACATAAGACATCTAACGGTTACGCCTAAAATCTCCGCTCTGTTATTTGCGCTGATTGACAATCTCGAAGAAATAAACTATGCGTTCCGTTCAACGCCGAGTAACGGCGAACTCGATAAAACGGCTTACACTTCTCGCGTAACGTATTATAAAAACGATATTGTCGATTATATTGGAACAATCGGACTGACATGGGAGGATTTTCAAAACGACTGGAGTGGTTCAGTTGATAAAATGTTTGGTTTAGCGTTAGGCAAAGGAGACGGCGCAATAGAAGACTCGCAAGTTGGCGGCGGCGCTCACTTGTTGAGTTATCGAGCAAGAGTTATTGAAGTGTTTTCTGAACATTCGCTTATCATTGAGGTATTACCCATGATAAACCGAGAACGGGAAAGCAAAATAACGGAACGCGATGGAGATAATCAGCTTCTTACTGGCGAGATTGTTAAGGCAGTTTTCGGCAACGACAATGAACGCGCCGCTGAATTTATTGCGCATATCAGCGTAGATGATGTTGTTAATATTTCTTATTTGAACAGGGCAAACATAACATTTAATTATACCACCAATCCTATAATTGTTGAGTGTGACGGCATAGATATTTATGATACAGATGGACGTACCATTATGGAATATTTCTAAACGCATACATTAACATCGCGTCTCAAAATTCACCCCCCCAATGCCGATATTAAGCAAATAAGCCCGGCGGACAGGCCACAAACCTGTCCGCCGCTGTTTCGATTTACAGCGCCACATCCCGCGCCCTTGTCGGTTCCCGCTCCGGCGTGATGTCGCGCATGAGATGTTCCGCGCCGCGCCGTAAGGCGGGCGGTTTTTTGAGTTACGCCAAAATAGCGGAAATAACAAAAGACTCCCGCGACGAATATCTCAAATCCCGCATACGCGCCTACCGGAACAATTACGATCATATACACGCGGGAGAGTTTGAAGATTTCGGAAACATGCCTCTTTACAGAAAACTGCCCAACCCGGTCGGCTTCGCGCCCGGAGCCGACGTGTTTCCGGAAAACACGAAAATAACCATACGAACGCTCGAAGGCGACGTCGATACGATAACGACAGGCGATGTATACCTGATGATAGGCATAAGAGGGGAAGTCTACCCCATTAAAAAAGAGCGTTTTGATTTGAGCTATACTGTCCCGGGCGGGCCATACCGGACAAAAGCCGAATACACGCCGGCTGTGATCAACCGCTTCACGGGGGAGAAAAAGGTGATACTCCCCTATGCGAAGACCTGTATCCCGCGTGAAAACAAACTCGTGCGGGCAAGGGTGTTGGAGAAGGACACCAAAGTGTTCACACAATGGGACACCGAAAGATACTATCACGGCGGCCCGGGCGATTTTCTCGCCGCCGATGAGGGCGGGTACAGTGACTGCTATATCGTCAGACGCGACATCTTTCGGGAAAGTTACGAACTTTGCGGGAATGTGTAAGATAAAAAGAGGCCCGGCAGTAAATCCCGATAAAAACAAGAGGGGCCGCCGATTTTCGGCGGCCCCTCTTGTTTCGCGCAAAATATGCTCGTTTCGGAGCGGGGTACGGGAATCGAACCCGCCTGTCTTGGTTGGGAACCAAGTATTCTACCAATGAATTAACCCCGCGCGGCAAGAGCAAACCGAGCCGATATTTATTATAAAAGATTGTTTCCCGTATTTCAAGAACCTTTTTTATTTCAGAGCCTCGCAGATGTTTTTTATTGTCAAACCCGCCGGTATGATATAAAATGCAGATGCGAGAGTTTAAGACGGGAGGTAACCTATGTTTAACGACATAAGGCAGTTGAAACAGTTTTGCACTGCGCGCGATATAAAAATGGCGGATTTTATGATGGTCGATCTGACCGGGCGCTGGAGACACCTCACGATGCCGATAGGCAGGCTGACAGAGGACACTCTTGAAAACGGAGTCGGCTTTGACGGTTCAAACTACGGCTTCGCGCCTGTGGAAAAAAGCGATATGGTTTTTTTGCCGGATCTTTCAAGCGCTTATATCGACGAATTCGCCGCGGTGCCGACCATAACCATGATAGGCGACGTGTACGTTATAGATATGCCGCATAACCGCAAGTTCGACCAATATCCGCGCACGGTCGCGAAACACGCCGAGGAATACATGAAAGGGCTCGGTATTGCGGATGAAATGCGCATCGGCCCTGAGTTTGAATTCCATGTATTTGAGCATATCAGCTATAAGATCAGCCCCAATGAATCGGAATACTGCATCGATACCGAACGGGCGGAGTGGAACACCGGCATGAAGGGGCGTAATCTCGGATATAAAATGCCGCACAAGGGCGGCTATCACATGGCGGCCCCCATGGACACTTTCGGCGATTTCAGGTCAGAGGTCACAATGCTTTTGGAAAAACACGGGATCGCGGTCAAATACCACCACCACGAGGTGGGCGGCCCCGGGCAGCTTGAGATCGAGACGGAATTCGGCCCCATGTCGGAAATGGCGGATAAGACCATGCTGACAAAGCATATCATCAAAAACGCCGCCGTCGCGAAAGGATTAACGGCGACTTTTATGCCGAAACCCATATTCGCGGAGGCCGGCAACGGCATGCACGTTCATATGCACCTTTTTAAAGACGGCCGGCCGATCTTCTACGATGAAAAAGGCTACTCCGGGCTGAGCGATCACGCTTTATATTTTATCGGCGGGATACTGACGCACGCGAGGGCTCTGTGCGCTTTTACAAATCCTTCCACAAACTCATATAAACGCCTTGTTCCCGGCTTCGAGGCGCCGGTCACGATAGGCTACGCCACCTCTAACCGAAGCAGCGTCATACGTATTCCCGCCTATGCCAAAGACCCGGATAAAAAACGCTTCGAACTGCGCTCGCCGGACGGGACCTGCAATCCGTATTACGCCTATTCGGCCATTCTCATGGCCGGACTTGACGGCATAGCAAAAAAAATCGATCCCGAAAAATCGGGATTCGGTCCTTATGATTTTAACCTTTATAATCTGTCCGGCGAGGAAAAACAAAAGATCAAGCAGCTGCCGCGTTCTCTCGGCGAGGCGCTGGACGCGCTTGAGGCCGACAGCGGCTTTCTTAAGGCGGACAAGGTTTTCCCCGAAAAACTCATTGAGATCTGGCTCGAGAGAAGACGGGCGGAGTCGGAAAGATATAACAGTTTGCCTCATCCTGTCGAATTCGAGATGTACTATGACCTTTAGTTCGTTTAAAACGGCGAAGGGAGCGCTTTTATCCGGCGCGGAGAGATCATGCTGAAAAAACCGTTCAGACTGATAGTTTTGGCGGCGGCTCTGCTTTTTGCCGCTTTTGTCGCGGTGTGGGTCTATGTGTCCGACGAAGGCGACCCCTTTTACAAAAGCGGTGAAATGTATTTCGCCGCTTTTGATAACGATGACATCATCGTGGAATTTGCGGCAAATGACAAGCTGATCATTTACACGATGCGCGATTTGCTGCCGGACAATACATACAGAAGATTCACAAAAACCGAGTACGGCTGCGAAGGCGTTTGGCATAAAAAACTTTTTGATGTCCTCGTTTTTCCTGAGGCGAGGATATCGTCGGTCACGACCGCGAAAAAAGGACACGAGAGCGTGACTTTGCACATCCGTTGCATATATTCCGTAGGTTTTGACTCTGATTTCAACGAACTCGATATGTCATCCGTGACAGGCACATACGGAAAGATGATCGTGGAATTTTACGGCGACACAATGGTTTTCAGCGGCGGGCTGTATGAAAAAATCGAAAAGCCTCCGCCTCACACGGAGCTGACTGTCGCAATACTGAACGGCGATTCCGATCTGCCGCTCATAAAATAAGGCGCGGGGCGGGAAATGACCTGCCCCGCCGGCTTTTTCATGCAAAAATGTGCGCTGTCACAAGAGATTGCGGTCATACAAATGGGCTTTGAAAGTGCCGTATTTTATTTGCGACTGCGCGGCGGCAAGCCTTGCGATCGGCACGCGGTAGGGAGAACACGAAACATAGCTCAGGCCTATCCTGTGACAAAACTCAATGGAAACAGGGTCGCCTCCGCTCTCTCCGCAAATACCCAAATGTATATCCGATCTGGTCATTCTCGCAAGCTTGCAGGCTATATCCATCAGCTTTCCCACTCCTTTTTGGTCCAAATGCTCGAAGGGGTCGTTCTCAAAAAGGTTTTTCTCGAAATAGTAAGGCAGGAATTTTCCCGAGTCGTCGCGGGAAAAAGCGTATGTAAGCTGCGACAGGTCGTTTGTGCCGAAAGAGAAGAATTCGGCTTCCTTGGCTATCTCATCCGCCGTCAGCGCGGCTCTCGGCACTTCTATCATGGTTCCCACCAAGTATTTCAGCTGAGTTTTGCTGTCCTTTATAACAATGTCGGCGACTTCCCTGACTGTGTCCGCCACATATTTGAGTTCTCTTGCCTCGCAGACCAAAGGAATCATTATTTCCGGGATGATATCGCAGTTTGTTTCACGCTTGACGCTGATAGCCGCCTCGATTATGGCGCGGGCCTGCATCATTGCTATTTCGGGATACGTGACCGAAAGCCGGCAGCCTCTGTAGCCCATCATCGGATTCGCCTCGTGAAGGCTCCTCACTGTGGATTTAAGCCGCTTGAAGCTGACTCCCATTTCATCCGCCAAGTCAGCTATATCATCGTCCGCTGTAGGGAGAAATTCATGCAGCGGAGGGTCAAGCAGCCTGATGGTTACGGGACGCCCCTGCATCACCCTGAAAATCCCTTCAAAATCGCTTCTCTGCATGGACAGAAGTTTTTCAAGCGCCCTCTGCCGCTGCTCCGTGTTTTCCGATATGATCATCTCACGCATGACGGGGATTCTGTCCGCGTCGAAAAACATATGCTCTGTCCTTGTTAAGCCGATGCCCTCCGCACCGAATTTCAAAGCGGTCGCTGCGTCCCTCGGCGTATCGGCGTTTGTTCGCACGCGCAGGGCGCGGATCTCGTCCGCCCACTCCATAATCGTCGCGAAATATCCGCCGACCACAGCTTCCACGGTGGGTATGCTGCCGATGTATACATTTCCGGTCGAACCGTCGAGTGAAATGAATTCGCCCTGCATGACTTTTTGATTCCCGACGGTCATCGATCTTTCGGTTTTATTTATCCTCAGAGCGCTGCATCCGACAACACAGCATATGCCCATCCCGCGCGCCACGACAGCAGCGTGCGAAGTCCGGCCTCCCGTGGCGGTCAATATCCCCTCGGCCGCCGCCATGCCCTCTATGTCCTCGGGGCTTGTCTCGCTGCGAACAAGCACCACGGGGCCGTTTTTCGCGGCTCTTTTGGCGTCGTCGGGATTAAAATAAACAGCGCCGCACGCCGCGCCCGGAGACGCGGCAAGCCCGGTCGCCGCCGGTATGCTTTTTTTCAGCGCTACAGGGTCGAAGCCGGGATGTATCAAACTGTCCAACTGCTTCGGCTCGATTTTGAGAAGGGCTTCCTGTTTGGTACACATCCCTTCACCTACCAGATCGACCGCGACTTTGAGCGCCGCCGGGGCGGTCCTTTTGCCGTTCCTGGTCTGAAGCATATAAAACTTGCCCCGCTCGATGGTAAACTCCATGTCCTGCATGTCTTTATAGTGTAATTCAAGTTTGGCGGCCGTCGCGGCAAATTCTTTATATACCTCGGGGCTTATGGTTTTCAGTTGGTCTATCGTCTGCGGAGTCCGTATGCCGGCGACGACGTCTTCACCTTGTGCGTTCATCAAAAACTCGCCGTAAAGTCTTTTTTCGCCGGTGGCGGGATCCCGGGTAAATGCCACGCCGGTGCCCGAATCGTCTCCCATGTTCCCGAATACCATTGACTGCACGGTCACCGCCGTTCCCCAGTAGGAAGGGATGTCGTTCATGCGCCTGTAAGCGATGGCGCGCGGATTGTTCCAAGAACGAAAAACCGCTTTGACCGATTCGATCAGCTGTTCCTTGGGATCGTCGGGAAACGTGTTCCTTGTGTTTCCCGAATAAAAATCCTTGAAGAGCGACACGAGTTCTTTCATATCGTCCGCCGTCAATTCCGAGTCGTTTGTCACTCCGCGGCGGTCTTTTACCATGGCAATGTATGATTCAAAATTTGATTTGGGAAGTCCCGTGACAACGTCCGAATACATCTGTATAAAACGTCTGTAACTGTCATAAACAAAACGCGGGGCGCCTGTCAGTTGTATCATTGCCCCGGCGACCGTGTCGTTGATCCCGAGATTTAAAATGGTGTCCATCATGCCGGGCATGGAAACGCGCGCTCCGCTTCGCACCGATACGAGCAGCGGGGCGGTTCCGTCGCCGAGTTTTTTGCCGGTGATTTTTTCAAGCTTCGAGAGATATTCAAATATCTCGGCTTCGATCTCCTTATCGATTCGCTCTCCGTCGTCATAGTAACGGGTGCAAGCGTCGGTGCTTACGGTAAAGCCCGGCGGAACAGGCATGCCCAGACTTGTCATCTCGGCTAAATTGGCGCCCTTCCCGCCGAGGATCTCCCGCATGTTTCCGGTCCCCTCTTCAAACAAATAAACGTATTTGTTGCTCATTCCAACGTCCCCCTTTGAAAAACTGTATATACCCGGTCCCCGTTTATTTTCCCACGCAAAAGCGGCTGAATATCCTGCTTACGATATCTTCGCGTATATTTTTTCCCAACAGCTCACCCAATGCCGCGACCGACCCCTCCGCCTCGGTCAAAATCACGTCGGGCGTCATGCCTTTTATCGCCGCTTCCAACGCCGCCGCCGCGAATTCGACAGCGCGGTTGACGGCGTCCGCCTGACGGTGGTTTGTCAATATTTCTCCCGAAGGCACCGGAAAGTCCGAAGGGAAAAGCAGAGCCGTCGCTTTTTCCGCGGCGTCAAAGCCTTCGCCCGTCAAGGCGGAAACGGCGCACACGGCGTCGAACCGGGAGCCGAGCGTCTCGAAGCCCGCAGCTTGCGGCAAATCGGACTTGTTTATGAGCGCTAAGGATTTCGGAGCTTGTCCGGCGGTGATGACCGTTTCGGCGTCCTCGTCGCAAAAAGGTACAGACCCGTCGAAAACAGCTATGACCAATCCCGCGTCCTTTGCCGCTTCACGCGTCCTTTCTATCCCGATCGATTCCGCTTTGTCTTTCGGCTCGCGCAGTCCGGCTGTATCGATGAGCCTGAATAATACTCCGCCGAAAACGAGCTTCTCCTCAACGGTATCACGCGTGGTTCCGGGCATGTCGGTGACAATAGACCTGTCAAACCCCAAAAGGGCGTTTAAAACTGAGGATTTGCCCGCGTTCGGCCTGCCGATGATCGCGGCTTTTACGCCGGCTGTCATGATTTTCCCGCGCTCAAACCCCGCCGCGAGTTTGCGAAGTTCGTTTTCGGCCGCGCGGAACACTTCGATGAAACGGTCTGTATGAAAAGGCTCTATATCCTCGTCGGGGTAGTCCAAAACAGCATAATAATGAGAAGCGGCGTCCGCCATGCCGGTATAGATCGCGGATATCTTTCGGGATATCGCGCCGCCGATTTGCCCGGCGGCGTTTTTCGCGGCCTCCTCGGTTTGAGCCTCGAGGAGATCGGGTATCGCCTCCGCTTGCACCAGATCTGTTTTCCCGTTCAAAAAGGCGCGTTTGGTGAATTCACCCGGCGCCGCCGGGCGCGCTCCCGCTGAAAAAATATTGTCCAGCGCGCAGCGCAGCACAACGGGTGAGCCGTGGCAATGGAATTCGGCCGTATCCTCTCCGGTGTAACTGCGCGGAGCCCTGCTTATAACGGCAAGGCAGTTGTCCAAGGTCCTGCCGTCATTACCGCATAGCCTGCCGTTTACAAGAAGCCTGTCCGAGTATGACGAGAGCGGTTTGCCCGAAGCGGGCTCAAACAGCTTTTCGGCAATGGTTATCGCCTCCGGTCCCGACAGCCGTATTATGCCGATGGCGGAAACCGTATTTCCGGTCGCTGCCGCCGCTATCGTATCGGACAAGACACGCACCACCTTAAGGCAGGGATACGGACACTCTCGCGCCGGGGTCATACATGCGTGTCAAAACCGCAGCGACTTCGCTTCGCATTATCAAAGCTTCCGGATTGAAGCGGTTCGTTTCATCGCCCGTCAGTATTCCCGCGCGATAGAAAACATATATCTCCCGCGACCGCGGTGAATCGTCCTTAACGTCGGGAACTGCGTTGTCGGCCACGCGGTTGATCTCGGCATAACCGGACGCCGGATAGACATTAAAGAATATACGCACGAATTCCGCTCTTGTGATGCTGACTGCGGGATCGGCGTATTCTTCTGAAATTATCCCGTGTTCCGAGGCGTAATCCGCGTATGTCTTATACCACGGAGCGACGTCGCTGTTTCGGAGCGTGACAGACCCCTCGCTGTGAAGCTGATGCAAACAGGCGGCCAATTTGATCGCCTCCGCCACCGTTAAATTGCCGTAAGGCTCATATATCGTGGCCGTCTTTCCGTTTATGAGGCCCTTTTTTGTCGCCGCCGCCACATCGCCGAAAAACCATCTGTCCGGGGTTATATCGGCAAAAGGAGAAACCAAGCCCTCGATATCTGCATTTCCTTCGACCGAAAAAACGGACGCTGTGTTGAAGGTCACGGTCGCCGAAGTGTCTTCACAGGCCAAATAGCGATGGAATTGCATAAGCTTTCCGGTCACGGCTTCATATCCGACGGTGACGTTCACCACAGCGCCGCTTTTGATGCTTATATCGGCCGACCCTGATATCAACGTCATGGTCCCGCCGGTCCTCATGGTGACGGAGCCGCCCGCCGCTATGCTTCTCAAAGACGCCGCCGGCTGCGCCGGGTCGGCCGCGGGCATGGATTTCACAGCGTCGTCGATCGCCTCTTTCGCTTTGGCTCTGACCGACTCAGTGTAAATATCGGTTATGTACGCCAATGAAATGAGCGGGTCCTCCGCGCTGCCCGCGGTCGCGGCAAAGCCGGCCGCCGCTCCCGCAGGAAGAAGCACAGCGGCAAAAGCCGCGGGTATCAAATATCTCTTTTTCATGTCGATGCAGAATACCTTTTATTTTATTCAAATGTGTAAAACACGGTTGACAATAATATGCGTATAGTGACCGCTTTGCGGTTAGTATACCGGTTAATGCGGCATTATTCAACTCGGTATTGTAATAAATATCACGCGGTGGTATACTTGACCGCAAAGACCGGGAAAACGATTTTGCGGAGGGAAAGACCGAATGAGAACGGTTTATGCTGATAACGCCGGAACAACGCGGTTGTCGGAAACCGCGCTTAACGCAATGCTGCCTTATTTGAGAGACAAATTCGGCAATCCCTCCTCGGTGTACTCATTCGGAAGAGAGGCGAAAAAAGCCGTTGAGGAGTCGCGCGAGAAGATAGCCGCCGCTCTTGACGCTTTACCTTCAGAAATCTACTTTACCGGATCCGGGACCGAGGCCGACAACTGGGCAATAAGGGGCGCTTTCAGCAAAAACGCCGGTAAAGTCAGACATGTCATAACAACGGCGATCGAACACCACGCGGTACTGAACACGGCGGCAGCGCTTGAGAAAAATTCCGGAGCCGAGGTGACTTTCCTTCCGGTAAATAAGTTCGGGCAAGTCGATTTACAGGAATTTGAGCGCGCTGTAAAAAAAGATACGATACTTGTGTCGATAATGACCGCAAACAATGAGATCGGAACGATCTTGCCGATAGAAGACCTCTGTGCCGCCGCTCACGCGCGAGGCGTCTTATTTCATACGGACGCCGTGCAGGCCGTCGGGCATATACCGGTGAGCGTCAAAAAAACCGGAGTCGACATGCTCTCGCTGTCGGCGCACAAATTCTGCGGCCCGAAAGGCGTAGGCGTATTATACATCAAAAGGGGAGCCGGCATCCCGGCGTTTTTGACCGGCGGAGGTCAGGAGCGCACGCGCAGATCCGGGACGGAGAACGTCGCGGGCATCGTCGGCGCGGCGGCGGCTCTGGAAGAGTCCGCGCGTAATATGAACGCCAACATCGCGGCTGTCACCGCCATGCGAGACAGGCTTATTTCGGGACTCTTGAAAATACCTTACTCCTTTTTGACCGGGGATCCGGTCAACAGACTTCCCGGGACGGCGTCTTTTATTTTTGAGTGCGTTGAGGGCGAATCGATGATACTCGGCTTGGATCGTGAAGGCATAGCCGCTTCTTCCGGATCGGCGTGCTCGTCGGGCAGCCTCGATCCCAGCCATGTGCTTCTTGCCATAGGGCTTTCCCATGAAGCGGCCCACGGCAGCGTGCGCTTGACCGTTAATGAAAACAATTCCGAAGAGGATGTCGATTACATATTGGAAAAAATGCCTCCCGTTATCGAAAAACTCAGAGCAATGTCGCCTCTTTGGGAGGAAAAAATAAAATGAACGCGCTCGCCGAGAAGCTCACTACCCTGAAAAAAGAAAAAGACGCCGTTATTATGGCGCATTTTTATCAGGAAAACGATATCCGCGAGGTCGCTGATTTCGTCGGCGATTCCTTTGAACTTGCCCGCCGCGCCCGCGATGCCGGGCAAAGCGTCATCATACTGTGCGGCGTCAGATTCATGGCTGAGAGCGCCAAAATTCTTAACCCCGGCAAAACGGTGTACCTGCCCGCAGCGGACGCCGGATGTCCGATGGCGGATATGATAACAAAAAAAGACGTGCTTGAACTCAGGCAAAAATACAAAGACGCGGCTGTAGTTTGTTATGTGAATTCTTCAGCGGCGGTCAAAGCGGTCAGCGATATTTGCTGCACCTCATCCTCGGCGGTCAATATCGTCCGCTCCCTCCCCGAAAAACGGATAATCTTTATTCCCGACCAAAATCTCGGGGCCTATGTCGCGGCGGCGGCGCCGGAAAAAGAAATAATACTGTTTTCCGGTTTTTGCCCCATACACCACCGCGTTCTCGCGGAAGACGTGAAAAAAGCTGAAAAAGCCCGGCCCGGCGCTGTTTTGGCAGTCCATCCGGAATGCAGGCCGGAAGTGCTGGAATATGCCGACTACATTGGCAGCACAGCCGGGATCTTGGATCATGTCAGGCAAAGCGACGCTTTGGAGTTTTTGATCGGCACGGAAAACGGAGTGCTTGAGATACTGCAAAAAGAGCTTCCTCACAAAAGGTTTTATCCGCTTGCAAGCGATTTTATATGCCCCGATATGAAAAAAACAAAGCTTGAAGATATTCTGCAGTGTCTTAAGGGCGAGCGGTCTCCCGTGGAGCTTTCCGAGGAGGAACTGACCGGAGCCGCAAAAAGTTTGGAACGCATGGTGGCCGGCAAATAAATAAGGAGATATAAAATATGTATTCTGATAAAGTAATGGATCATTTCGCAAATCCTCGCAACGTAGGCGAATTGGAATCCGCCAACGCCGTCGGGCAGGTGGGAAATCCCAAATGCGGCGATATAATGAAAATCTATATGCGTATCAACGGCGATATAATAGAGGACATCAGGTTCAAGACCTTTGGCTGCGGAGCCGCCATAGCCACCTCATCAATGGCGACGGAGCTTGTCAAGGGGAAAACTTTGGAAGACGCCCTGCGCCTGACCAATACCGCCGTCGCCGAAGCGCTCGACGGGCTTCCTCCGGCTAAACTGCACTGCTCCGTTTTGGCGGAGGAAGGTATAAAAACCGCCATTGCCGACTACTACAGGAGGCAGGGAATAGACCCCGCCCCAATAGTCGGCTGTTCGTGCGACTGCGAAACCTGCCACGGCCACGGGGCGTGAAAGCAGCAGGCGGTCAAATGAGTATATATTATTAATATACAGAAAATCAAAAGGGAGGAATCGTCATGTCCGGTACGGGCTTTGATTTTAAGCGTATTTTCTTTGCCGGCGTCGGCGCCGTCGCGATGACGGCGGAAAAAACCCGCGAGCTTGTCAAGGAACTTGTTGAAAAAGGTGAGATGACCGTTGAACAGGGCAAGATCATCAACGAAGAACTCAAACAGAATGTGACGACAAAAGTACGCTCGGTGGTTGATGCGGTCATTCCGCAGGACCCCTCTTCCGTTATAGCGAAGATGGATTCCATGAACACCGAAGAACTCGCAGCCGTTAAAGCAAAACTCGAGGAGATCGAGAACCGCCGAGCCGAAGAAGAAAACGCCGGGGAAGAATAAGAATGAATTCCGGATACCGGGAACAGCTCTCTCTGTTCCCGGTATTTGTGCGGGAGGAGCGTTATCTCATGCCGGAACGGGCAAAAGTCAGAAAAACCGGTTCCGTATCCCGCTTGAGGGAAATACTGCGTATATTGCGGGACTTCGATATAGTCCGCGGATTAACGCCGGAAAAACTGCGGCTTCTGTTTGAAGCCCTCGGTCCCACTTTTGTCAAATTGGGACAGATAATGTCCATGCGCTCCGACATGCTGCCTCGCAATTACTGCACGGAGCTGAAAAAACTTCGCAGTTCGGTGGCGCCCATGCCGACGGACGAAGTAAAGAGACTTTTGTTCAGAGAATACGGCGAGAATTGGCACGATATTTTTGCTGAAGTATCCGAGCAGCCGCTCGGGTCGGCTTCCATAGCTCAGGTGCACACCGCCGTTTTGTCCGACGGAAAAAGCGTTGTTATCAAAGTCCGTCGACCCATGGTGCGCGAAATAATGGCAAAAGACATTCTTTTCCTCAAACGGGCGGTAAAACTTTTAAAAATGGTCCCCCGCTTGGGCGACGCCGTTGATTTTAATATGCTCATAGACGAAATGTGGGCTGTCGCCCGACAGGAAATGGATTTTATAACCGAGGCCGGGCACCTTGAAAAATTCAGGGAGCTCAATGAACATGAGCGCTATGTTTCATGCCCGCAGGTATATAAGGAACTGAGTACGTCCGGCATCCTCGTGATGGAATACATAAGAGGAATACCGATAGACGAAGTGAGCCTTATCACCGATACCGGCTTTGACATTAACGAGATCGGTAAAAGGCTCGCCGGCAATTATATCAAGCAGATACTCGACGACGGTTTTTTTCACGCCGACCCGCACCCCGGCAACATCCGCGTGCATGACGGAAATATCGTTTGGATAGACCTCGGAATGATGGGCGTATTATCGACCAGGGATCGCGATCTGTTCAAAAGAGCGGCGCTTTCGATCGTCAACAAGGACGTTTATGAACTGGAAACGGCGCTCTTGTCGATCGGCATCACAAATAAAAAAATATCCCATACCGAATTGTACGAGGATATCAATCTGTTTCTCATGAAATACGGAAGCACAAATTTGTCCGAGCTCGAATTGGGAAAGACCATGGCGGAGCTTTTGGAGATAGCGAAAAGACACGACATAGGCATGCCTCCCGGGGTCACCATGCTGGGGCGCGGAATAATGACCATGGAAGGCGTGATGTCTTACATTTGCCCGGGGGCGAATTTTATTCAGATCCTGGCTGACCGCTATTCGGAGATCTCGCTGAAACAAGTGGATTTTTACAAATCGGCGGTCTCGGCGTTCAACGCGATCCGCTCCGCCGCCGGCAAGCTGTCCGAAACGCCCGTATATCTCGCCGATATGCTTAAAATGGCAGTGCGCGGACAGTCCAAATTGAATCTCGAATTCATCGGTTCCGAGGAGCCGCTGAGAAAACTGTCCGGGATCATGAACAGGCTGATCATCGGAATAATCGACGCCGCTCTCATATTAAGCTCAAGCCTTATATGCCTTACCGACATGCAGCCGCAGATATTGGATATCCCGCTGCCGGGCTTCATCGGGTTTACAGCGGCCGTTCTGCTCGGGATATGGCTTATTATAGGGTTCGGAAAGAACAAGTAACGGAAGGCCGCGCCCGTTATCAGGGACCGGCGTGAGCGGCAGTTATGATCAAAAACTCGGATACGGTCCCGGCGGCAAGGCAGATACGGCCGCCGGAGCCGTATATTATATTTTCACCGGAAATCCAAAGGTCGACGTCAGAGTGATCTCCTTCGGCGTTTTTGACCGTTATCGTGTACGAAGGCTCATAATCCGGCTGCGGAACGGGCGTTTCGCGAACGGTCAAAATCGCGAGAAATCCTGAAACGGCGACGGGATCGGTAATTTTTATATCATCAAAACCGGGTCCGCGAACGGTCACCGAGACGGCGACGCTAAACGCTTCGATCCGGATTTCATTTTCCGTCGGGCCGGCGTCGAGCATAAGATCCCGGTCGACTTCATCGGCGGTCATGTTTTCGTCGGAGCTGTCGGAAGCTGCTAAGTCCGGCTTATGGTCGTCTCGTTGCTGCGACTCGGCTTCGCCGGTCTCATTCGTATCCGCCGTTGCCGGACGAGGAGCTGCAGCGGGCGGCAGTTCGATCATATTACCGCCGCCGGCGACAGCTCCGCCCGGGGCGGCGCCGCCGGTATTTGAAGTCCCGTTTTGGTCGGCCCGGGGCGCGGAGCCGGCGGTCATTCCGCCGCCGCCCGCCGGCCTTGAGCCGGAAAAAAGCTCAGAGCGGGCCGCTCCGAATATTATAACAGCAAGGCACGCGGCGATCGAAATATAACGAATCACGCCGGCGCGCGGATTTTTACGCTTCGGCCCCGCGGCTTTGATTTTTGCCGTAATGTCCGCCGCAAGCCGGTCGGGCGGCTCTTTTTCTTCGCGAAGGATCGCGGAAACACCGGCAAAAGCTTCCGAAAAAGAGCGGCAAAACGCGCATGTTTCCATATGGGCAAGCGCCTCGTCCCGTTCGGCCGGGCTTGCCTCATTGTCAGTGACGGCGCTTATTATTTCGATGTATTCTTCACATGTACGCATGCTCACACCCCGCTTGACTTTTTTGACGGATAACCTTCGGGAATGTTCCCCGTTTCCGTCAAAAAACCGCAAAGCTGCTTCCTCGCGCGGAAAATGCGCGACTTGACCGTTCCGGGCTCGAGTTTTAAAATGTTTCCGATCTCCTCATAATCGAGCCCGCCGATTTCCCGCAAAAGCAGTATACGGCGGTGATCGGGATTAAGCCGCTCAAGACCGCGCCCTATCGCCTCGCGCAATTCTTTTTTTTCAAGCTCGGACTCGGGCGAAAAACGCAGATCCCCGATCTCCGGGACGCGATGAGTACCGGCGTCTTCCCCGGCGTCGAGCGAAATCGTTTTTTCGCCTCTTTTTCTTATAAGGTCTATGCTGATATTCGAGGTCAAACGGTAAAGCCAAACGGAAAACTTGCACTCGCCGCGAAATCCGCGAAGTGAAGTGAAAGCCCTCAAAAAAGTCTCCTGAGAAACGTCGGAAGCGTCTTCCGCGTTTCCGAGCATTCGATAGGCGAGGTTGTAAACCTTTTTTTGATGTTCAAGAATCAGCGGCTCAAAAGCGCCGGCGTCTCCGTCCTTGACGCGCTTGATAAGCCCGGATTCCTCCTCGCGAGTCATAAATGTCTTTTTCCTTCCCTTTTGATCTCATCTGCGATACTGCGTATATCGTCCAGATTTTCAGCTCTGACCGCCCGGCTTCTATATCGGGCCGAGTGCGGGACGCCCTTTAAATACACAGCAAAATGCCGGCGGGCCTCAAGGCAGGCCGGCTTTTCACCTTTCACCGACGCCGACAGCTCAAACTGAGAAACAGCGGTATTTATCCTGACCTCAAGCGGCGGCAATTCCGGAACCGGAAGTCCCGAAACAGCCTTGTTGCCCTGCTCGAATATCCAAGGGTTTCCGAAAGCGCCGCGTCCGATCATCGCGGCGTCGGCCCCGGTATATTCGAGTATGCGCCTCGCGTCGCCGGCCGTAAAAACATCGCCGTTTGCAATCACAGGGATCGAAACCGCGCGTTTTACATCGCGGATAATATCCCAATCAGCCCTGCCTGCATACATGCGAACGCGGGTGCGGCCGTGGACCGTCACTGCCGCCGCGCCGGCGTCCTCGCACATTTTCGCGAATTCAACGGCGTTGACGCTGCCGCCGTCCCATCCTTTCCGGAATTTGACCGTTACGGGCGCGTTTACCGATCTCACAACCGCCGATATAACGGCGCTTGCTTTTTGCGGGTCGCGCATAAGAGCGCAGCCATCCCCGTTTTTTACAATTTTCCCGACCGGACAGCCCATGTTTATGTCGATTACTTCCGCGCTCGCCGCTTCCAGCGCAAGAGCGGCCGCCTCGCCCATAACATCCGGTTCGCTCCCGAATATCTGAACTCCCAAAGGCCCGCAGGTCTTATCCGAAAGCAAAAGGCCGCGTGTTTTCGCGTCTTTTCTTACCAAGGCTTTGGCGCTTACCATTTCAGTGAATGTCAGGGCCGCGCCGAGCTTGCGGCAAACCGACCGGAACGCGAAGTCGGTCACTCCGGCCATGGGAGCCAAAATCAATTTTCCGTCGAGCTCAAGGCCGCCGATCATGACCATATCAGCCGAAAAATACGTCAAGCCCCACAGGGCAATGATCGCTTCCGCCGATCTCCGGGCATATGAAGGCCTTGTTTATTTTATCCCGCAGCCTGTCAGACGCGAGAAAATAGTCGATGCGCCATCCCGTGTTGTTTTCTCTCGCGTTGCTGCGAAAACTCCACCAGGAATAAGCGCCTTTCAGGTCGGGATAAAAATACCTGAACGTGTCCGTAAATCCGGCGTCGAGCAAATCGGAGAACTTAGCCCGCTCTTCATCGGAGAAACCGGCGTTCCCGCGGTTCGCTTTGGGATGTTTCAGATCGATCTCATTGTGGGCAACATTCAGATCCCCGCAGATAATAACAGGTTTTTGAGCGTCCAGCGACAAAGCGAATTCTCTGAAAGCGTCTTCCCAATCCATGCGATAATCAAGGCGGCTGAGTCCCTCTCTGGCGTTCGGCGTATAGACGCAAATAAGAAAAAAATCTTCAAATTCAAGAGTTACGGACCTGCCTTCCGAATCATGTTCGGGACTGCCTATGCCTGAACGGACCGACAAAGCCGGGATTCGCGTAAAAACCGCGGTCCCGGAATAGCCTTTTTTTTCTGCATACGACCAAAAACTCTCATATCCGGGAAAACACAGATCGATCTGCCCCTCCGAGAGCTTTATCTCCTGAAGGCAGAAAATATCCGCGCTCAGCCCGTAAAACGCGTCCTCAAAACCCTTTTTCAGGCAAGCGCGCAATCCGTTGACATTCCATGATATCATTCTCATAATAAAACGGCAGCCGTCCTTACTCCGACACAGCGGTTTATTTTGATTCCTTCCGCATAAAACTTGGCCTCGTAGTCCGTCATGATATCTGCCGGACCGTTTTTATGCAGATCGAAGGTTATGTCTTCTGTTTGCCATCCGTTCGCCTCAAGCTGCGCGAGAGAATATCTGAATAATGAGAGATCGTCTGTTTTGAAATGTATTTCACCGCCGACGGGCAAGAGCCGCCCGTAGATTTTAAGAAACCTCGGAGCGGTCAGTCGCCGCTCGGCATGGCGGTTCTTATTCCACGGATCGCAGAAATTGATGTATATAATGCCGATCTCCCCGTCGCCGAACACAGGAAAAACCTTTGAAAAGTCCCCCGAAATAAAGCGTATGTTTTCGGTATTGCGCGCCGACGCCTTTTCCATCGCCGTTACCAAGGCGTTTTGAGCTTTTTCGACGGCCGTGAAAAGAACGTTCGGATTTTGTTCCGCGATATCGACGGTAAATCTGCCTTTGCCGCAACCGATCTCCAAGCGCATTTCCGGGGATTCGCATAAACCGCCGTTTTTGAAGGCTCTGAATTCTTCGGGGGTCTCAATGAGCAGATTTGACCGGAGCTCCATGCGCGAAGTCAGATTCGGCTTCTTTCTCATTCGCACAGCGCGTCATACCCCCGGGCCGTTTATTCGGAACAGGCGCGCTCAGCGCCGTTTTTTTATTATAACACCGCATTTTTAAAACATCAATCCGGAGCTTGCTTATCAAATGTCCGTATAGTATTATATTATTCGAGTTTACAGCCGGGATCGGGATGTGGCGCAGTTTGGTAGCGCACTTGGTTTGGGACCAAGGGGCCGCCGGTTCAAGTCCGGCCATCCCGACCAAAAAAACCGCCGAAATCAACAACTTCGGCGGTTTGTTTATTTTGGAACTCTTGCGAATAACAGCGAATTATTATGATGTATTACTACTCGCATTACTACTTTAAACTTTGCGCCATGAGATCGTGCCGCGTTTGCGGAACGTACCGTTCCTCGTTAAGACACGCGGTAAAAACGCTCTTGATTATTTCGCCTCTGCGATGTATAATATACATGAGATGTTTTGAAATACGGGTGATGTGATGGATTGGATGACTACAAAAGAAGCGGCGGAATTATGGGGCGTCACGACACGGCAAGTACAGTTATTATGTGACCGGGGACGGGTCGAAGGCGCGGTAAAGTTAGGCGATATTTGGGTTATCCCGAAGGGGACGCTAAAACCCGCCGACGGACGCAGAAAAAACGGGCGACGCAGGAAAGACGAGGAACAATAATGCTTACGTGGGATAACATACAGTCAAATGCTGTCGCTTTCTCAAAGCGATGGAAAGACGGGTGCAATGAGGAAGCGGAGGCGCAACTTTTCGTTGTGGATTTTTTGCACGTTTTCGGCGTGGACGATCCTGTGAAGCCGGGCGATTTTGAATATAAAGTGCCGTTGTCCGGCAATCGGACGGGTTATACAGATTATCTTTGGAAAGGGCAAATAGCCATTGAAATGAAGTCGCGGGGCAAAGACCTTTCGGCGGCCTTCGAGCAGTTACGGGTCTACATGACGCACCTGCCGGCAGATGAAGTCCCTGACCTCTGGATGGTGTGCGATTTTGAATCAATCCGGCTGTGCCGCCGCTCGACAAACGAGGTTTACAATTTCAAGACAAAGGATTTACGCAAACATATAAAGCGGTTTGCGAACATCGCGGGGTATACCACCGAACGCATACGCGACGACCAGATCGAGGTCAACATAAAAGCCGCCGAAAAGATGGCAAAACTCCACGATCTGTTGAAAGACCACGGCTACGACGGGCATGAACTCCGGGTTTATCTTGTACGGCTTCTGTTCTGCCTGTTCGCGGACGATACGGGTATTTTCCCGCAAGACAGTCTTTTTCGTTATATTGAGAAATCTAAACTCGATGGCTCCGACTTATCGGAGCGAATCGCCAAGCTGTTTGAAATCCTCAATATGCCGGAGGAAACAAGAGCAAAGCGGACTTTAATATCCGAAGAATTAAAACTCTTTCGTTATATCAATGGCGGGTTATTTGCTTCAACTTTACCGATGGCTGACTTTGACGCAAAGATGCGGCATACATTGCTTGAATGTATTATTTTTGACTGGAACAAGATTAGCCCCGCGATTTTTGGCGCAATGTTTCAGGGTGTGATGGACAAAGCAGAGCGGCGTGAACTGGGCGCCCATTACACCAGCGAAGAAAACATTTTAAAGCTGATAAACCCGCTATTTATGGACGAGTTATGGAAAGAGTTTGACAGGGTAAAGACCGACGCATCAGCTCTTGACCGCTTTCATGATAAGATAAGCCGCCTCAAATTCCTTGACCCCGCCTGCGGGTGCGGTAATTTTCTGATTGTAAGCTACCGTGAATTACGCACGCTGGAACTTGAAGTACTGAAAATGAAACTCGGCAGTAACCAGTTGGTGCTTGATATAACTCCCTTATTGAAAGTAAGCGTGGAGCAGTTCTACGGGATAGAGTGTGAGGACTT
>Ga0082212_10004188_pt1 | contig 20099 bp, 12 predicted proteins | sample TergutNt197P3_FD_71548 | JGI IMG/M metagenome (GOLD analysis project Ga0082212, IMG submission 71548) | Neocapritermes taracua P3 segment gut microbial communities from Petit-Saut dam, French Guiana - Nt197 P3 | ecosystem: Host-associated > Arthropoda: Insects > Digestive system > Gut ... | reverse complement strand
ATGTATCTTTTCCGTTAAAAATCTGTTTTATAACGTTCCTGCACGTCGTAAGTTCCTTAAATCGAACGAAACCGAATTTCACAACATTATTTCGGAATTTGAACGTGTCGCGCTTGTTCACCCGCAAATATCCTTTATTTTGCGGCATAACGAATCGGTTCACTTTGAGTTGCCCGCTTCCAGCCTGAAACAGCGTATTATTTCCATTTTCGGAAAAGGAATGAATCAGAAACTATTACCTGTCGAAGCCGATACTTCGCTGGTTCATATCACCGGCTTTATCGCCCGACCGGATACCGCAAAGAAGCGCGGACACCAGCAGTATTTTTTTGTGAACGGCAGGTTTATGCGTCATCTCTATTTCCACAAAGCGGTGATGCAGGCTTATGAACAGATGATACCTGCGGGCGAAATGCCGGACTATTTTGTCTATTTTTCAATTCCTCCGTCGAGCATCGACGTCAACAGACATCCGACAAAAACCGAAATAAAATTTGAGAATGAGCGCCCCGTCTGGCAGATAATCTATTCGGCGGTACGCGAATCACTTTCACTGTCAAACGCCATCCCCCCCATTGATTTTGAGGCGGCAGGCGCCATTGATATTCCCGTATACAGTCCGTCGCAAGCGCCTAAGGCGCCGCCGTCTATCCACATAGATAAATCATACAATCCTTTTCAGCAATCAACCGACTGGAAGAAGCTGTATGAAGGTTTTGAAAATGAGGAAAAGACAAGCCTTGCACCCGCCGAAAACGCCCTTTTCCCCGACATCCGGCGCTTCTGTTTTCAATACAAAAACCGATATATCATTACCCCGCTAAAATCTGGTTTGATGTTCATCGACCAGCATCGCGCGCATGTACGTATATTATATGAGCGATATATGGGAAATATTCATTGCCACCGTTCCGTTTCACAAAAACTTTTATTCCCTGAAATGCTGGAACTGACAGCATCCGAATCTTCATTATTTGCCTCACTGCAGGACGAAATATGTTACTTAGGTTTCGACCTCGCCCATCTGGGCGGAACCAGTTACGCCATCCACGCAACGCCCGCAGAGATAACCGGCGGCAATCCCGCCGAACATATCAGGAACATCATTTCGGCGGCGGTGGAGAGCGGCGCCGGCGAGAAAGAAAAACTGACTGAAAAGTTAGCCTTGTCGCTTGCGAAAGCAACAGCCATCCGTGCGGGGAAAAACCTGTCGTCCGAAGAAATGGAAGACATGGTGGCATCCCTTTTCGCCATCGAAGCCAATGGCATCACCCCCGAAGGTCTGCCTGTACTCACCGTCTTCACCGACGAAGAACTGGCGGGCAGGATGTAACCTGTACAATAAACCACGGCAACAATAGCTTTGGATTAGGATGTTCGCAATAAACAAGCCCGAAAAAAATGGTTTTTTTTTAGTACGCTATCTATTTTTCTGATACAATGATTGTTAATATGGATGTTTCGATTCGGAAAGGCCTCTTTCGTGTCTTCCATTCAACGCAGGGAAAAAAACTATAAAAACAACAACAAAAAAATTTGGTCGATAAAAAAAAATTCTTTATTTTGCTCCGATTATTAACCTGACGAAGCGCCACTTTGAAACATACGAAGATTTATGATACAAGTCAGGAACAATAGTATTACAGATTATATAATGTTTAATACTAAAGAAAATGAAAAAGAGTTGTATTATTTTTCTGTGTTTAATTTCATTGCAGGTATTCGCACAAGAAAAATATTTTAAATTTTGAATGATGAAAACAGGAACTTTTTACGTATTATCGCCGTATTAACAATAATCTTGTTCTCATGCAACAGGGATGATGCAAATAACGGGTACGGCGGGAAAGGCGTCTATCACAATGACGATAAAGAAGCATTACGTGTATTCCTGCAACAACCGTCAGCGGCAAGCGGTAAAATAAACGCCGAACTGGTTGGCCTGTCAATAAGCGACGTCAACGGCTGGAATAATAAAGATAACGAAAACTGGGTGGAAAAAATAGCGGGACTTACTTGGAATAACGAAATACCCAAAAGGTTAATTGAAGTTGATTTCAGCAGCCCCTTTAATCCGGATTACCTTGCAGGTCAGGCATTTCCTATCTGGTTGCAATTGGCAGGGAGATTGGATGCAGGTAAATGGATGCGGTTAACATCCTTACGCCTTTTTGCTACTCAAATCACTTCAATAAATATTAGTTCGAATACGGCATTAACGAATTTATCCTTGAGTAAAAATGATCTGATAAGCGAAATAAATATAAGCGCTAATACGGCATTAACGCATTTAAATTTGGCAGAAAATCCTATAAGAGAATTAAACATAAGCGCTAATACGGCATTGGTGAATTTATTTTTGGCAAATAATCCTATAAGCGAATTAAACGTAAGCGCAAATACGGCACTGGATAGGTTACGGTGCAGATTTCTTCAACTGACCGCATTAGATGTAAGCAGGAATACGGCATTAACTGTTCTGGACTGTTCCGGAAATCAATTAACCGAATTGGATGTAAGCAGGAACACGTCGTTAACGCAGTTAAATATTGGCGGAAATCAATTAACAGTATTGGATGTAAGCAAAAATTTGTTGTTAGAAGCTCTTTATTGCGTTGAAAATCATTTAACAGAGATAGATATAGCAACAAATCCGGAATTACGTTTTTTGCATTGTTATAACAATCATCTTTCCCTCGCCGAATTGTTTGCAATTTCGGAAAATTGGAAATATATATACGATAGTCCTCCACATTTAGGTCCACAACAGTTGATACCCCAAACAATAAACGTTGGCAGTCAAATTGATTATTCCGACCAGATGATATTTAAGGATATAGAAACTGCGTTTACTGTCACCAAAGACGGCCTGCCGGCTTCCGAAAGCGATTATAAACTGCTTAACGGCGGACTCACTTTTAACAGTACCGGCCTTTATGTTGTTAAAATGACCAATGATGCAATTAACAGTTTTGTCTCTTATGATGCGATGACTTTTACAGAAATCACGGTACAATAGTGCAAAAAACGGAGTATATCTGTTGAAAAAATTTTGTGGCGATGGAGGTCTTTTTTTTCACATTTTTCTGTTTCCAAAAAAATTATTTACTTTGCGGCATACTTTCGTTAAATCTTACCGTTATGATCAGAAGAAAATTTATTATTTTGTCAGTACTTGCCGGTTTTGTATTTTCATATTCGATGAAAGCGCAAAACGCGACACAAATCAGGGAATCGGAAGAAGAGTATATCACCTATCCCTATTCGGATCCGAATCCGATACCCGTTTTCGGGAAAATCTATCCTTATTTTCGCTTCGACGGATTCACCAATCAGTCACTTACAATGAAACACAAAGTAGTGATCATGGAGAATGATTTCCTGAAAGTCAAAATTTTTCCAGAAATCGGCGGAAAAATCTGGTCGGTTGTGGATAAAACCTGTGGCAGGGAAATGTTTTTCGGGAATGAAGTGGTCAAATTCCGGGACATCTCGCTTCGCGGCGCATGGACGAGTGGCGGAATCGAGATCAATTACGGCGTGATCGGTCATGCACCCGGTTGCGCTTTTCCGGTCGATTACCTTACCCGACAAAACCCCGACGGTAGCGCGAGTTGTTTCATCAGTATGCTTGATTTACTTACCCGAACACGATGGACCGTGGAGGTCAACCTGCCCAACGACAAGGGATGGATCAGTCTCTCGTCATTCTGGCACAACGGGAATCCTGAAAATCAGCCGTATTACAACTGGGTCAATACGGGGATAAAGGCAGGGAAGGATTTGGAATTGATTTATCCGGGCGCCTATTCTATCGGACATGGCGGCGAAACAATTCCCTGGCCTATGGATGAGGAACGGGGTAAAAACCTTTCGCACTGGGCGGAGAACGACTTCGGTGGCGCCAAATCGTATCATATTGCAGGCGTTCATACTCCATATTACGGCGCATTCTGGGCAAATGACAATTTTGGGATTCTGCATTATGCCGAACGCGACGAGAAATTGGGCAAAAAATTTTTCACGCTTGAACAGTCTGACCAGGGCGTCCTGTGGGAAGAATTGTTAACCGACTCTAATCCTGTTGGAGGCGAACTTGTTGAAGTACAGAGCGGACGATTATTCAATCAAAACTCGGCGGGTTCGAGCAGCCTCACGCCCTACAAACAGTTTTATTTCACTCCCTATGGAACCGATGTATGGACGGAGTACTGGTTTCCGTTCAAGGCTACCGGCGGCGTCGCCGATGCAAGCCTTTACGGTGTCATCAATGTCACGGAGAAAAGCGGCGCCCTGGATATTGCGTTCTCGCCTGTCCAGCCAGTCAGCGACACGCTCAAACTTTATGATGCTGCCGGGCAACTCATCACTTCGCAACCGGTCAGTCTTGCGGTTGCCAAACCATTCAACACAAGCCTGCGCATCACCGGCGGGAAAAGCGCTTTCAGACTCACGCTGTGCAATCGCGAGATATGGAGCAGGGAAGACAGGACAATGGACAGGCCTGTAAAAGGCGTCGAGAAATTCGATTACGGGACAGCCTACGGGAAATACCTGCTGGGAAGGGATTATGCCGGTATGCGCCTTTACGACCGTGCCGACAGGTATATCAGGGAATCGCTGGAACTGGACGCCAACTTCATCCCGTCATTAGTCGAGATGTCGCGGTCGTACTACCGTCAAATGAACTATGACTCGGCTTACATCTTTGCGCGCAAAGCCCTGTCGTTCGACACCTACGACGCGGACGCCAACTTCGAGTACGGACGCACCGCCCTGCAACTGGGCAAGATTCACGACGCCCTCGACGGTTTCGAGATAGCAGCCATCACAACACCGTTGCGAAGTGCAGCCTATACGGAGATCAGCAAGCTATATTTCATCCGGAAAGACTATGACCGGTCTGCCGAATATGCACGGAAAAGCCTTATCAACAACAGTCTCAACATAGAAGGATTGCAGATGCTGTACCTGTGCAGCCGGCAGAAACGTGAAGCGGGAAAGGCGGACGTGATTGCCGGACAAATCCTTGCGCTCGACCCGTTCAACCTGATGATCTCGTTCGAGAAATCGGCGCCCGACATGAACAGGTTTGCGGAAAAGATCCGCAGCGAGCTGCCCGTTCAGTCTTTCCTCGAACTGGCAATCCGGTATTATTCGTTAGGTTTGAAAGAGCATACCTGCACGCTGCTGAAAGCCGCGCCCGCCGACGGCGAGGTAAAATACTGGCTGGCGTTCCTGTATCGGGGAACACCCGAAGAAGCCGCTTTGCTGAGCGCTGCCGACGCGCAAAGCCCGTCGTTCGTGTTCCCGTTCCGACCCGAAAGCAGGGAGGTGTTCGAGTGGGCCATGGCTAAGAGCGCCGACTGGAAACCGGTCTATTACATGGCGTTGCTGCAAGGCGCGATAAATAATACGGATAATGCGCGCACACTGCTGGCACAACTGGGCGATCGACCCGACTTCGCGCCTTTCTATTCGCTGCGTGCACAAATGTCAACGAATGATACGGATAGGGAACGCGACCTGAAAAAAGCTGTTTCGCTCGTCCCGACCGAATGGCGATACAACCATCGTTTGACAAATTATTACGTTGAAAAAAGGGAATATGCCAAGGCGCTGCAAACCGTCAAGCCTTTCCATGCCACCCACAGGAATCATTTCCTCACAGCATCGCTTTATATGCGCGCTTTATCCTTGAATAAACAATATGCAGAGGCTGAAAAGATACTGAATACCATACATATCCTGCCTTTCGAAGGTGAGAGGAGCGGACGTCTGATCTATCGCGAAATCAAAATGATGCTGGCAACGCAGGCATTAGCAAAGGGAAATACGAAAGAAGCCGCGAAAAAAGTTGCCGAAGCACAGGAATGGCCCCACGGACTGGGCGTCGGCAAGCCTTACGACGATATGATCGATGCACGTCTCGAAGACTGGATAAGCGCCATGATAGCCATCAAATCGAGGAATGTAGCCGATAAGGAACTGTATCTGAAGAAAGTGGCGCAATCCGGTCAACGCCTCAACAATCCGTCGGGAATACTGCAATGCGCTGCCTGGTCGCTCCTCGGCGATAAGCAGAAAGCGGATTCAATGTTCGCCGAATGGTCGTCGCTGCAAAGGACTGATGCAATAAAAGAATGGGGTGAAAATTTCTACAAAAATAATGTCAGTAAAGATTACCCGTTCGACCTTACCGAAACGACGCAATTGATCAGTTTGCTTTCTGGCGGTCGCGATACCAGATTATTTTAAATTTATAAATTATTTTCCTACCTTTGTAGCAATTATTTTTGAATTATTAAAAATCGACAATTTGAAACAGTTTCTTATTTCTTTTACCACTTTGTGTTTTATTGCGGGATGCTCGTCAAATACATCGCTTGACGGATTTCAGATTACAAATGAAAATACCGGAAAAAATGCGGTTGTCAACCCGTTTGCTTTTAACGGCTATACGAATTATTGGCAGGATACCTACCAGCAACAGATTCGATACGCGAATCTGTTCAAAATTAACATCCCCGATGTGGAAAAAACCATTCTGCAATCGAAACTTGCCATCGCGGAGAACATGGGCATTGACGGACTGCAAATGCAGGAAGGTTTTATCAATGGACTGGTTAACTCCTCCTGTAAGGTTCTGGACAACCCGTCGCTCGACGAATTGCAAAAAGCGCTTGCAACAGCTACCGACCTGCTTGTATTTTCCGATCCTACATCGGAAACGGGAAAAAAATTGCAGGCGAAAAACAGACAGTCGCCATCTTTTCTGAACAGTCATCAGACAAAAGCCGACGATTATTCGGCTTTGAAGGCTTTCATGCTCAAAAACGGAAAAAAGACATTGTATGTAGCGCTTGGCGCCCGAAAGGAACAGATGGATAAATTCAAAGCCATTATTGCCAAAACAGAACAGATATTGAAGGAATACGACTTAAAACGCGGCTGGTTTGGCGCAGAAACACTTATAAAAAGCGTCACCTGTACACCCGGCAATCCGCTTGACGTGATCGGTCAGGGAATGAATGAAGGAAACTCGTGGTTTGTCTTCAACGGTTACATGGAGTTTCTGGCGAAAGACGAGATGGCAAACTGGATAAAAGAAGTCAATCTGCCCATTGTAACGGATGTCGGCTATGCGCCGGTGTTCGGCTGTGACGACTATGACGGATTACAAGTACAGAGCATGTTTGAACGCGATTCATGGCAACAATTCGCCAAAGAAAAAAACGGATACCTGTTCCGTAATTATGCTACTATGGGCAGTAGAGGCGGCGGAGGGCGCAGTACCGACGATTTGCATTATGACGGATATTTTGTTTCTGTCGGCAACGCAAAGCAAATCAATCAGGACGATAAACCTTTTGTCGTCCGTACAGGCTCGCTCTTGAGCGGAATGGTCAATAGCATGATCCTGTTTAACAAGAAAGGCGACACGTTCGACCGCGCAAAAATGTGGGCGGCTATTATGGAACGACGCTCTGTAGCCATTACCGACGAAGGGTTCATCTTTGGGTCGGACAACTACCGTAAAGCGATGCAATTGTTGATGCTCGACAGAGTCTATATTGAAGATTATTTTGGCGACAATGTGAATATAAACGCCGTGGTGGAAGGACATCAGTTGAAAGTGACCATTTGCAACTTGTACAGTCACGCCTTAAAAGGAACATTGAGCGTGACGTTACCTGAACAATTATCATTAACGGGCAATACAACCCTGTCGCTTCATCTGCCTGCCAACAGTTCCAAAAACCTTGTTTTCGAGATCAATCCTTCAGGAAAAGCCATGGCAAGACTCAATGCCGTTGTGGTACGGTTTGACTGGGATAATACCTCTAAATCAACATTGGCGGCGATGGATTTGCCGCCGGCTATTTCAACGCATCAATTGTTATACGGCGCCGCATCCGGATTTCAGTTTCCCGTCACCATTCATAATATTACCGGCGATCCGTCAGTCACCGTCAAATTAACTGTAACCGAACAGGATAACCCTGATAAGGTCGTTTACATAACCGTACGAACCGTCGAAGTCGAAAAAGGGTCACACAAAACCATCAACTTTGACCTCAGACAAAATCCGGGCCGGTATTCCGTAAAAACCGAAGCCATGGGATTAGCCGCCATCACACAGTTAGGCATTGATGGCAACACGGGTACGGCGTCACTGACGGAAGTCGATTTGAATGATGACGGTGTGAATGAATACCGGATGGAAAACGACTTTGTATGTGCAACGCTGTTGACGACCGGCGCACGGGTCATCGAATATATCGTGAAATCGAAAAACAGCAATGTGTTTTTCAAGCTGTGGCCCGAAAAATCGGGCGACGACGACCGTCCGTTCCGTGAACGGGGGTATTATCCGTATGGCGGTTTTGAGGATTTCCTGGGACAGGCCAGCGTGGAGACGCACAAAGTATACGATGCCGTTGTCCTTAAAAGAGAGGGCGACTATGTGCAGGTTAAAATGATTGCCGACTATTACGGTAATAAAATAGAAAAGATATTTACGCTATACGGCAATTCGCCCTTGCTTGAAGTTCGCTTTGCGCTCAACATGATCAATCCCGAAATGAACGTACTCGGACCTCAACCTATCCTGGAACTCGGAAAAGCGCATGGCGTGGAAGACATCTACACCGTCCCCGAACTCGACGGATGGCATGAATACATCATGAAACCCGAGATGTACTATGGCCGGATATGCTACTTGCAGGAAGGCTGGAACGCAGGGTACGACACCAGGGAAGACATCTCGTTTATCGGCGCCTTCCCTGTCAAGCGGCCTTATTTCCTGCACATGTGGATGAACCATCCTTCCAACGCGGATGCACGTCATTATTATGTGGAATTTCAACCCTGGCTACCGCTGTACCAAAATACAGTGTCCTACTTCTCTTATTATATGTGGGCGGCGACAGGTCACTGGGCTAAGGGACTGCAGGAAATGCGCGATAGAAACCTGATTACTAAACCCTAAAGATATTTTTTAACATGAAAACAGTTCGTTTTTTTATCTCGTTATGTCTTGGATGCCTGTTTTTCAAACCTGCTGCTGATGGACAAAAATTGAATCTGGTTAACCTGGAAATCAATTACCCTGTTCCGGCTATCCCCTATTATCACGTGAAAGCCGACCTTGAACTGCCTGTGGCTTCGATGATCGAAGTAGAAATGGCAGTCGACGGTCATACGCTGCGTTTTACCGACCTGCGACCCGAACATGATCTGGGCGACCTGTCGTACCCGCACCTCACCAACCGTCCACCGTCGGGCGCCGGTTTGTCGCAGGATAACAAACTGTATCGCACACCTGCCATTATCGGCTGGGTAAAATGGGAACCCGGTAAAACTTACGACATTAAAGTGACGGTGCGAATGAAGAAAAATATAAAACACGATCCTAAGGACACGATTCTCTCCGCTTCCCAAAAGATTACCGCCCCTGCAGGCAGTATATTCGATACGGCTTGGGAAAAGTATAAATCGGTTGTGCTGAGCGAAACTGCCGGCGTGGACAGGATTGCAGAACCTGTCGAGGTGTTACTGCCCTTCTATCCCGATGAAGTAACCGACCTGAAAAGGGAAATCAGGGTCGTTGCCTTCGATCCGAATACAAAATCCGTCAAGGAGATTACTTCACAGGTGTATGATATTCAGGAGTACCTGATTGACGACGACATGGCGCCCGATGAAGAGGGTTTTCCAACACGGGACGTACCCGTATGGATGCCGACAGTATCCGCCAGAGTAGCGTTCCTGGCCGACGTGCCTGCACGCAGCAGTCGTATCTTTATGGTCTACTACGGCAATAAGAATGCAATGGTGAAGTCGTACGACAGCGACTTGCAGATGAAAGGTGAAGCGCCCGGACTGCAAATAGAAAACAACAACATTCAAGTGGCCTTGCATCCATTATCGGGTCATTTCGACCAACTTACGCTGAAAGCTAAACCGGAGCATCCTTTGTTCCACAGGCTGGAAACAAACGGCGCCATACACTGGAACCCGGAAATTTACGCGCCTCCAGTTCCCTGGACGCATACATCCGACTGGAATCCGCCCGAAAACATACAGTTTAATACCGGTCCCGTCATCTCGTTCAGCGACGTGTGGGGGCCGCTTCGTGATATTCCGGAGGTGGACGCATCGGTCAGGTACGAATTTTTTGCAGGTAAGCCCTATTTCATCAGCACGACCAATCTAAGGATCAACGAAACCGTGCATGTCAATGCTTTGCGTAATGCAGAAGTAGTGATAAAAAGGGAACTGATCACCCATGCGGCATGGTACGACGCACTGCGGGATAAAATCATGGAATACGATGTTGTAAACATGCCGGAGCTGACCGATGTGAAAATGCTGGACGACGTCCCCTGGATCAGTTTCTATAATAAGGAGACCGGTATCGGTTTTGCAGGTATCCAGCTGAATTATACCAATATCGGCTTGGAAAACAGAACCCGGCTGTTGAACCCGTTTTTCTATATCACGGGCGGACCCTGGATTTACTGGGCAAGAGCGCTCTCCTTACCGTTCCTGTCAGCCAACATGCAGCAATTGGTTCCGGCGCCCAAAGGTAATTTCTTCTCGGAGCGATGGGCTTACCTGTTGTACGAAATAGATAAGGGAGCGCAACCCTACGCCCCGGTTCTCGAATGGCAGAAAAAACTGACCGCTCCCTTGCGTATTCAACTGATGGAAGAAGTGGATGAAAGGGTATCGCGGACTGTTACCGAGTTGTATGTCGAAGAAGGCAAGACTGGCTGGGAAGGAAGAGAAACTAAACGTACTAAATAATATTAATTAATTAATCAATCAATAATCAATCAAAAAATGAAAAAGTTAACGGTTTTGACAGTAACGGCTGTCTGTTTGTTTATCACTTTCGGCATGAAAGCGCAAAATGCGTCGCAAGTAAGTGAAATCATGGAAGAGTATTTAACCTATCCCTTTTCGGATCCCAATCCGATACCCAATTTCGGGAAGATTTATCCCTATTTCCGCTTCGACGGTTTCACCACACAACCTTTAAAAACAAAGCATAAAGTGGTGGTTTTGGAAAATGATTACCTGAAAATCAAAGTTTTCCCGGAAATAGGCGGAAAAATATGGTCGGTCGTGGACAAGACCTGCGGCAAGGAGATGTTTTATGACAATAAAGTAGTGAAATTCAGGGACATCTCGTTGCGCGGCGCATGGACAAGCGGTGGTATCGAATTCAATTATGGTGTGATAGGTCATGCCCCGAGTTGCTCCTTTCCGATTGATTACCGCATCGTACAAAATCCGGACGGCAGCGCGAGTTGCTGGATCAGCGACTTCGATCTGCTCACGCGCAGCCGCTGGATCGTGGAAATCAACCTGCCCAAGGACAAGGGCTGGTTCACCACCTCCTCGTTCTGGCACAATGGTAATTCGGCAAGTCAGCCTTATTATAACTGGGTAAATACAGGCATTGATGCTACCGACGACCTGGAACTGATTTATCCGGGCACCTATTCCATCGGTCACGGAGGCGAAACCATCCCATGGCCTTTTGACAAGGAGCGCGGTAAAACGCTGACGCGCTATGCCGAGAATAATTTCGCGGGCAGTAAATCGTATCACGTGGCAGGTATTCATGTACCGTATTTCGGCGCTTTCTGGGCAAAAGAAAATTTCGGGATGATGCACTATACCGAACGCGACGAGAAAGTGGGCAAGAAATTCTTCACCTGGGCGCTGTCGGACGAAGGCGGTATATGGGAAGAACTGCTGACCGACACCAACGGGCAGTATCTCGAAGCGCAGAGCGGACGTTTATTCAATCAAAACTCGGCGGGTTCGAGCAGCCTCACGCCCTACAAGCAGTTCTATTTCACTCCCTATGGAACCGATGTATGGACGGAATACTGGTTTCCGTTCAAGGCTACCGGCGGCGTCGCCGATGCAAGCCTTTACGGCGTCATCAATGTCACGGAGAAAAGCGGCGCCCTGGATATTGCGTTCTCGCCTGTCCAGCCAGTCAGCGACACGCTCAAACTTTATGATGCTGCCGGGCAACTCATCACTTCGCAACCGGTCAGTCTTGCGGTTGCCAAACCATTCAACACAAGCCTGCGCATCACCGGCGGGAAAAGCGCTTTCAGACTCACGCTGTGCAATCGCGAGATATGGAGCAGGGAAGACAGGACAATGGACAGGCCTGTAAAAGGCGTCGAGAAATTCGATTACGGGACAGCCTACGGGAAATACCTGCTGGGAAGGGATTATGCCGGTATGCGCCTTTACGACCGTGCCGACAGGTATATCAGGGAATCGCTGGAACTGGACGCCAACTTCATCCCGTCATTAGTCGAGATGTCGCGGTCGTACTACCGTCAAATGAACTATGACTCGGCTTACATCTTTGCGCGCAAAGCCCTGTCGTTCGACACCTACGACGCGGACGCCAACTTCGAGTACGGACGCACCGCCCTGCAACTGGGCAAGATTCACGACGCCCTCGACGGTTTCGAGATAGCAGCCATCACAACACCGTTGCGAAGTGCAGCCTATACGGAGATCAGCAAGCTATATTTCATCCGGAAAGACTATGACCGGTCTGCCGAATATGCACGGAAAAGCCTTATCAACAACAGTCTCAACATAGAAGGATTGCAGATGCTGTACCTGTGCAGCCGGCAGAAACGTGAAGCGGGAAAGGCGGACGTGATTGCCGGACAAATCCTTGCGCTCGACCCGTTCAACCTGATGATCTCGTTCGAGAAATCGGCGCCCGACATGAACAGGTTTGCGGAAAAGATCCGCAGCGAGCTGCCCGTTCAGTCTTTCCTCGAACTGGCAATCCGGTATTATTCGTTAGGTTTGAAAGAGCATACCTGCACGCTGCTGAAAGCCGCGCCCGCCGACGGCGAGGTAAAATACTGGCTGGCGTTCCTGTATCGGGGAACACCCGAAGAAGCCGCTTTGCTGAGCGCTGCCGACGCGCAAAGCCCGTCGTTCGTGTTCCCGTTCCGACCCGAAAGCAGGGAGGTGTTCGAGTGGGCCATGGCTAAGAGCGCCGACTGGAAACCGGTCTATTACATGGCGTTGCTGCAAGGCGCGATAAATAATACGGATAAGGCGCGCACACTGCTGGCACAACTGGGCGATCGACCCGACTTCCCGCCTTTCTATTCGCTGCGCGCACAAATGTCAACGAATGATACGGACAGGGAACGCGACCTGAAAAAAGCCGTTTCGCTCGTCCCGACCGAATGGCGATACAACCATCGTTTGACAAATTATTACGTTGAGAAAAGGGAGTATGCGAAAGCGTTGCAAACCGTCAAACCTTTCTATCCCGCCCACAGAAATCATTTTCCCACAGCATCACTGTACATGCGCGTACTGTCATTTAATAAACAGTACGTCGAGGCTGAAAAGATACTGAATACCATACATATCCTGCCTTTCGAAGGTGAGAGGGGCGGACGCTTGCTTTATCGCGAAATCAAAATGACACTGGCAACGCAGGCATTAGCGAAGGGCAATACAAAGGATGCCGCGAAAAAAGTCGCCGACGCACATGAGTGGCCCCGCAGATTGGGTGTGGGCAAACCCTATGACGAACAGGTTGACGCACGTCTCGAAGACTGGATAAGCGCCATGATAGCCATCAAAACGAAGAATGTAGCCGATAAGGAACTGTATCTGAAGAAAGTGGCGCAATCCGGACAACGCCTTAACAATCCGTCGGGTGTGCTGCAATGCGTCGCGTGGGCGCTGCTGGGCGACAGACAGAAAGCGGATGCAACGTTTGCCGAATGGTCGTCGCAGCAACGGAATGATACGCTAAAAGAATGGGGCGACCGTTTTTATAAAAATAATGTTGGTAAAGATTACCCGTTCGACCTTGCCGAAATGACGCAATTGATAGGTTACATTTCGGGCGGACGCGACGCAAGACTGTTTTAATATCGAAAATAGTTTTCCGAAATCAAATGTTTTTTTGTATTTTTGCGGCTTCTTTGAAGCAAATGAATACAAAAAGTAATTGATTTTATATGAATATTCAACAGGAAATAAAAGGTCATATATCCCAGATTATCGGTCCGGTGATCGACATCAGTTTTGAATCGTACGACGAAAGCGGGAATCGACATGCATTGCCGTCTATCCACGACGCTGTCAAGATTCGTCGACCCGACGGACGTCTGCTGATAGCCGAAATCCAACAGCATATCGGCGAAAAAAGTGTTCGTTCGGTAGCCATGGACTCAACCGACGGACTGCGACGCGGCATGGATGCCGTCTCCGATTACAAGCCAATCAGTATGCCTATCGGCGAGCAAACCAAAGGGCGACTGCTGAATGTCATCGGTGAAACAATTGACGGCATGAAACCGCTGGAAACGACACAAACCTTGCCGATACACCGTGCTGCCCCCAAGTTTGAAGACCTTTCCGTCAAACAGGAAATACTGTATACAGGTATCAAAGTGATCGATCTGCTTGAGCCTTACCTGAAAGGAGGAAAAATCGGATTGTTCGGCGGCGCAGGCGTAGGTAAAACGGTGCTTATAAAGGAACTTATCAACAATATCGCAAAACGGCATCACGGCTTTTCCGTCTTTGCAGGCGTGGGCGAACGGACGCGCGAAGGAAACGACCTTTTACGCGAAATGATTGAATCCGGCGTCATCCGCTACGGAAAGGATTTTGAGGAATCCATGGAAAAAGGTCATTGGGACTTGTCGAAAATCGATTATGACGAGTTGAAACAATCACAGGCAACGCTTATCTTCGGTCAGATGAACGAACCGCCGGGCGCCCGCGCATCGGTAGCCTTATCTGGTTTAACCATGGCTGAATCGTTCCGCGATACCAACGACGAGGCAAACGATATCCTGTTCTTCATCGATAATATCTTCCGCTTCACGCAGGCAGGAAGCGAGGTCTCCGCACTCTTAGGCAGGATGCCTTCCGCAGTGGGTTATCAGCCTACGCTTGCCACCGAAATGGGACACCTGCAGGAAAGGATTACCTCTACGAAAAACGGTTCGATCACATCCGTACAGGCGATCTATGTGCCGGCAGACGACCTGACCGATCCCGCCCCTGCCACGACCTTCTCCTACCTTGATGCCACGACTGTATTAAGCCGTAAGATTACCGAACTCGGTATCTATCCCGCCGTCGATCCGCTTGATTCGACTTCGCGCATATTAGACCCGAACATCGTCGGTCACGATCATTACAACACGGCGCAACACGTCAAACAAATCCTGCAGCGCAACAAGGAATTGCAGGATATCATCTCTATCCTGGGCATGGAAGAACTGTCGGAAGAAGACCGCCTGACGGTCAATCGCGCCCGTCGCATCCAGCGCTTCCTTTCGCAACCGTTCTTCGTTGCCGAGCAGTTTACCGGTGTGCCGGGTATCATGGTATCCATCGAAGATACTATCAAGGGGTTCCGTATGATTCTCAATGGCGAAGTCGATGATCTCCCCGAACAGGCGTTCCTGAACGTGGGTACGATCGAAGATGCCATCGCAAAAGCGGATAAGATTAAGAAGATGATGTGAAATTCGTAATTTGTACTTTATGATTCATTATTATTTTTGTATTTTTGCGGTCGGTAACAGCAACAGTTTACATGATAAAGATAACGATTCTTTCCCCGTCGGGCGTGGTGTATGACAGTGATGTCGCGCATGTCATGTTTCCCGGAGCCATCGGACGGTTTTCGGTGTTTCCGATGCACGCGCCTATCGTGTCGTCCCTGAAGAAAGGCGAGATCGAATGTTTTTTGCCGGACGGTGAAAAAACGGTATTCCCCATTCAAGGCGGCTTCGTGGAAGTGAGTAACGACCGCGCTACGGTTTGCGTTGAACAGTTGCATGTATAAATAAAAAACGGACGTCAATCATGGATAAAGTTTACAGGTTAATAGAAACAAGGAAGCTCGTATTATACGGGATCATCGTTTTTGGAATTGCGGAAACGGGATTGATACGCTTTGCATTTCCCGCATCCTATACAAATTACCTGCTGCTGGTTCCGGCATATTTTCTTTTGTTGGGCGTATGCGTACTCATTCTGCTGGCACGCATGAAACGCAAAAGGCTTCATCCGGGACGTGCTGTCGCCCGGTTGATGCTGTTCAACATCTCGCAAATGCTACTGTCGTTCATCGTGATTTTTATATATGCCTATTTTGTCGAGGATCACAGGAATGTCATGCTACTCGCCTTCTTCGCGTTTTATGTATTCTTTATGGGTATCAAGTTTTTTATTATCTACAACATAGACAATCAGCATAAAACAGAAAAAAAACGTCTTCAAAATGCAGAAAATAAACAATAGATTTATACTGATTATCTTACTGTTGTCGGTTACCGGTCCATTCATGGTTAAAATGTTTGCCACCGAACCTGCAACAACATCGCCATCGACTGTATCGACTGCATCTTCACCATCTCCTGACGATAACATCAATCCGAAAGAAATCATCCTCGATCATATTCAGGATGCTTACTGGTGGCATATCATGACTGTCAACAATCATCATGTTTCGGTTTATCTGCCCGTGATCGTTTATTCCAGGAAAAGCGGATTGTCCGTATTTTCTTCTTCGCATGTTGCGCACAATCATTCATACGAAGGATATTTCATTTCACGCGAAGGAAAATATGCGGGAAAAATTGTTGAAATAAACGATGCGGGAGAGGAAATGCGTCCGATCGACCTGTCACTAACGAAAATACCGTTTGCCATCCTCATCAATTCGACCGTTATGCTTGTACTGTTTCTGTCGGTTGCCAGCCGTTATAGGAAAATTCCGAGACATGTTACTCCGGGCGGATTAGTTGGCGCCATGGAGATGTTTGTGATGAGTATCGAAGACGATATTATCCGGAAAAGCATCGGTAAAGACTATGCACGTTATTCGCCTTATCTGCTGACGGCGTTTTTCTTTATTTTCATCAACAATATAATGGGATTGATACCGTTCTTCCCGGGGGGAGCCAATGTGACAGGAAACATATCGGTTACACTCGTTTTGGCAATATGCACAATGGCGGCCATCAACCTGTTCGGCAATAAAGCGTATTGGAAAGAAATACTTTGGCCGGATGTGCCGATGTGGATGAAAGCGCCATTGCCCTTAATGCCTGTCATCGAAATGTTTGGTATTATTTCCAAACCGTTTGCACTGACGATACGTCTTTTTGCCAATATCACGGCGGGACATGCCATCATCCTGTCCATCACTTGTCTGATTTTTGTAACGGCCAAAATGGGCGCCGGCGTCAATACGGGCATGACAGCCTTTGCGATGATACTGTCGGTATTCATGAGTTTTCTGGAAATATTGGTCGCCTACATTCAGGCGTATGTTTTCACGATGTTATCCTCCGTCTTTATCGGACTTTCGCGTCATAACGAAGCACATTAACAAATTTTATAAATATATTTACTATGACACTTCAAAACATTCTATTGCAGGCAACAACAAATTTCGGACAGCTTGTTGCTCCTATCGGCGCGGCATTTGTCGTATTCGGCGCAGCGCTGGGTATTGGAAAAATTGGTCAAAGCGCTATGGAAGCCATTGGCCGTCAACCTGAAGCGGCGAGCGACATCCGCATGTCGATGATTATCGTTGCCGCGCTGATCGAGGGCGCCGCCCTTTTTGCAATCGTCGTATGCTTCATGGCATTATAGGTTTGATTGTATGTCGCTGCTTACTCCTGACATAGGGATTATCTTCTGGATGGCCGTCTCTTTTACCATCGTATTCATTATCCTGGCAAAGTTCGGTTTTCCCATTATCACCCAATCGGTGAACGAACGGCGGGAATATTTTCAACAGTCGCTTGCCAAGGCCGACGAAGCCAACCGGGCGCTGGAAAGCATCCGCCAACAATCCGAAGAGACGATCAGCGAAGCGCAGAAACGTCAGTTGGAAATCATCAAACAGGCAACTGTCGAGGCCGACCGGATCATTCAAAAAGCGAAAGACGATGCAGTCGTCCAGGGTAAACAGAAAATGGACGAGATGATCCGGTTGCTTGAGTTGCAAAAACAAAAGGCAGTCGGCGAGATTCGCTCGCAAGTCGCCCTGTTGTCGGTTTCCATAGCCGAAAAAATCCTGCGCAGCCAACTCGACAACAAGGAAAGTCATGACCGGCTGGTAGCGCAGTTTCTCGAAGAACTGGAAAGTTCCAACGTTCTAAAAAATTAATTTCCAGTCAAATGAATGAAGGATTGATTTCCAAAAGATACGCAAAAGCGTTGTACGACCACGCATCCGGGATACATGAAGAATCACTTTTGTATCACCGTATGCAGATTTTGGCTACTCTTTGGCAGAAAATGCCGGACTTGAAAGAGAGTTTGAGATCGCCCATGGTTTCCGTGGCAGACAAAACGAAACTGCTACAAAATGCCACCGGTAAAAATGCGGAACAGTCGTACCTTGATTTCGTTGATCTTGTCGTCGTCAATCACCGGTTGGATTCGTTGTATATGATAGCTCTCAGTTATCAGTTGATCTACCGACAGAGAAAAAGAATCAGCGTCGTTCATCTCGTATCGGCCAATCAATTACCGTATAAGTCGTTAGAGCGTATTCGCCTGTTCACCGAACAGCAAACGCATGGCAAGGTAGAATTTTCAAATCGTATCGACCCGTCCATCGTGGGTGGATTTATTTTTCAACTCAACGATCTGCGCATCGACGCTTCGGTCAAGGGACAACTCGAACGGATCAATCGCCATCTTGCACAGATCAATAAATCAATCATTTAACTATGACAAGGGGGCATGCCCCCTTGCTACAATTTAACAAATATGACAGAACATATAAAAATAAGCGAGGTGTCGGAAGTGCTGAAAATGCAACTTGACCGGATCAACGTCAAAGCCTCTTTCGACGAAGTAGGCACTGTATTGCAGGTCAGCGACGGCGTTGTCCGCATTTACGGACTGAATAATGCCGAAGCGAATGAACTGCTTGAATTTGAAAGCGGTATCCGCGGTGTCGTGATGAATCTGGAAGAAGATAACGTTGGCGCCGTGCTGCTGGGTCCGACTGAAAAAGTGAAAGAAGGTTTTTCGGTCAGGCGCACCAATGAAATATCATCGATCGATGTCGGTGAAGGGATGCTCGGACGTGTGATCGACCCGCTTGGTGAGCCGTTGGACGGCAAAGGTCTGATCGAAGGCGAACGCTACCGGATGCCTCTCGAACGCAAAGCGCCGCAAGTCATCTTCCGCCAGCCCGTTCACCAACCGCTACAAACAGGCATCAAGGCCATCGACGCCATGATCCCGATTGGCAGGGGGCAGCGCGAACTGATCATCGGCGACCGTCAGACTGGCAAAACGGCCATTGCCATCGATACGATCATCAACCAGCGTACGAACTTCGAAAACGGTGATCCGGTCTATTGTATCTATGTTGCCGTCGGGCAAAAAGGCTCTACCGTCGCTTCGGTCGTAAACACGTTGCATGAGAAAGGCGCTATGGATTATACGGTCGTGGTAGTCGCCACCGCTTCCGACCCTGCCGCCTTACAATACTTTGCACCTTACGCCGGCGCCGCCATCGGGGAATATTTTCGCGACACCGGACGTCATGCGCTCGTTATCTATGACGACCTGTCGAAACAGGCTGTCGCCTACCGCGAGGTATCGCTCGTCCTGCGACGTCCTTCGGGACGCGAAGCCTACCCCGGCGACATCTTTTACCTTCACTCCCGTCTGCTGGAACGCGCCGCAAAAATCATCAACCAGCAAGAGGTAGCCGAAAAAATGAACGACCTGCCCGAAGCCCTCAAAGGTAAAGTCAAGGGAGGCGGTTCGCTGACTGCCCTTCCTATCATCGAAACGCAAGCCGGCGACGTTTCGGCTTATATCCCTACCAACGTCATTTCGATTACCGACGGACAGATATTCCTCGAGAACGACTTGTTCAACCAGGGTATCCGTCCGGCCATCAATGTCGGTATCTCCGTTTCGCGCGTTGGCGGCAGCGCCCAGATAAAAGCCATGAAACAGGTTGCCGGAACGCTTAAAATCGACCAGGCACAATACCGCGAACTGGAATCGTT
>Ga0082212_10004187_pt1 | contig 20099 bp, 27 predicted proteins | sample TergutNt197P3_FD_71548 | JGI IMG/M metagenome (GOLD analysis project Ga0082212, IMG submission 71548) | Neocapritermes taracua P3 segment gut microbial communities from Petit-Saut dam, French Guiana - Nt197 P3 | ecosystem: Host-associated > Arthropoda: Insects > Digestive system > Gut ... | reverse complement strand
ATCCGGCAGATGCTGACCCCTGTTTCCCTGCTTAAAGCCGCAAGCCGGTCGTATGTTCCGGGCGGTACCCGGATGACGCCACGCTTGTCGATGTCAGTCATTCCGGGAGCGATGATCCTGAAAATATCCATAAAAGTACCTCCTTAAATCTGTGCGCCGAGAGCGCGTAGATCAGTTGCAAAATTTCCATATTGTTCCGGCGGCAATTGCTGCACCGTTTGGACGTTATACTTTGCAAGCAGGGCAAGACACTCATTCATTTTTCCGTTCTGCGCAAGGTCGGCCCCGGCTTTCGCCAGTTGTTCAAGATCATATGCCGGTGCCTGGGCTTGCGGTACGGCGGGGTTTAAGGGCGCCGGGAAAGTTGGAGCAGGAGGCGCAGTCGCAACAGGAGCGATAGGCGCAGGTGCGACACCCGCCGTCGTAGGGTTTGCCGGGGCAACCGGAACAACCGGGGCAGGGGGGAGCGTTTGAACCGGCGGCATATTATTTGCGGCTGGCCTTGATTGAAGCAGTGTTTCTAAATTCGCGAAAAGATCGTTTAGGGTATTTCCGTTGATTGTTACTGTAAACATGTGTTTACCTCCTTAAATTTTGTTGGTTGTTGGTTGATTATTGCTATTGGTTTGACTCCATGTCTTGCATAATGCCACCCGTTCGTCATCAGTGGGGGGAGTACGTGAAAAAGTCACGATTCGCCTCCATAAACCACTCGTAGTAGGCGGTTTCTGATTCAAAAAGTTGATAACCTTCGCCCGAAACATATCCCATGTAACCATCGCAAGTGTGATAACCTTTCATAGCTTGACTTTTCCTTTCTTTAAATCAGCCGGTTGCACCACGGCGGGTGCCGCATCGGGTGCATTTCATCATTTCTCACCTTTTAACCGAAATGGTTCCGTCAGGGTTTCTTTTGACAGCCGTGAACAATACCCACCGGGGATTCGCCTGTTTGTGCCTCCCCGCCTCGATCTGTTTCCCGCAATGCGGGCAATTGCCATTTTTCATGCTTTCGCCTCCTTTCTGGCCATCTCGCGCCTCTGCTTTTTGTATTCGTCATATTGCTGCCTGTACCGATAGCTATCCCCAAATACTTTCCAGGCCGCTTTCACAAGGCCCGGCTCAAAGGGCCTTATGCGTTCCAGGTCCTTTACTGCGCTCGCCGAAATGGAGCAGCCGCAGCATCCCGTCCGTTTGAGGCCGTATACCTCATATGCGTCCGAATAGCGTATCCCATGATAGTCTTTGTACCATTTCTTGTCCGCGTCAGATACGTAATACAAGGGACGCAATCTGTATTTGCCATCGGCCGACTCAGTGAAGCATAGTGCAGTGTTATCCTTGCGCGGGACTGACCGCATCCCTCCCTCATCCCTGCGCTCACCCGTTATTACCAAGTCGAAAGATTTTTGTGCCTGGTGCGCCACTTTCTTTTTGCAGTGGTCACAGCATTTATTACTGACCTTAAAAGGAATGGGATTTTCGGTAATGAAGTCGAGCAGATATTTCGAGCTGCCTATGGCGAGCTGGATTTCTGGACGAGGCTCACCTTTCGAATTGCAGCCGCATAAAAAATTTATGGTCGATTCGCACTTGGGGTAACGCGCTTTTAATTCGGCTCTCTTGGACACTTTGTCGTCTGCGTCCGCGTACTCCCTGGCGATTGAAAGGGGTATTTTTTTATTTTGGATGCCCTCTAATCCGCTTGACACTATTTTCGAAATGAAAGGCTGGCCGTATTCCTTTGTTGCCAGCACAATGTTTTTTTCTGGCCTGTATTCTTTGATGGATGCGCCATATAGTTTTTCCATTTTTCTGACGTGCCGCTTTATTGCTTCCATTTCAAGCCCGGTATTAAAAAAGCAATACTGGACAGCCGGGAAATTAAAAACTCCGCGCACAGACTCAATAAGATGGATCAGTATGTCGCTGTCGCTGCCGCCGGAATATGAGCAGATAGCGTTTGGGTGCTGATGTAATCTTTTCGCGATTATGCCCTTGATGGCTTCAAACTTCTGCGGCGGATCAAAATCCGCGTAGGGAGGCCGGTCAGTGTATACGGCACTTTTAAATTCTGATTTCATACTTCATCCTTTCGCATCAACCAATTGTATCCAGACTTTGCCGCCTGTCAGCTCCATCCATTCCCGGCAGCCGTCAAGCGCAGGGAAGTAGATGTCAATCACTTCGCCCCGCTCGATCGCGCCCATGCCGGTATTGAATTTGTCCCCGCCTTTGCCGGTATCTAGGATTTCAAAATGGCCAAGGACGACGCCTAAACTTCCATCATCATCACGGCTATACACTATGGCAGTTAAGCCCATCCATTCGCGCATGGCGGCGGCGATGCCGTACCTTGCCTTTGCCCCGGATGCGGTGACTTCCCCCATGCAGTATGCGGTAGTTAGCATCTCGAATGGATCGAATGGAATTTCGACTTTGGTTTCTGCGTTGACCGTGAGGCAGTTTATCCATAATGACAGGATACAGACGGTAGCCGACCAGATGAGATAGGGGGCTGGCTTGAAACCTTTAGTCATATCTGATCCCCTCCATTTCTGCAAATCGCCGGGCATTGATGAAATACACCCACCGCCTGGGAGAAGTCTGGATGCCGTATCCCCAGGGGAAGCAGCCTTGCTGCAAGCCTTTCCTGACCGTGTCCTTGTCAATCCCCATGATTTTCCCGGCATCTTCCGGGGAAAGGCGTTCAACGGCGGCGGATTTGGGGATAATGGCCCCGCCCCCCGGCTGGCTGAAGTATTCCGGGTCAAGGCCAAGGGACTCCGCGATATGCCGCCGCTTTTCTTCCGCCGGCACGTTCATCCCGGAAAGATACTGGCTGATGGAAGACTTGCCTATTCCGGTCATGCCGGCGAGCTGGGCCTGCCTGATATTTAGTTCTTGCATAGCGTTTTTAAGTTTTTGATTAAATTTCATAACCGTGTACCATACCTTTCATTGAAATTTTAATTAAAAGGGTATTTAATACCCATCCCTTTCATCGCTCAACATTACGATCAAGCCATCAAAATCTTCACTTTCCCCTAAAGAATCAGCTAACGAATTAACAATCACTAAATCTATTCCGTATTCATCGGCTAACTGTTCAAGGTAATCTTTACGGTTTTCATAGCCTCTCTTTTCATAAATAGTCATGATTCAACCTCACTCTCTAACCCAACTTTTATTTCATAGTTATAAGACATTCCGCTTGTGTCTATTTCACTAGGAAGAATAAACACTTTACTAAAAGCAATATGCTTCGATCCCATATCAATAAAAAATTGGTGCATTTCATCAAGGCTCATGTTTTGAATTTTTTCATAATTTGTCATTAAATCCCTCCTCTCTTTCTCGTGCTTTTACGTGTGTAAAAGATTATCGAGTGGATTATTCTTGTGCCGCTTCGATCGATGAAATGGCATCGGCTAAAAAAGCAATCGCATTTTCCATTTCAAAACAGGCACTATCAGACATATCATACTTTTCGGAACCTTGAAGATTTTCCGGCAAATTATCACGATATTCCTCTTCATCATTCTTGATTGATTCAAGTCTGTTTTCGATCTCTTCAAGTTCAGATACCAACTCATTTAGTTCTTTGCGCCTTTGTTGATTCATTTATTCGTACCCATTTCCTTTTCATAAGATCATCTTTTCACTTTCGAAATTCGGTTTCCCACGATGCCGGTTATCCGGCATTTCGGCGCGTGACCAATGCGCCATCATCAGGCGGGTTAAGGTGTTTCAATTTCGACACTGATAGAAAATTCATCAGCGTTATAGTTCTTGCGAAACGCGAATAAACAAAGCAATAATTTGTGTATATCTGGCACATTGTTCATATCCATTAGCGAAAGGGCGGCAATTACATTTGAAGGGCTTTCGGAAATGATTTTGGTGGGTACTTCTTCAGCTTTACCGTTTACTCTTAGCGTGGCAACATATTTGATATTCATTTTTCCTACTTTCTGCCGAGGTAACCGCCCCGGCGCGGTTTACGCATAGCCAATTGGTTTCATCGAATCCCTGCCGATGTTTCCCTTTCTGCTTGATTTTCTGCCAATCCCCCTTATAATTGATGTACAGGCTGTTCGCGCAGCCGAGTACATAAGAAAGGAGGGTTAAATGTGGCTAAAACTAATAAAGAGCTGGCAGTCGAGTTGTATTCCGCATATTTGAAAGCGTCCGGAAGTCTGTTTGCAAGTCCGAATTTTAAAGGAAAAGTCAACTTTCCAAGCAACGACGAAATGGTGGTGCAAATCGCCGAACTGGCTTTAAAATTATCTGCCGTTGAGGACAACTGACATTCCAGGGGCTAAATTAATTGCCTGATTCTGAGTTTCAGTATCCGAATAGCGTGAGTACACATCTGCAACCTCTGCAAGCGCCTTTTTATTTTCGGGGGTTGCAGAGCCTTTATGCATTCCAATACCGAAAGCTCGAAGGTCAAGTCCGGGTAGAACGCGAAGACTGAGCAGGATGACTGCTAAATCAGTCCGGTTTGGTTTCAAACGCTCAATTACTTCCCCCAACTGCTCGACGGTGAAAGGGCTGCCGGGGATTAGTTCAAATCGCCGTAATTCCCCCATGCCGGGAACGGTCTCAACCTCCCTGTGCCTTTTTGCCGGCTCCTCTCTGTAAAAATCCTCTAGCGCTGCGCCAAATAAATAACAGGGTGAGAAACCCATTGCGGCCGTGATTGTTTCCAGAGTGGAATAAGAGGGATTGTTGTTTGTACCGCTTTCAAGCTTTGTGAGATAGCTGTAGCTGATTCCGCTGCGGCAGGCTAAATCTTTTTGTGTCATCCCTGCTTTTTTTCTCAGTAACTGTAATCTTTTCCCGATTTTTAGATTATCCATGATTCTCCTTTCGCGATTGTTGCATTGCGCAACCTAGTTTGAAAAAAAATACAATGAGAAATCTTCAAGCGGTATTTCTAACGCTTCTACTATCTTTTCTGCTTCCTTTAGATACATTGGACGAATATTGTTTATCTTTTGACTAACTGTTGGAGTTCTTATCCCCATGACATTGGCAATATCTTTCTGCGTTAGTCCTTTTTCTACCATCCTTGCTTTAATTTTTCTAGAATTAATCATACTTTGTACCTCCTGATAGAGACATTGTAGCGTAGCGCAACACAAATGTCAATAGCTTTACGCAACTTTTTTTAATTTTTTACATCTTTCTATTGCACAGTGCAAAACGGCATTGTATAATAACTAAAAGGCGGTGATTAATTTTGGATAATAAAGAAATTGGAAAGCGTATAAAAAAAGCTCGTGATTTAAGAAATATGACTTTGGATGCCGTTGCTGACGACATTGGAGTAGCAAAATCAACGGTGCAAAGATATGAAGCCGGAAAAATTGATAAAATTAAAATGCCGGTATTATCTGCTATTGCCAATAGCCTGCGCGTAAATCCCGCTTGGATAGCTGGTAAATCCAATGATATTGAACTCTTAAAAATTAAGGCAAGCAAGGGAATAAAAATTCCTGTCCTCGGTAGAGTAGCCGCCGGTATCCCGATCGAAGCGGTCGAAGATATAATTGACGAAGAGGAAATATCAGATAGCATGGCAAGGACGGGTTCCTTCTTCGGTCTCAGGATAACCGGGGACAGCATGGAACCCCGAATCTGCGAGGGTGACGTTATCATAGTGAGGAAACAGGATGATGCCGAAAGCGGTGATACGGTGGTTGCTTTGATAAATGGTCACGATGCCGCTTGCAAAAGGCTGATAAAATATGCCGATGGCATCCGGCTGATGTCTACCAATCCAAAGTACGAACCGCTATATTTTACAAACGATGAAATTATTAGTATCCCTGTTGAGATTATTGGAAAAGTTGTGGAAAACAGGCAAAAATATTAAGTATCATATGTAGAGGAAGATTTCATGCCATCAAAAAACTGTGTAAAATGCGGAAATAAAGTCACTGACAAGGCAAATTTTTGCCCCGGTTGCGGTTATCATATTGCGGTGCATAAATATAACAAGCAAAATATTTGCGGTAAATGCGGCGAGCCTCTTGATGCGAGAGCGAAATTTTGCACGTCTTGCGGAACGCGATTTACGGAAGTCAATATTCAAGAATATCAAAAGCCAACTGCTTATGCGACATCCACACGAACCGGGAAAAATATTAAGAAATCAGGGGGTTTTATAGGCAAAATATTGGGAGTGATATTTAAGCTATGGGGGACTATATGGATTGTTTGTGGAATGCTGTCCTTAATTGTTTTATGGTTTGATACATCAAATATGCTTGACCTTGTGGGAACAGTAATTTCTACAATTATTGTGATTGCCATTGCATCAATTGGGTTACTTCCTTTTAAATTTTTCCGTTCATTGTTCCACAGGAATAAAGCCAGTAAGCGTATACCCGCTAACACGAATCAGGGAACAGCACCAGGCATCCTTGAAAGTGCCGATAAAAAAATTTCAGGCAACGGCAGAGTGGAAAAAGTAGAAGTAAAAAGATTTGTGCCAGAAAGTCAAGGGATTGCTAATGATAAAAAGGTAAAATACGATATCGCTACAAAAGTACATGGGCCTGTAAAAACATTACCATATAGTATAGAAATTGCAAGAGAAAACGAGTATCCCGCTGACAGGCTAGCCGAGATGAAAAAATACTATAGTATTCAGGCAGCAAAGGATGATGTTAGGATTCTGGAAGACTGCAAAAATATAATCCAGTCAACAGTTAATTTTGATACATTTTTTAGCCGTTCCGAATTAGGGATGCGAAAGGCCGCAAATTTAGACATGGCCGGAGCTGCGGGGGTGGGAGGGGTTAAAAGATCGGAATTACTAAAGAGTTTTAGTGATTTTGTAAATACCCAAAAATCGCGTTTGCTCACGGAAGCGTATTCAAAAACAGTTGATAAGATCATCCTCTTGAAGTCACAAAAAGCAAAAGAAAACAACTGGATTAAATTTTTGGATTCACTTGATAAATACATAGATGAATTCGAATTCATTGATATTTATGACCCAATAAGGCTTGATGCTGAAAAACAAGCAAATAAACGATAGAAACGGAACAAGTTGAATCCCGGCTGCGCTAACAACCGGGATTCGATAAAACCAAATCATAAAAGGAATGATTCAGCTACACACACCCCATTATATCATTCCTTTCATGACATTACAAGAAAAGGAGTGATATTTTTATGGGCAAGAGAAATCCAAACGGTTACGGCTGCGTGACCAAACTGAAAGGCAACAGGTCAAAGCCTTGGATAGTCAAGGTGACAATCTATGACCAGGACGGCTTTTCAAAACAGATGCCGGTAGGGTATGAGGAATCAGAGGAAAAAGCTAATATTTTATTGGCGCAGTACAATAATAACCCCTGGGACATTGACCGCGAAAAAATAACGCTTGCTGCTTTATACCAGCGGTGGTCAGGCTTGAAGCTTCCCAAACTGGGCGAGTCCCTCCAAAGCAACTTAAAATCAGCGTTCAAACATTGTTCAAAGTATTACGGCTTAAAATACAGGAGTATACGCGCCTATCATATGCAGGACTGCATTGACAACTGCGGCTGCGGTTATTCAACGCAAGGATCAGTCAAGAATCTGTTCGGGCACCTTGACCGCTTCGCCTATGAAATGGACATTACTGAAAAAATGTATTCCCAAATCATAACCGCGCCGCCGATCCCGGAAACAACAAAGTCAATTTTTACAGATGAACAAATTGAGCGGCTTTGGAAAATCCAGGGTGAAGAATGGGTCGATACTGTTTTGATATTCATTTATTCCGGTTTCCGCATAACGGAATTGTTGAGTATGACAACCGATCAAGTCAACCTTGAAGAAAAGACTTTCAAAGGCGGCATCAAAACAGCTTCAGGAAAAGGAAGAATTGTTCCAATCCATCCAAGAATATTCCAGTTTGTACGGAACAGGGTTGAACAGGGGAATGAATACTTTCTAAGCATCGACAATAAAAAAGCCACTCAATCGAAATACCGTACTATATGGGGAAAAATAATGAATCAGATTGAAGCGGATAAGACACCCCATGAAGCAAGACATACTTTTGAAACTCGTCTTGACAATGCAAACGCAAACAGGAAATGTATTGATTTGCTGATGGGCCATAAGTCAAAAGACGTGGGAAACAGGGTGTATAATCATAAAACTATTGAGCAGTTAAAACAAACTATTGAACTGCTAAAATAATGATTTTTGCTTTGAACTAGTAACAAACTAGAAACAGAAAAAGCCACAAATCGCCGATTTGCTGGGCTTGTGGCTTTTTCAAAATCATTATATCATGATTCACAGCACAAAACAAAGCGAAATTTTTAATTTCACTAAATCCGATTGATGATTTCCGCAATATCACCCCAACTGTCATCATCGCCAACCCGACCCATAATTTCATCAACTTCCTCGTTTGATGCCGCGTCTTTACACTCCATAATGACTCTTTCTTTATCTGCTTCGGTCATCTTTGCGGTATCCCGACCGTTAATCGCCAAGCCAGCCAAGCCAAAACCACCATAACTTCCAAGGCCGCCAAAACCTAAAAATCTATTATCCATGATATGATCTCCTTTGATTAATAAAAAATCACAGTATAAGCTGTGATTAGTATGTGTATTTTCTTTAATTTTTTTTCTGTTATTTTTTGCCAGAACTTGTTACTGTTCAGACGTGACTATCCCGCGAAGATAAAATTGCGCTTTAGCGCAATTTTTCGAGGGTTGCAATCAAATTATGGTTGCGCCGGAGATAATGGCTTGGTAATCTTGCAGATTTTGCTTTAGAAGGACTGGCGTATTTAAGCCATATGGACATTTTCCCACGCATTGGTTGCAGTTTATGCAATCATTTATTTTATTCATCAGCTTTTGGCCTTCTTCACCGATCCAAAATGCGGAAGGGCTGCGACGAATTAATTGTGACATCCGGGCGCAGTTATTAATCTGGATATCGGCGGGACAAGGTAAGCAATAAGCACAACCGCGGCAAAAATCGCCGGCAAGTTGAAGGCGGTCATTTTCAATAGTGCGGTTTCGTTCAGCGTTTAAAAGCGGCGGCGCGGCAATAAAGCGGATGAATTCGTCAAGCTCGCTTTCTCTTTGAATGCCCCAGATCGGCAGCATATCATCATACTCCGCCAAATAGGCATAAGCGACATCGGCCCGCGTAATCAGACCGCCGGCTAAGGCTTTCATGGCAATGAAGCCGACATTCCTTTCCCGACATAAAAGGGCAAGTTTTTTCTCCGCCTCAGAAGCCAGATAGCTAAAAGGGAATTGGATAGTATCGTATAAATCTGATCGCACCGCTTCTTCCGCGACTTTTAAGCGGTGGTTGGTAATGCCGATATGGCGGATTTTACCCGCTTCTTTTGCCTTTAACGCTGCATCATAAAGGTCGGACCCATCACCGGGACGAGGCACTTTCGGCGGGTTATGGAACTGGTAAATGTCTATGTAATCGGTCTTTAGCAAGCGCAAGCTGGTTTCAAGGTCTTTCACCAAATCCGCACCGGTAGTCGCCGGAGTTTTCGTTGCCAGATAAATATTTTCACGAACGCTGCTTAAAGCTAAACCAATTTTTTTCTCACTATCAGAATAACTGTGGGCGGTATCAAAAAAAGTGACACCGGCGTCATATGCTTTACTTAAAAGCATTCCGGCATAATCTTCGGAAACCCGCTGGATAGGCAGGGCTCCGAAGCCGATGATATTGGTAGTAATATTGGTTCTGCCGAGGGTGATTTTTTTCATTTACGCATTCCTCTCTATTTCACTCTATTGTACCAGTGTTTTGCCGGGCATTCAATATGCTTCTTAATTTTGCTTGATTCTGGGTACTAATAAAAAGAGAGCTTAAACCATAATCGGTATAAGCTCTCTTTTTATATTTCGACCTATCAAGATCAAATAAAGACTAAATCTATTACTGATCTCTCCAAAGTCATGATTCTGTAATCCTTTTTGGTGACTGATATTAACGTTTCGAGAACTGCGGCGCACGGCGGGCGCCTTTTAAGCCGTATTTCTTTCTTTCTTTTGCGCGAGGGTCTCTGGTTAAGAATCCGGCTTTCTTAAGCGTTGGGCGGAAATCCGCATCGACTTGTAAAAGGGCGCGGGCGATTCCATGCCTGATGGCGCCGGCCTGGCCGGTCGTTCCTCCGCCTTTTACGCTGACCTTAAGATCGTATTTTCCAACTGTTTCGGTGGCGACCATCGGCTGCCTGACGATCACTTTCAGGGTCTCAAGACCAAAGTAATCATCAATATCCCTTTGATTGATGGTAATATTTCCTTTGCCGGGGCTCATATAAACGCGGGCAATCGATTTTTTTCTTCTACCTGTTCCGTAGCTTTTAGGTTGGGCTGCTGCTTTTGGCATTCTTTAATCTCCTTTTGCACTGTTAACGGCTTGCCGCAAGTGACAAAACTTCCGGCTTCTGAGCGGCCTGCTTATGTTCAGGACCGGCATAAACGAAAAGTTTCTTGTACATTTGCCTGCCTAAAGGGCCTTTGGGTAACATGCCCTTAACTGCATGTTCTACGACACGTTCCGGATGCTTTTCAAGAACTTCTTTAACCGGAATATTCCGCCAGCTTCCGACATATTCACTGTGACGGAAGTACGTTTTCTGATCCATTTTCTTGCCGGTTAATTTAATTTTTTCGGCATTTACAACGATGACGTAATCACCAACATCGGCATGGGGGGTAAATGTGGGTTTGTGCTTGCCTCTTAAGACACTGGCGATTTCGGTTGCCATCCGTCCCAGAGTCATATCTGTAGCATCCACTACGTACCATTTTCGGGTGGTAGTCGCGGGGCTTGCCATAAATGTTTTCATAACAATCGATGCTCCTTTCAAAATCTGGAAGCTTGAGCAGAATCCAGGAAAATATAGCGCAGTTCATTGCGCTTTCCTATGCAGATGGAATCAACATAAGAGTTATGATTTCGTAAAAATCACGGGCAATGCATTATGAAGATGCAGAAAACCTGTCCAGATGTCCGGTCCCGACGAGTTAACTAGCATAAACAAGGCACGCTTGAACATTATAATACACGTATCCGAGTGTGTCAAGGATTTTTTTCGGTCGAACCCCCCCTACCCAATTCTGCGATTGAGCAATCCCGCTAAATAGTTATGAGGATAATGGTCGTTTGGCCGAAAAACGAAAGGAAGCCTATGGGTACCAACATGGACTTTCGCCCCAACATGCCGGAAACCCATAAAGGGAAAAGGGATTTTGGTGATGATATCATTACCGTTTTCGAACCGGACCGTTTTATCAACCCGCTTATTATAGGATTCGGCAAACGCTTTGTTGCCAACGCGCGGGCAACCGAATAAGATGGCTTCAATATCACGATCGGGATAGTTATATTGAATATCAACGGCACATAAAACCGCAAGGGCAGCTCCTCGTGAATGTCCGGTAATTTTGATATAATGAATGTCTTTCGTAACTGCCGCCAGAATTTTATCACGGACGGTTTTCATTTTGTATGTGTTAATAAATCCGGTATGGACTCTGATTTTCGAAGCAACATTATCATAAGGGATCGTCTTTTTCCAAAAAGTCAAATTGGACTTCCATTCTCTCAGTGAGTCAGTGCCGCGGAATGTAATCCATAGAACATCATTATCTGTCCGTAAATAACATTGGACGCCGGAGGTAGGGTCATCAATCGTGGCAGTGCAGGGGCAGCGGGTGTAGGGTTGGATATCGCGGTAAGCGCAAGTGGATAAATTTAGGGATTTTATGAATTCTGAGTCGTTCATTTAAGCTCCGTCTGGCATCATCATATTTATTTTATGTTGCCAAAGAAATAAATGTTACAAAATGACCTTTTGATTCTTATTCCTAATCAGACGGGAACTCGTATTTCACTAAGGTTAGGCCTTGGGGTGGGGCGGTAGGCCCGGCCTTGCGGCGGTCCCTTGCGGTAATGATTTCTTTAATAAACGCCGGGGGATATTTACCGATGCCCACTTCGATGAGGGTACCGGCGATGATGCGAACCATATTATAAAGAAAACCATTGCCGGTGAGGGTGATGATGATTTCGGCAGGGCGGATGAGGGGGGATGAAGTAGGATTGCGGCTTGATTCTGGCTGGGCGGGGCGGTCAATGAATGACTCGACACCTTGACTTGTGTAGATATTAGCAGCGTAAATCCGGCGAACCGTGCTTTCGCCCAAAAGTAGCGGAGCCGCACCGGCAGCACAAAAGCTTACGAAGTCATGTTCGCCGACCAGATAATCAGCGGCTTCCTGCATTTTATCCGGATTCAGGAGGCGGTAAGTAAAATAATGGTATAAGCGTTTGGTTGGCGAGGGAAAGTCGGCATTCCAAAGGCGGTATTCATAGGTTTTATGGCTCTCGACATGGCGCGGGTGAAAGTCAGCGCGAACGGCTTCTGACTTTTGAATGCGAATATCTGCCGGTAAACATCGGTTTAAGGCATAAGAAATTTTTTCGGCCGGAATCGGGGTCGCTGTATCAAATACAGCAATATTACCCAAGGCATGAACACCTGAGTCGGTCCGGCTCGCCCCGATGACAGCAATTTTTTCGCCCAATAAAGCTGAAAGGGCATGGTTTAATTCGCCTTCGATCGTTAAAACGTTGGGCTGTAATTGCCAGCCATGATAGGCGGTGCCATCATAGGCAACGGTAAGTTTGATGCGGTTTACTTGATATTTATCATTCATATTTTTCTTCATTACGAGCGTTAGAACAGCAACAAAAATCGATCCGCATAAATCGTTCCTATCAAATATACCAAAACGCAAAGATACGAAACACGATCGCGGGCTTTGTAAACGAGCGGTTTCATCTTCGTGCGGTGGTCGCCGCCCCGGTAACAACGGGCTTCCATCGCCATCGCTAAATCATTGGCGCGGCGAAAAGCGGAAATAAATAACGGAACCAGAAGTGGGACAAGGCTTTTCGCTTTTTTGATCAGGTTCCCGCTTTCAAAATCGGCGCCGCGCGCGATTTGCGCTTTCATTATTTTATCCGTTTCTTCCAGTAAAATCGGAATAAAACGTAACGCAATCGACATCATCATCGCCACTTCATGAACCGGCACCTTGAAAAATTTTAGGGGCCTCATCAATTTTTCCATTCCATCGGTCAAATGATTGGGCGTCGTGGTTAAAGTCATGATCGACGAACCTAAAATCAGCATAATCAGGCGGGTGGTCAGCGTCACTGCCAGACGAATGCCCTCCCAGGTAATGGTTATTTTCCAAAAACTTACTGCCGTTTCACCGGGGGTAAGGAAAAGATTAAAAAAAACTGCGAAAAGAAGCAGAAAAATGATTGCTTTCATGCCGCGAACCATAAATGTAAACGGCACCTTTGACATTTTGATTATAAATAGTAAAAACAGGCCGGAAAGGACAAAACCGGGCACAGCTTTGACCACAAACAAAGATATGATGAAGAGAACCGTCGTCACCAGTTTCACGCGGGGGTCGAGGCGGTGGATGAGGGAATCGGTCTGATAGTATTGGCCAAGGGTGATATCTCTAAGCATAGGTTCTCTCTATTAGCCGCAGTCCAACATGATGTCCTGCAACCTCTCTTTGATTGATGAATAATAGCTTTATAAATAGCAACCGTTATTTAATGCGGGCGCAAAGCATTCAGAATGCTGTCGCGAGCGGCATTAACCGTCAGGGCAGTGGTGTCAACATCGAAACCCTTTGCTTTTAACGCATGCATGATATAGGTCATGGGCGGAGCCGCGAGGCCTATTTCCTCAAGCTGCTTATAGTTAGCAAAAACTTGCGCCGGGGCAGCGTCATAAGCAACTTTATTTTTATTCATTACGATGATTCGTTCAACATATTTCGCAACTTCTTCCATACTGTGCGAAACAAGGATGACAGTGATGCCGGTTTCCGCTTTTAGGGCCGCGATTTGACCAAGAATTTCATCGCGTCCGCGTGGGTCAAGACCGGCAGTAGGCTCATCAAGAATCAGTATTTCCGGACGCATCGCCAAAACACCAGCGATCGCAACCCGCCTTTTTTGACCGCCGGAAAGCTCGAATGGTGATTGGTAAAAGTACTCATCCATGATGCCAACTTGTTTTAGGGCTGTGTATGCGCGAAACTCAACTTCTTTTTTTTCCAGGCCTAAGTTTTTAGGCCCAAAGCAAACATCAGTGAAAACATCGATTTCGAAGAGTTGATGTTCAGGATATTGGAAAACGAGGCCGACTTTACTACGAAGATTTTTTTTATCATAATCGCTATCATGAATATCAGCGCCATTAAAGTATATATTACCGGAACTGGGTTTTAAAAGGCCATTCAAATGCTGGACAAGGGTTGACTTACCAGAACCGGTATGCCCGATCAAACCAATGAACTGCCCCGGCGGGATAACGAGATTTATATCATCAAGTGCCGTAGAGGCCATCGCGGTATCTTTATCATATATATGGCATAAATGGTCAACAATTAACATGGTTATTTTCCTTTGAACAAAAAACGGAAGCGGATCAGTATTATCGCGGAAATTCCGCCACTAATTCTTCGATCGTTAATACCGCGGGGGGGATGTGCTGAAGGCCGCTAATCTTTAGTTCATGCGCTAATAAAGTCACCTGCGGAACATCAAGGCGCAGGCTTTTCAGTTCATCGACGCGGCTGAAAACTTCGCGGGGTGTACCAGTCATCGCGATTTTGCCCTGATCCATAACGAAAACGCGGTCGGAATGAATAATCTCTTCCATATAATGAGTGATAAAAATGATGGTGATATTCTCAACATCATTCAAGGCGCGGACAGCACGGAGCACTTCTTTACGCCCGGAAGGATCAAGCATCGCCGTTGGTTCGTCTAAAACAATGCATTTAGGATGCATCGCCAGAACCCCAGCGATAGAAACACGCTGTTTTTGTCCGCCCGAAAGACGATTAGGCGATTTCTTACGGTGTTCGTACATGCCAACCGCACGTAGGCTTTCTTCAACCCGTTCCCATATTTCCTTCGTAGGAACGCCCATATTTTCCGGTCCGAAACCAACATCTTCCTCAACGACTTGGCCGATGATCTGATTGTCAGGGTTTTGGAAAACCATTCCGGCAAGCTGGCGGATTTCCCAGATCGATTCTTCGTCAGTGGTATCTTTGCCATCAATAAAGACACTGCCTTCCGTTGGGGAAAGAATCGCATTCAGATGTTTCGCAAAAGTCGATTTACCGGAACCGTTATGTCCGAGAATGGCGATAAACTCGCCCGGTTTTACGGTCATGTCAACCGCATCAACCGCTCTGGTAATGCCTTCAACATTTCCTTCATCGTCACGGCGGATATATTCAAAAGTCAATTTTTCGGTTTTAATGATGTTCATATATTTTTTTATTTTACAAGAGAGCGGGGAAAAATACAAGAATGAAATTTGCCGCTCCTACCATTCGTGTCATGAATCAATAAATATCCGGGGGTGCATTTTTTAAAAGTGATAAATTGCATAAAATCGTGAGGGAGCGAGAGTGTGATTCATAAGACCGGCCTTTGACAGACACCGGTCCTTGACTCGCGTCCTAAGCGAGTCTAGTACCGCTGTAGTCTGTCACAGAGCGAGAGCGGGCCGGTCGTTGAATCAGCAACTCTCGCCCCACGCGGCCATAGTACCCTCACTTTTAAAAAATGCACTTATTATCCGGATTCCGCTTGTTTATTTCCCCATTTTATTTTATGATGGATGAATGATGATGAAGCAATTAATAAAATCACTTGTTATTATAATGGCAATTATCATTTTCTGTGCCATTCTTGTCAGGGTCATGTCGCGCGGTGATACGATTTGGGATTATGCGCAAAAAAATCCGGAGATTGCTTTTGCGTCACCGGAGCCAGTCAGCGAAGCTGAGGCTGACATAAAAATTGCCGATGATGATGATTTTTCGGAAGCCGAAATCATCGATGATATCGGCGTAGGTGATGAAGGCGCTTTCGAAGATTTATTCATCTCTATTTGGTCTTCACCTGAGCATATGAATGAATATCAACCAGGATTTTCTAGTGAGCCGATTAATGATGACTTATTTGCCTATATCAGCGGTATTTCTTTTCCGATTTCGCTGGAAGAAGCGATGGCGATTTTTTATGGTGATGATACTGATTTTATTTTCGCGACCGCGGATGAGGCGTTAGAAGGTGAGGGGGATGCGCTATTTGATGAGATGTTTGATGAGATGTTTGATGAGTTATATGCCTTGCTGCCTAACATCAGCGAAAATCCGGATGAAATCGCCATTTCTCGCGAGGACTTAGTATTTCTTTCGCTTCTTTATCATGATTTCGATGGTGGGGTTCAGTTAGGGGAAATGATTTGCAATGTGGCGATTGCCGATGATTTGCTGGAGATATTTTATGCATTATATTTGCATGAGTATCAGTTTGAGCGGATTAGTTTGATTGAGAATTATGGCGGCAGTGATAATTTTTCGATGCTTTACAATAATACTTCCTGCTTTAACTATCGTGAATCCAGTCCGGGACGGCTGTCATTACATGCTTATGGGCTGGCGGTGGATGTGAATCCGTTTATTAATCCTTATGTGGCGTATAATAATAATGGGACGATTCGGAAGGTTTCGCCGATTGGAAGCGAGGCGTATGTGGACCGGGGGCTTGATTTTCCGCATAAGATTGATGCGGATGATTTGCTTTATCAGTTATTTATGGAAAAAGGGTTTTTCTGGGGAGGGGACTGGACATACCAGAAGGATTATCACCATTTTCAGAAAGCGATGGAGTGAGGGGGGACGCGCAGCAATATTATCGGCATTTATTAAACTAAATGCCGATTCGTTTCTGATTATTCCATCTACGTAATCTTTAAGCGACCGTATTATTTGTAGCAATGATTTATTAATCCCGTTGCTATTCTTTATCCCCTCACTGCCGGCGCGGTCTGCTGTTTCCAAAGTGTTTTGAAGGCCTTGTGTTTTTCCGTTTTTGTCAATAATTCGATAATTTTGTCTGCGCATTCTTCTTGGGTATCCTTAAAGGTATCCACAGTTATGTCGTATGTATCCTTTGGGCATAACCGCTCTAATAATTTTTCAGCATCTCCAACATTCCGATCACCACGCTCTATCTCTCTTCTTCTCAATTCCTCCAGAGGACAAGTTACATTCACAAACAATACATCATGCTCATGGAGTAACGTTACGCATTCTCCCATATTATCCAAGCCGGTAACCGTATATTCCTTAGCATCCCCCTCTAGTAAAACATGATCAACGATAACATCTATACCAATATCAGAGAAAGTCTTAATCGTATGATTAAACCCGGTTAAAGCGGTTGAAACTGTTTGATTAGGATCTGACTGTATAAATTTCCCTGGCCCAATAATGTAAAAGTTATCTAACGTTAGAAGATAAAATGGAGTATCCAACCTTTCTTGCAACGTTCTTGCTAGTGTCGATTTTCCCGAACTTGTTGTTCCGTTTAAAAAAATGATTTTTCCTTTTCGCATACCAATTTCCTCCTCCTGAAATTTACTATAGTTACTAAACCTAAATATTTTCTACATAATACTGAGCCTGCGCAGTCCATAATTCAAAATATTTGCCATTTTGGTCAGAAAGTAATGTATCATGATTACCACGCTGAACCAGTTCACTTTCATGGAATACCGCAATATCATTACAGAATCGGCAGGAAGATAAACGATGAGAAATAAATACCGCTGTTTTATTACCTACGATATCGTTCATGCTTTTATATATTTCAAATTCCGCAATCGGATCCAGTGATGCGGTCGGCTCATCTAAAATGATAAATGATGCTTCTTTATATAGGGCGCGGGCCAGAGCTATCTTTTGCGCTTCACCCCCGGAAATAATGACACCGTTTTCATCGAACTCTTTGTACAAAAAAGTTTCTAAACCTTCCGGCAATTTTTTAAGGCATTTTTCAAAGCCGGAATCGGTTAAACATTGATCCGCCCGACTATGATCATACCCGCGATTTGCGGCTATGTTTTGGCCGAGTTTATAAGCAAGCAATTGAAAATCCTGGAATACTACGGAAAAAATCGACATGTACTCCTGATAATCATAATCTTTGATATTGATACCGTCTAATAAAATTTCACCTTCGGTCGGATCGTATAAACGGCATAATAGCTTTATGAAAGTGGTTTTTCCGCTGCCGTTCATTCCCACCACCGCCAACCGTTCCCCAACATTAAATTGTAAAGATATATTCCGCAGCGCGAATGTATCCGTCTGCGGATACTGAAACGATACATTACGGAAAGTGATTTCATGTTTTTGGTCAATTCGTTTTTCTATCGTTAAGTTACCATGTGACATCTCATTCGGCATATCTAATAATTCAAACGTAGTCCGCAAGAAAAAAGCATTGTTGCGTAATTCTCCGACCACCGAAACAAGCGCTGCTAATCCGCCGGAAAGGGCGGTTATCGCCCCGATATATTGAGTGACAGCCCCGACCCCGAAAGCGCCGGCCCATGCCTTAAGGCATACGAAAATGTAGACAAGGCCGGTAAAAACTTGTGATAATGCTCCGGCGATTGCTTTATATTTACCAATCGAGCCGTTGTTGAACTTTTCAAATGTCGGCAACAAACCATTTTCATCCATAAGCCCACGCATTACTCGATTCTTAAATAGAATATCTTGACGATACATCCGAAAGTCCACGGAACGGGCACGCTCATATACATTGTTAAAATAAAAACTAAAATAGCGATTTAGCAGTTTTAGGGAATCGGCCGCTTTCGCAAAATGTGAATCGGCTTTATTGGAAAAAATCGGGGCGATAAAGGTTACTAAAAGCATCATGATAATGATCGCGGCATTTATGAATGGGTTATTAAACAAAACCAGCATTCCGGCATTTTCGGGAACCCTTTGGATAAAAAGCGGAACTGTTAACGCAATTGCCCCGGCGATTACGGTGATCGCTTTCAAAAATCGCTCAAAACAATTTAATAGTTTCGTCAAACCACCGAGGTTATAGCTCCGATTTTGTTTAATTTGTGACAAAAGGTCATGCGTATAGGTATTATCAAGGTCGGCAAAATCCATTGCTAATAATTTACGGTTATAGATTTGATTTTCGACATGATGAACTCCGGCATATTGGCAATTTTTCCAGCGGGCTAAACCAGCGTTTACCATAGCTAAAAAAGCAGCGGAAAATAATGAATATAGAGCAAGCTGTGTTAATCTTTCCGGACTCCTTCCCCCAGCCAGTTCATCTAAGATACGCGCGGAAAGATAAATACCTACATAGGGTGTAAGCGCTTCGGCAATGGCCGTCAAACCTGATGAAATAAAAAGCTTTGGATTGGTTTTCCACCAAATTTTAAATCCGCGGCGATTTATATTTATGGCGTCTTTGGTTTTTATTTTATCATCCGGTTGCATTTTCTAAGCTCCCTTCCCGATAGTAACGGCTTTGGATTTCAAAAAGCTCGGCATACCTGCGATTATTTTTTATCAATTCATCATGATTGCCCTCCTCGGTGATGATGCCATGTTCGATTAAAATAATCCGATCACAAAAACGAGTGGAGGCCAACCGATGGGAAATATATAAGGATGTTCGGCCGTCCGTTAAGGTGGCATATTTATTATATATTTCGCTTTCTGCGATCGGGTCAAGAGAAGCAGTCGGCTCATCCAAGATGATAATGGGCGCATTTTTGTATAAAGCCCGTGCGATCATAAGGCGTTGTTTTTCGCCGCCGGATAACTCGATACCATCTTCGTAAATTTCTTTACCGATATGCGTCGCAAATTTAAGCGGAAAGCTGTTTATTTTTTTGGTCAGCCCGGCCATTTCCGTGCAAGCAACCATTTTTTCCATGTCGATATCCTGGTCTGTTTGGGCGATATTAAAGGCGATACTTTCAGGCAGGATCGGAAAATCTTGGAATACTGCCGAAAAATGCCGATAATAATCACGGCGGTTATATTTTTTAATGTTTACGCCATTTAAAAAAACTGCTCCGTTCGTTGGTTCATACAAACCGCAGATTAATTTGATAAGTGTTGTTTTTCCGGCGCCATTTAAGC
>Ga0082212_10004186_pt1 | contig 20102 bp, 20 predicted proteins | sample TergutNt197P3_FD_71548 | JGI IMG/M metagenome (GOLD analysis project Ga0082212, IMG submission 71548) | Neocapritermes taracua P3 segment gut microbial communities from Petit-Saut dam, French Guiana - Nt197 P3 | ecosystem: Host-associated > Arthropoda: Insects > Digestive system > Gut ... | reverse complement strand
CGTGGAGGCGGCCATGACCGGCCACCTGGTCCTGTCCACCCTCCACACCAACGACGCCCCGGCCACCATCACCCGCCTGGTGGACATGGGGGTGCCCCCCTTCAACGTGGCCGCGGCCCTGGTGCTCTGTTCCGCCCAGCGCCTTATGCGGCGCATCTGCCCCAACTGCAAGCAGCCCATGAAACCCCTGCCCGCCAACAAGCTCATCGAGGCCGGCTTCGACCGCGGCCAGGTCGGCTCGGTCCAGCTCTATGAAGGCAAGGGCTGCCCCAACTGCAAGGGCTCCGGCTACAAGGGCCGCCTGGGGGCCTTTGAAATCATGGAGATGACCGGTTTCCTGGCCGAAGCCATCGCCTCCAAGGTGCCCGAGGGCCAACTCAGGAAAATCGCCCTTAAGGAAGGCATGTGCACCCTGAGGCAGGACGGCCTCTTGAAAGTCTCCCAGGGCCTGACCACCCTGGAACAGGTGCTGGAAAAGACCGTGCTGCCCAAGGAAAGCCTGCCCCACTACCTGTTGAACCCGGACGAGATGATTTTCGAAAACGGCGACGTCATCATCAAGGAAGGCAACAACGACACCAATTTCTACAAGCTCATCCAGGGCACCCTGGCCGTTTACAAGGGCCAGACCCAGATAGCGGAAATAAACCAGCTCAACTCCTATTTCGGCGAAATGAGCGCCCTCATCGGCGGCCTCCGCACCGCCACCATCAAGAGCGTGGGCAAGAGCGTGGTCAAGGTCTTCCCCGGCGACAAGCTCATGGAAGTCATTGAAGGCTACCCCGAAATCGCCAAGGTCATGCTGACCTCCGTGGTGGACCGGCTGGCCGCCTCCAACGCCCGCCTCTCCGACTTCATGCGCGACAAGGCTGAACTGGAGCGGACCTACCTCGCCAATCTCGCGGCCACGGTCGGCGCGGCCCAGAAGGGCGCCGCCATCGCCGGGCCGGCCGGCGCTTCCGAATCCGCCCCCCCTCCCATAGCCGGCATAGCCGGCGCCGGGGGCAAGCGCAGCGCGGCCCTCTCCAAGGTTCTGGCCGCTTCCGCGGCTAAAAAGGCGGGCGCCGCCCCGGGTAACGGCGGCGCGGGAGCCCCGGCCTCAGGCAACGGCGGAGCCCCGTCGGTCTCCTTCTCCAACCCGGTGGAAATAAAACCGGCGGAAACAACACCGACCCTGGACGTGGAACTTGAGGCGGAGATGGGCCCGGCGGACGGCGGCAATGGCGGCGGCGCAGCCCCTGCTCCGCCCCGCTTCCCCCCCCCGGACGTGACCCGGATGCTGACGCCCAAAAACCTGGCCGCGGCCGCCCCGACCGCCCTGCGCATCACCGCCTCGGACGCTCCCAAGGCCAGGGAACTGAAGTCGGCCTGACCCCGGCTCAATAAAAGAACCCCCTCCCTTGGGCCGAATATTCCACCTGGACCTGACCGGCTGTCCCTATCCCCAGCCGGTCCTGAAAATCCAGACCCTCCTGGAAGAGGGCCGGCGCGGCCCTCTGACCATCAGCCTGGCTGATGCCATGTCGGCCACGGCCGCCCAGGCCATCCTGACCTCGGCCGGCCTCATCGCCCTGACCTATCGGCAGGACGACCGCTGGCTGGTCCTGGGGCGAGAGACCGGGGCCCCGGAAATATTGGTCTGGTACGGCCCCGGAGGCTGGCAGGCGGCCCTGGACGACCCGGCGGTCGCCGAGGAAGAAGAGACCATCCTCGACCTGGGCCCGGCCCTTAGGCCCTGGGGCCCCGAAACCCCGCCGCCCCGGGCCTGGCCCGAGCCACCGGTGGAGCAGCCGGTGGTCCTGGTCGGCAGCCAGGTCATGGGCGCGGGAGATGAGGCCCTGGGGGCCCGGCTGGTCACGGCCTTCTTCGACGCCCTGGCCGGCCTTGATCCGTCCCCCCGCCTCCTGGCCTTCTACAACTCCGGCGTTTTCCTCACCACCCGCGATTCGGCCGTTCTCGAAGCTCTGCGCGACCTGGCCACCCGGGGAGCCATCGTCATCTCTTCCGGCCTCTGCCTGGAACACTTCGGCCTGAAAGACCAGCTCAAAGTCGGCCGCATCGGCAACATGTATGAAATAGTCAAGGCCCAGAGCTTCGCCCGGGTCATTCGCTTCTGATTCCCATGTCTTCCCTCCCCGTCCCCCATCGCCCCGCCCATCGGTCACCCTGGTTCTGGGCCGCCCTCCTGGCCGCCCTGCTCATGGCCCTGAGCCTGGCCTCGGCCGCCAGCGGCGATTTGGACTTAAGTCTCGGCCAAATCTGGGCCTTGTTCGCTGAAAAATTCCGCGGTGAAAAACCGAATGACGCCCTCCTGGCCGTGCTCTGGGAAGTGCGTCTGCCGCGCCTGGTCACGGCGACTCTGGCCGGAGCGGCCCTGGGCCTGTCCGGGGCCGTCTTCCAGGGGCTCCTCCTGAACCCTCTGGCCGACCCCTACACCCTGGGGGTTTCCTCGGGCGCGGCCCTGGGCGCCTCCCTGGTCATCGTGGCCGGCCTCTTATTCCCGGCCTGGCCCTGGCTGGCCGAACCCTGGGCCCTGACCGGCGGGGCCTTCGCCCTGGCCGGCCTGACCCTGGCGGCTGTGCTGGCCCTGGCCCGGAACGAGGACGGCCATCTCTCGCCCCTGAACCTCATCCTGGCCGGGGTCATGGTCTCGGCCATCCTGTCCGCGGCCATATCCTTCATCAAGTACCTTTCCGGGGACCAGGTGGGCTCCATCGTCTTCTGGCTCCTGGGGAGTTTCCAGGCCCGCACCTGGACCGACGCCGGGCTGGTGCTGGCCTTTTTTCTGCCGGCTCTCCTGGTCGCCCTGTGGTCGGCGGTGGATCTCAACATCCTGACCCTGGGGTCCCGCTCGGCCGAGACCCTGGGGGTCAACACCAAAAGAGTGCGCCTCCGGCTCCTGGCGGCCGCCTCCCTGGCCGCGGCCGCGGCCGTCTCCGTGGCCGGGATCATCGGCTTCGTGGGCCTGGTGGTGCCCCACCTGGTCCGCCTGGCCTCCGGGCCCGACCATCGCGCCCTTCTCCCCCTGTCGGCCCTGGGCGGAGCCCTCCTGCTCCTGGCCGCCGATACCACTGTCCGGGTGGTCATCCCCAGCCCCGGGGAGATCCCGGTGGGGGTCCTCACCGCCCTCCTGGCCGGGCCGGTCTTCCTGGTCATCTTCCGCCGCCACCGCCGCGAGCTGGCCCGTGACTGATTTTATCGAACAACCCTGGTTAACCTTGCGCGGCCTGGGCTTCCGCTACGGCCCCCGGGAAATCCTGGGGGAGGTGGACCTGGATTTCCACGGCGGCCGCCACTACATCCTGGCCGGGCCCAACGGGGCGGGCAAAAGCACCCTCCTGGACCTTTTGGCCAACTTGAAAAAACCGGCCAAAGGCGGCATAATGCTCCGGGGCCGGCCCCTGGACGTCTATCGCGCCCCGGCCCTGGCCCGGCTCCTGGCCCTGGCCCCCCAGGATTGCGCCTACAACTTCGCCTTCACCGTGCGGGAAGTGGCCTCCATGGGCCGCCGGCCCTACCTGGACCGCTGGGGCCGCCTGACCAAACGGGACTGGGCCGTGGTGGACCAGGCCCTGGCCTGGCTGGACTTGACCTCCCTGGCCGGCCAGTCAGTCACGGCCCTCTCCGGGGGCGAAAAACAGCGGGCCGGCCTGGCCCGGGTGCTGGCCCAGGCCACGGAGATCATCCTCCTGGACGAACCCACCGCCGGCCTGGACGTGGCCCACGCCCTGACCGTCATGGGCCTGGCCCGGCGCCGGGCCGAAGCCGGGGCCCTGGTGATCACTGTCACCCACGACCTGAACCTGGGCGCGGCCTTCGGCCACGAATTCGTCTTTTTGAAAAAAGGCCGGGTGGCGGCGGCCGGTCCGGTCGGACTGACCTTCACCGCCCCCATTTTGACTGAAATTTACGAGGCCGAGGCCGCCGTGACCCACGACGGCTTCACCGGGGGGCCTATCGCCTCCTTCCGGCCTTTACACCAAGGGGACTCATGACGACCAATACAGGAACTCTCTACGGACTCGGCGTCGGGCCGGGCGACCCCGACCTCTTGACCCTCAAGGCGGTCCGCATCCTGGGTGAAGTCGATCTGGTCTTCACCGCCGCCTCGCCCGGCAACGATTACAGCCTGGCCCAGAGAATCGCCGCCCCCCATCTTAAACCGGGCATTGAAGTGCGGCGGCTCGACTTCCCCATGGTGGGCCGCGGCCCGGACCTGGACGCGGCCTGGCGGGCCAACGCCGAGGAAATGGCCGCCGCGCTCAAGGCGGGCCTTTCCGCCGCCTTCCTGACCCTGGGCGACCCTTCGACTTACAGCACTTACAGCTACATGCTGCCCTATCTGAACGAACTCCTGCCCCCGGGCCACGTGATCACCGTGCCCGGCATCACCTCCTATCAACTGGCCGCGGCCCGGGCCAACCAGCCCCTGGTCTCCGGCCTGGAATCCCTGACCATCATCAGCGGGGTGGAAAACCCGGCCAACTTCAGCGACCTTTTGGACTTGAGCGACAACGTGGCCATCCTCAAGACCTACCGCTCCTACGACAATATCCAGGAACTCCTGAAAAAGAAAAACCTCCTGGACCGGGCCGTCCTCTATTCTAAGGTGGGCCTGCCCGACGAGGAGATAAGGACCGATCTCGACCGCCGGCCCGTGACCAGCCCCCCCTACCTGTCCCTGATGATCGTCAAAAAACAGCGGACTGACAAATGAAAAAAGCCGCCGGTCCCCAGCCGGCCAAAAAAAAATCCCTCTGGCTGCCCGCCCTGGCCGCGGCCCTGGTCACGGTCCTTCTGGGCCTGGCCCGACCCGTGGAAATTTGGGTATTCCTGGAGCCGGGCTTACTCACAGCCAAAGTTTTAAAACCCCTGGCCCGGGCCCTCCTCTTCATAAGCCTGGGGCTGACCGCGGCCATGTTCATTGAAGCCAGGGGGCTGTCCCTGCGCCTGGGCCGGCTGGCGGCCCCCCTGACCAACTGGGCCCGGCTGCCCCGGACCGCGGCGGCCAGCTTCACCCTGGCCCTGGTTTCCGGGCCGGCGGCCAACGGCCTGTTGTCAGAAGCCCTGGACCGCCGGGAACTGAGCCCCCGGGCCCTGGCCGTGGCCAATCTCCTGAACGGCTCCTGGCCCACCTTCATCGTCCATCTGCCCTCCACCCTGGCCGTGGCCGCCGCCTTTGCCGGCCGGGCCGGCCTGGCCTATACGGCGATCATGTTCGCCGCGGCCACCCTCAGGCTCTTCGGCGCGGCTACCTTAGGCCGCCTCATTCTGCCGGCAACCGAAGGGGTCCCAGGCCCCGCAGCCTCGGAAAAGACCAAAACCTGGCGCGAGATCTGGCCCGGGCTCAAGACCCGCTTAAGGCGCCGCCTGGCCACCCTGGTCAGCGTGGCCGCCCCGGTCTATTACCTTATCACCCTGGCCTCCCACTTCGGTTTTTTCACCTGGCTGGAGGGGGCCGCCGCCGTCCATTTCCCGGATTTCTTCCTGCCGGCCCAAGCCGCCGCCCTGGTCATCTTCGCCTTCACTTCCGAGTTTTCCTCCGGCTTCGCCGCGGCCGGGGCTCTCATTGAAAATTCGTCCCTCACCGTGGCCCAGGCCGCCGCGGCCCTTATCCTGGGCAACATCATCGCCACCCCCATCCGGGTTCTGCGCTGGCAGTTGGGCGCCTACCTGGGCTTCTTCCAGGTCCGCCTGGGTCTGGTCCTCATCTTCTTTAACCAGTTCTTCCGGGTCCTGAGCCTGGGTCTCTCCTTAGGCGTTTTTTGGTTTTTAGTCTGAACCTCCGCCCGGTTCCCCTGAAAGTGTGTTATAATAAAATTATGTTAGCCTGGTCATGGAGGTCGAAAGATTCGTGTTGCAAGATTCCGAACTTGAAAAAAGCCTGGAAAACGGCATTGTTATGGGGAAGCAAAAAATCTCCGTCCGCTTTCGCAATATCAACATAGCGCTCCTGCTGGTCGCCTCCCTGGCCATGGGGGTGATCATGCTGGCGGCGATCCGGGACGTGATCTCCCAGGTATCCGTGGACTACGCCAGGCTCTATACCTCCAATACCGCGGGCGCTCTCGGGGCCCACCTGAACAGGGAAATCGGGCTCATGGCCAAGGCGGCCCGTTCAAACTCGGTCCGGGAATGGTTCGCCGACGAGGACGACCCTGAAAAAAAGAGCCGGGCCCATGAAGAGATGCGGGGTGTCCTAAGCGTATTATACAGCCAGAATCTCTATCTCGGCCTGGAAAAGACCCGGCACGAATTTACGATCGATGATTACAGCACGGCGGACGAACTGGCGCCGCGGGCGAAGCTCGACCCGGATAACCCCGACGACGCCTGGTATTTCGAGTGCCTCGGGTCGGACAATGATTACGTCCTGAATGTGGATGTTGACAAGATCCTGCACCGGAAACACGTCTGGCTCAATTACAAGGTTTCCGAAAACGGCTCGCCGCTGGGGGTGATCTCCTCGGGGCTCGAGTTTTCAAAAGTGGCCGCGGAACTTTTTTCCGAATATGACAACGCGAAAGTCCGCAGCCTCATAATCGACGCGGACGGCGTCATCCACATGGACAGCTCGCTTTTGGGGCATGACGATTTTCTCAATTTTTCGTTTGAGATCCCGATCGGAGAACTATCTTCCGACCCGACTTTTCTGGCCGCCCTAAAAGCGTATCTCGGCGGCATCAAAGGCTATTTTGAATTAAGAGCCAAACCCCTGACCTTTGAATTGTCAACCGGCCAATACGGCTATGCGACCATTGCCCCCATCGTCTCCACGGACTGGTCGGTGGTCACTTTATACAAGTCCTCGTCCCTGTTCAACCCGGCCAGGCTTATGCCGTTTTTCCTGACCATGGTCGCCCTGTTCGCGGCTTTTGTCATGGTTTCAAGCATATTGAGCCACCGGATCATATTGGTGCCGTTCGAGCAGTTGATCCGCAGCCTGAAGCGGATAAAAGAGGATGAAGAGATATCCATTTACGGCACCGAACGCGATGACGAGTTCGGGACCCTTTCCAATACCATCCAGGACCTGTTCACCAAGGCCCACTATGACGTTTTGACCGGCATCCACAACCGGCGGGCCCTGGAAAAAAACCTTAAGCGCAACATAGAATACATCTCCCGCATCGGCGGCCGGTTGAGCCTTTTGATGATAGATGTGGATCACTTCAAAAAATTCAATGACACTTATGGCCACGAAGAGGGGGACAAGTGTCTCAGATCAATAGCCACGACGCTCAGCGGCGGCCTTAAGAGAATCGATGATTTCGTGGGCCGGTATGGCGGAGAGGAATTTGTCGCCCTCCTGCCCGGCGTTGACGAACAAGGCGCGCGCCTGGTCGCGGACAGGTTGAGGCGGAATGTCCAGGACCTTAAGATACCCCATGAAAAAAATGTATCCGGTTGGGTCACGATCTCCATCGGGATCACCACCGGCCAAGTGGCCTATACGCACAACTGGAGCGATTACCTCAAGCGGGCGGACGAGGCCCTGTACATGTCCAAGCAAAACGGACGGAACCAGTCCACTTTTCTGAATTTTACCGCGGCGCACGGCGAACAAGAAGGCCAAGAAGCCGTGGGAAGCGTGGAGAATTAAGCAACGCCGCCAGGGGGCAAAAAGACCATTACTCAGGGAAGCCCGGGCTGGACCAACCGGCCCAGCCACCGTTCCAGGGTGGCCCAGGCCAGGTTGTAGTTGTAGAGGGCCGCGTAGTAGTCGTATTGAGCCTGGCTGTAACGGGTCTGGGCGTCCAGGACTTCCGTGTTGGTGGCCACCTGTTCCAGGTAGCGCTCCTTGACCATGCGCAGGTCCTCGGCGGCGGAGGCCACGGCCTTGGTCATGACATCAATGTTGAGGCCGGCGGAGGTCAGGCTTTGGAAGTTGCTGGTGACTTCCAGCTTGGTTTCGTCCTCCAGGCGGGTCAGGTTATTGACGGACCGGTTCAGGTCCACCTTTTTCTTTTCTATTTCAGCCCCGGTCCGGCCCCATTCCCAGAAATTGAAGCTGGCCACCGCGGCCACTTCCCAGGTAGTGCCCTCATTGTTGGCCCGGGGGGTGCTGCCGCCGGTCTTGGTGGAGTAGTTCAGGTCCACCTCGGGGTAGAGTCCGCTTCGGGCCACATCCACGCCCTTGGCCGAGGCCTCCACCGCGTTGCGGCCCAGCTTGAGTTCCGGCCGGTCGGCCAGGCTGAGTTCCAGGCACTCAGACAGGGACAGGGGAAAGTCGTTGCGCCCCAGGGAGTCCGCCACGGCCACCGGAGCGTCCACCGGCCGGCGCAGGAGGATGTTCAGCCGGGCCTTGGTGACCATCAAGTCCCGGTCCCGGTCATTGGCCTGCTGCACGGCCCGGGCCAGGGTCACCTCGGCTTCCAGGACCTGGTTCTTGGGCGACATGCCCACCTCATAGAAGTTCTGGGCCACGTTCAGGTGGCTCCGGAGGTTCACCACCGTGGTCCGGGCCACTTCCAGGGCCTTTTCCAGGGCCAGGATCCCGAAATAGACCTGCTTGACTTCCAGGTTCAGGTTTTCCCGGGCCTGGACCCGCCCGATGTCGGCGTCGGCCACGCCCAGTTGGGCCAGGAGCAAACGGGCCAGGTTCCCGCCGCCGGCGAAAAGGGGCTGGCGCACGCCGACCCCCCAGCTATATTGGGGGTTGCCCCCGGAATAGGATAAGGGGTGGCTGCCGGGCGCCCGGCCTTTATTCTCATTGATGTTGTAACTCGTGCTGCCCGTGGGCAGAAAGGCGGTGATGGACTGCCAGCGGTTCCAGAGGGCCCCCATCCGGGCCTGGTCGGCACTGTCCAGATCGGGATTCACCTCTTTGGCAATGAGCAGGCATTCCTCCAGGGTCAGGGGGCGGTCGGGAACCGGGAAACCGGCGTTCAGCACCGCCGGGTCGCCCGTCCCGGTCAGGGTGGCCCGGCCGAAGACGGTCTGGGGATCGGGGGGCGGGGCCAGGAGGGGCCGGGATATTTTATGGCGGGCGGCATCGGCGCAACCGGTGAGGGCGGCCAGAACCATCAGCACGGCCAAAAATCTCGACATAAAAAATCCTTTCCCCGCGCCCCCCGGAGGGGCGGCGGGAGGTCAATCCGCCTAACTTAAAAACCCTTTATGAGGGAGAGATAATTATACAGGCAAGCCGGGGAAAATTCAAGAGTGGCTATTTGTTGTAGCGGCGCCTGGCCTCGGGCAGATATCTTTCAATATTGGCCACCCGGGTACTGTCCGAGGGGTGGGTGGAGAGGAATTCCAGGGAGCCTCCCCCTTTCTTTTCACCCATGCGGCGCCAGAAGGCCGCGGCTTCGGCCGGGTCGTAGCCGGCCATGGCCATGAGGGTCAGGCCGATGCGGTCGGCCTCGCTCTCGTGGGACCGGGAAAAGGGCAGGAGCACCCCCACCTGGCTGCCGAGGCCGTAGGCGGTCATGGCCATCTCCCCGGTCAGGCTGGAAGCCCCGCCCGCGCTCAGACCCAGATTCAGGAGTGTGCCGCCGAGGTTGGTCAGAACCTGCTGGCTGGCCCGTTCCCGGCTGTGGTGGGCGATGGCGTGGGCCACCTCGTGGCCCATGATGACGGCCACCCCGGTCTCCCCCTGGGTATAGGGCAGAATGCCCGTGTAAAAGGCCACCTTGCCCCCGGGCATGCAGAAGGCGTTGACCTCGTCCGATTCAATGAGGTTGAACTCCCACTTATAGTCGGCGATCTCCCGCCCCCGGCCCTCTTCCCGCAAAAAGATTTCCGAGGCCCGGCTGATATTGGCCCCCACCTTTTTGATCATGGCCGTGTCCCTCTGGTTGGTGGACAGAGGGCCCTTTTTGATCATCGCGGCATATTGCTGGGAAGCCATGGTCGCCAGTTGCCCCTCGTTGACCAGGCTGAGCTGGCTGCGGCCGGTGCCGGGCACGGTGGCGCAGGCGCCTAAAGACAGACAGGCCAAAAGGACGGCCAGGGAACGGACCAGGCGGCGCAGGCGGTCAAACATAGGGCTTCTCCTTAACTCTTCAACTCTAGCTTGTAGTTATCGACCACATACTCCAGGATTTTCAAAAACGTCTCCTGATCGACCGCCCCGGGCAGAAAGCCCACGACCTCGCTGTCCGGCTTGAGAAAGAGCATGGTGGGCAGAGCCCGGGCCCGGTATTTCTTGGCCAGGTCATCGGGGTCTTTTTCCACGTCCACGGACACGGCCACAAAATCCCGGTCGAAAACCTCGTGGATCTTGGGGTCGCTGAAGACCTCGCGGCGTATCTTTTGGCAATAGCCGCACCAATCGGCCCAGAAAAAAATCATCACCAGCTTGTTTTCCGCCCCGGCCAGCTTGAGGGCCTCATCCAAGCTCCGGTATTGGAATTCCGCGGCCCCGGCCGGGACGACAGACCCCAGCCAGAACATAAGGAGGATCTTCAAGATTCGGGCCGGGCGCTTCTTCTTAATATTCATTATCCATGTCACTTTCAGGGCCAGGCCAGGTTAAGCCGGCCGGTCAGCACTAATAAACCTAAGGCCATCAGGCCCAGGCCCAGGATCAGGCCGGCCCGGCGGGCCAGGGGCCGGAGCCGGACCAGCCAGGCCAGACCTTGGCCCCAGGCGGCCGCCAGAATAAGAAAGGGCGCGCCCAGGCCCAGGCCGAAGACGGCCAGGAGCCGGGCTCCCTCACCGGCCGAGCCCTCCGTGGCCGCCAGGGCCAGGATGGAGGCCAGCACCGGACCCGCGCAGGGGGTCCAACCCGCGGCAAAACCCAGGCCCACCACGAAGGCTCCGGCCAGGCCCAGGGGCCGCCGGGTCAGGGAGACCCGCCGCTCCCGGTTCAGAAAGGCCGGCGAAATAAACCCGGCCAGACAGGCGCCGAAAAAAATCATGATCGCCCCGGCCGCCCCCCGAATCAGCCCCTTATGTTCCTCCAAATACCCGCCCAGGCTGCCGGCCGCCGCACCCAGGAGGGTGAAAACGGTCACAAAGCCCAGAACGAAGAACAGGGTCGGCCACAGCATAGGGAGCCGCCGGGGCCCGGGGGCCGAGAGATCCTCGTAGCTCAGACCCGTGACCATGACCAGCCAGGCCGGGATCAGCGGCAGGACACAGGGGGTGAAAAATATCGCCAGCCCGGCCAGAAAAGCCGAGCCCAGACTGATGTTTTCCACAAACAGGGCGCCGAGGTTCAAGGTCCACCAGTTTCAACAGGGCGCAGCCAGCGGTCAGGCACCGGACCAGGCGCGGCCGGGCCCTCGCGGCTGAAATAGAGGTGGCAATGGCAACGGCCGTATTTGGCCACATCTTCGGCCCGGAAAGCGCAGGGGCAGACGATGGCCCGGTCATGCTCCGCCACTCCCGTGGCCAGGCGGCCGGGGCAGGAGCCGTAACCGTAGCGGGCCTCGTTGACCATAAGTCCGGCCAGGACCTTCAAGGTCCAGTCCCGGTCCGGGTTGAACAGGCAGGCGGCCTGGTCCGCGGCCAGGGTTTCATACCTGCGCTGAACAGCCGTAGGCTGAGCAGCCACGGGCTGAACAGCCGGGTCTGAAAATCCGTCCGCCTCTGTCCCGGATCCCGCCCCCCGGCCCGGAGCGGGGCTGAACCTGGTGGCCAGGCGCCTCAGATCCTCCGGCAGGGGCCCGGCCACGACCCGGGACCCGCCCAAAAGGGTCGGGAAGGTCTGGGCCGGGTTGCGGAGGGCCAGCTCCGCCAGGGCCGAGGCCCGCTCCGGTCCGGCCAGGATATCCACTTCCAGGCTGTCAAAGGGGGCCTTAAGTTCGTCCAGTATTTTTCGGGCCGCCCGGCAATGGGGGCCGATGGACAGGGCGAAGAGAAACAGACGGTCCGCCATAAGCCATGTACAGCCTCTTTACATTATAAGGGCTATGATAATATGCTTCCCTTGGCTTGTCCATAAAAAAAGCCCTCCTTGACTTGACCCGGAAGCCGCCTCTGGACTACAATAGCTGGGACCATAGGCCCCAGACCCCAATATCCGACGGGCATTGAAACAATGCGAAGTTGATAGGCCGAGGGCTGAAGCATATTCAAATGAAAAAGCGCCCACGGCGCAAGGGGCCGAAGGCCCATGACCAAAAAAGATCATTCCGAATTTAAAATAATCTGCCAGAACAAGAAGGCCCGCCACAATTACGAATTGGGAGACCGCTTCGAGGCCGGCCTGGTCCTGACCGGCACCGAGGTCAAAAGCCTGCGCCTGGGCAAGGCCAACCTGACCGATGCCTACGCCCGCTTCAACGGGGGCGAACTCTTCCTGGTGGGCCTTCACATCAGCCCCTACCCCATGGCCCACTTCGACAACCACGACCCCTTACGAAAACGCAAACTACTCCTGCGCCGCCAGGAGCTCAAGCGCCTCTACGGCCGGCTCCAGGAACAGGGCCAAAGCTTCATCCCCTTACGGCTCTATTTCAAAAACGGCCGGGCCAAGGCGGAACTGGCCCTGGCCCGGGGCAAGAAAAATCCGGACAAACGACAGAGTCTCAAGGAAGCCGATGCCAGGCTGGAAATGGCCCGGGCCATCCGGGAAGCCGTCCGCCGGTGAATTTTTATTGGCGTTAAATATATTCGTGATTTCACCAAAGCCCGCAAATGAACCATGTTCAGCCGCCGGGTCTGTTAATAAACCGAATTCATAATGAATTCAAATTTGAATGGAGAACTCATGCAGAACAAAACCCGTATCCTGGTCTTTGTGGACGAGGCCAACGTCACCCGGGCGGCCTCGAAAAATTTCAAACGCAATTTCGATTGGCTCAAGTTTCGCAGCTATTTGGAAAACAGTGTGGGTGAAGGCCGGCAACTGGTGGAAATGGTCGTCTATGTGGGTCTGCCGCCGGCCACCCCGGAATGGCTGGACAAGCGGGAAGCCAAGCGCCACTACATCCACTGGCTGAAGAGCCAGGGTTTCCTGGTCTATGAAAAAAACGGCCAGCCCCGGGCCAACGGCTGGTACAAGGCCAACGTGGACGTCATCATGGCCATCGACGCCATGGACCTGAGCCTGCGCATCAAGCCGGACACCGTCACCCTGGTCACCGGCGACGCCGATTTCGCCCACCTGGCCCTGACCATCCGCCGGGAAGGCATCAAGGTGGAAGTGGCCTCGGTCCCCCAGACCCTGTCCTCGGAACTGCGGACCTCGGCCTCCAGCGTCATTGACCTGACCGAACTCTTCCTCACCTTCGAGCCCTTCGAGGTGCCTGAGAGCAACGAAAACCAGGGGACCGCCACCGAGGATTATTATTGACTCCTCTGACCCTTCCGGCCCCGGTTTACGAATTCCTGGGCCTGTTCTGGGAGCCCATGTTCCTGCGCCGGGCCTCCCTGGCCCTGGGGCTTCTGACCCTGGCCGCGGCCGGGGCCGGAGTTCTGGTGGTCAACCTAAGGCTGGCCTATTTCGCCGACGCGGCGGGACATACTGTTTTCGCGGGCCTGGCCCTGGCCCTGATCCTGAACTGGCCGGAAAAGCCGGTGGTCCTGGGCGTCGGGGCGGCCGCGGGGGTGGGCGTTGTTTATCTGACCCGCCACAGCCGCCTGAAGGCGGACACGGCCGTGGGCCTGGTGTTTTCCGGGGTCATCGCCCTGTCCCTGGCCCTGGTCAGCCGCCACAGCGGCGCGGCCCGGGGCCTGTCGCGCTTTATCCTGGGCGATATTCTCACTGTGACCGACGCGGAGATCCTGGCCCTGGCCGGCCTGGCCCTGGTTTCCGCCCTCTTCCTGGCCCTCTTTTTCAACCACCTGACCCTGGAATCCCTCTCTCCCACCCTGGCCCGGACCCGCCGCCCGCGTCTGAGCCGTTTTCTGCCCTACCTCTTCGGTTTCTGGCTGGCCCTCACGGCCACGGTGGCTGTCTGGTCAGTGGGCCTGCTCCTGGTCACGGCCCTGATGGTGGCCCCGGCCGCCGCCGGCCGGGCCGCGGCCTCCTCGGCCGGGGGCATGTTCTGGGTGGCCCAGGCCGTGGCCGCGGCTTCGGGCCAACTCGGCCTCTATATCTCCACCCGCCCCGAAGTCAACACGGCCACCGGGGCCACGGTGGTGCTCACAGCCGTGCTCTTCTTCATCCTCCTCCAGATCCTCGCCCGCGCTGCCTCTCGATCATAAGAAAAAGCGAGGCGTTCAAGAGCGGCCACAGGCGCATCATGTGATTGGCCCGGCCGGACTGGTGTTCCTTCAAAAGCCGTTCGACAGCCCCCTTTTTGAGCCAGCCCAGGCGGGCCAGGGGACCATCGTGGAGAATCTCCCTGGTCTGCCGGCGGGTTTTGTCCTCGTTGAACCACTGGTCGGCCGGGGCGTTGAAGCCGGTCTTGCGGCTCCTGGTCCTCATGCTTTCCGGCAAGAGCCCCCGGAGCCCCCGGCGGTAGAGGGCCTTGGTCAGGCCCTGGTCGTATCTGAGCCCGGACGGGAGCGACAGGCCGAACTTTAAGAGGGCCGGGCAGAGGAAGGGCGAGACGCCCGTAAGGCCCAGGGCCTCGTTGACCCGCTGAAAACCCCAGAGGGTGGGGGGAGTGGTCTCAAAGCTGATCTCCTGGAACAGGCGGTTGGCCAGAAAGCCGGGATAGGGCCGGGGCATGGGCGGCCGGGCCCGGCCAAAGGTCTCGAACCAGTCGTCATTGAAAAATTCGGCCCCGCTTAGGTAAACCTCACTATCCACCCGGATCTCCCCGGTTTTGAAATCCAGGTTCCGGGCCCAGAAGCGTTCCACCTCGCCTAGGTTCTTCCGAAAGACCGGGTGGTCGTGGAGCCGGCTCCAGGCTTCAATTTCCGCCTCCAGGCGGTCATGCTCCCCGGCGGCCTTGAGGTCGGCGAAAAAATAGAAAAAATGGCCGTATTCCCCGGCCAGGCACTCGTCCCCGCCCAGGCCGGTGAAGACTTCCTTAAAGCCTTCCATATGGCGGGCCAGGAGGTGGTAGGCCAGCCAGGTGACGGTGATGACCGGCGAACGGGTGAGCTTCACCAGCTTTTCCGTTTCAGCCAACAGGTCCGGCCTATCCAGGGTCAGGTGGGTCCAGCGCCAGTCCGGGTTGGCCCTGGTCAATTCCTCCACCCCCGCGGTCTCGTCGTATTCCGTAGGAGCCCCCCCGTAGCCCACGGAAAAGACATCCAGGGGCCGGCCCAGGCTCCGGGCGGCCAGGGCGGCCACGCCCGCGCTGTCAAGGCCCGAGGAGATGGTGAAGGCCGGCCGCTCGGCCGCCCGGGCCAGACGGTCCACACTGGCGCCCAGAAGGTCCATCAGCCTTTCGGCGGCCTCGTCCGGCCCCAGACGGCCCACCTCCGGGTCGAGCTCCAGGCTCATCAGTTGAAAACTGTCGGAACTTTCCCTGGCCCCGGACTCGTCAATATCCACCAAGGCCCCGGCCGGCACCTGGCGCACGCCCCGGTGGAAGGTTCGCCCCGGATCGCGGAAAACATAGCGGTAGTGGGTGGCCAGATAATCAAAGAGCGTGGCCTCATCCGGCTCGACCGCGTCCGGGGCCTCCCGGTCCAAAAAATCCAAAATCTCCCGGTAGCTGGGACTCCAGGCGTAACCATCGGGCAGGAGGGCGTAAAAAAGGGGGGCGCCCCCTGCGGGGGGCTCATGGTTCCTGTCAGGAGGGGACTGAAAATAGACGCGCTCGACCATAATATCCTTTAGTAAGCAAGAGCGAATTTCTTAAGCGGCAGGGTCTGGACACTCTTGCGGGCCAGGAGGCTATAGACATTGCCCGGCCAGGCCGGGGAGGGTTTGCGGCCGGGCCGGCCCAGGGCCGTGGCCAGGACCGCCGTGGCCAGAACATCGGGCAGATGCTTCAAAAGCGGCCCGAGCCCGCCGTAGGGAGTGCCGAAATAGGGCCGCCACCACTTGAGGATCTCAAAGCCCCAGGACGCGAGCACCCGGGCCGCGGCCTTGGGCGTAGGATAGACCTGGTGGAGGGGGTGCCAGAGCCGGTGGCGGGGCCCGTAGAGCCTGGCCATAGGGCTTTCGGGATTGATGAGCCCGGTCAGGAGCAAAAACCCCCCGGGCCGAATCCAGACCGCGGCCCAGGCCAGGAAGCGGCCCGGGTCGGGCAGGTGGTCGAGGGTCTGGTTGAGGATGAGGGCGTCCAGGTGGTCCGGGGGCAATTCCAGGTCTTCGGCCCACTTTTGGCGCACATCCAGGCCCAGGGCGGCGGCGGCCCGGGCGGCCCGGGGTTCCGGTTCCACGGCCACTTTTTTAAGGTCCTCGGGTAATAAGGAGAGCATGAACCCGGGGCCCGCGCCCACGTCCATGACCCGGTCCCCGGCCTTGAGGCCCGCGCCTAAGGCTCGGGCATATTTCTGATACTCGCCCCGCCGCGCGTCCTGGCGGGCCCGAGGGTCCACCAGGCGGCCGTCCGGGTCAAGGGCCGGGAGCCGGCGTCCGGGTTCCAGGAAAAATTTTTTGATCTCCGCCATTGGCAGGGGCGGCTGGACCTGCCAGGCCCCGCAGACCCGGCAGCGGGCCAGGCTGAAAGGCCGGTCATGGCCGAGCCCGTCCAGGGCCAGGACCTCTCCGGGCTCCTCTTCCAGCCCGCACCAGCGGCAGCCGGTCATAGTTTACGGGCCAGGGCCGCCCAATGGTGGTTGACGGCCCGGTTGGTTTCCAGGGTGTCCATTATGTCCAGCCCGGCCGCCACCAGGCGCCCGGCCAGGTCTTCCGGCGAGGCCACGAGGTCCGCCCCGTAGCTCTGGCCAGCGGGAAAGTGCTGGCTGACCAGCATGAGCCCGCCGGGGGAGAGGAGCCGGGCCAGGCCGGCCAGGGATCCGTCCAAATTTTCCAAAAGCCCCCACAGGGCCTGGCCCAGGACGACCAGGTCGAAGCTTTGGCCCGGCCATGAAGGGTCAAGGGCCCGGGCGTCAACGGTCTGGAATTCGAGCCGGGGGTCGGCCAGGCGGCGGGCGGCCCGGGCCACGGCGGTGGGGGCGATGTCGGTCACCAGGCCCCGGGCTCCCGGGTTGACCCGCCAGACAGTCTCGGCCAGAAGCCCGGTGAAGAGACCGAGGCCGGCGCCGATATCCAGAAAGCGCCCCACCCGGCCCAGGCGGCCTTCCAGGAGCAGGAGGGCGGCCCGCATGTCCAGCCGGACCCCCAATTCCTCGATGCGCCAGGGGTCGGCGCAGTCCCGGTACATATCCTCGTAGCGCCCGATATGCTGTCCGTCAACCAGAAAATAATCGTGATAATCGGGCTCCATTGCCGCTTTCTCCAAAGGCCGGAATAATTTGAAGTATAATGACTTGAAATGATTTTGTCAAAAATTCGCCCCCTTATTATTTCTCCTTTACAAACCGGTGCCCATTAAGTAAAATTAATGATTCACTCCCGCCACGAGGTGCCCGCATGGATGATAAGCAGTTGACCCACTTCCGGGAGCTTTTGCTGAAAAGGCGGGGCGAGATCCTGCAATATGCCGATGACACGGTCACGGACATGAACGATCAGAACGACAACTACCCTGATCCCACTGACCGGGCCTCCATTGAATCGGACCGCAGCTTCATCCTGCGCCTCAGGGAGCGGGAGATGTCGCTTCTGGTCAAGATAGATGAAGCCCTGGAGAGGATAGACTCCGGTGATTTCGGCATCTGCGATTCCTGCGGCTCGGACATAGGTTTCAAGCGCCTGGAGGCCAGGCCGGTCACCACCCTCTGCATAGAATGCAAGACCCGTGCGGAAGCGGCGGAGAAAGCCCGCGGCGAATAAAGGCTTAAATAATCTTTTTGCTCCCTGGCGGCGTTGCTCATGTTTTTTAATGCTCGAAATATAACCATATATTACTGCGCTTAAAAAACATTCGCGCCTGGCCAGGAAACAAAAATCTTTATTTAAGAACAAGCGGAGATAGAAATGAAAAGAACTTTCCAACCCCATAACACCAGAAGAAAACGCACCCACGGCTTTCTGGCCCGCATGCGCACCCGCGGCGGCCGGGCCGTCATCAACCGTCGTCGGGCCAAGGGCCGTCATCGCCTCGGCGTGTAGAACCCTGGATTACAGTTGGCCCAAGGAAGCCCGCCTTTTGAAGCGGGCCCAGTTTCTGGCCCTGACCGACCGCCGGACCAAGCCTGACTTGGTGATCCGGACCGGGTCTTTTCTGGTCCTGGGGCAACGGAACGGGCTGTCTTTCTGCCGCCTGGGCCTGACCGTGACCAAAAAGGTGGGCCGGGCCGTGGTCCGGTCCCGCCTCAAGCGCCAGGTGCGGGAATTTTTCCGGCTCAACCGGGGCGGCTGGCCCGGGAGCCTGGACCTTGTTTTCATAGCCCGGGTCGGGGCCGGGGATTTGCCCGCGGCCGGGCTTCGCATTGACCTGGCCCGGGTGGGGGCCAAACTCGGCGCCTGGTCTCCCCCGCCCGGCCCCCTGGCCAATGACGGGACGGATCCGCAGCCGCCCAAGGCTGAGCCCAAGACTGAGCCCAAAACTGAGGAGGATGAGCCCCGGCTTCAGCCCCACGGGCTCCCGGCCGCCCCCGCCCTTCTGGCCATCGGTTTTTATCAGCGTTTCATTTCACCCTTCCTGCCTCCGGCCTGCCGTTTTTGGCCGACCTGTTCCCATTACGCCGCCGAGGCCATCGCCCTTCACGGCCTGGGGCGGGGCGGGCTCCTGGCCATCCGGCGGCTTTTGAAATGCCACCCCTGGGGGTCCGGCGGCTACGATCCCGTGCCCCCATTATAAATTTTGTCGGATGGTCAATAAATGGACAGCCGCAGTTTCTGGATATTCACCCTCGCCCTGATAGGGGTCTTGGCCTGGTCCCACTTTTTCCCGGACCAGCCTCCCCCGCAGCCGGCCCCGGCCTCGTCTGTCCCCCCGGCCCCGGCCGCCGCCCCCTTGGCCCCCGGACCGGAGACGACGCCCCAGGCCGCGACCGGCCAGATCACTACCGGCCAGGTCACGGTGGAGACGCCCAAGTTCACGGCCGTCTTCGACGAGCGCGGCGGCCGCCTGGCCAGTTTCAAGCTCAAGGGCTATTACAAGCGCAAGCGGGATCCGAACCAGCCGAACGAGAACGTGGAACTGGTCACCCAGCCCAAACCCTCTGATTGGCCCCTCCGGCTGACCCTGGAGACAGACGCGCCGGGCGCACCGGCCCTGGAAGAGGCCCCCTTTCTGGCCGACCGCAAGACCTTGCGCCTTTCGGCCGGGGAGACCGGCCAGCTCACCCTGACCTATAACAGCGAGGCGGGCCTGACCGTGGTCAAGACCCTGACCTTCTCGGCCGACACCTTCCTGGTGCGCCAACAGGTCGCCCTTTTCAACCCGGGCGAAGCCGCCCTGGAAGGCCGCCTGATCCACCGCCTCAACTCCGCCCCTTTCGGGGGCCAGGCCGGACGCTATGACGAAATGGGCGCGGTGGCGGGCCGCAGGCTCCTGACCGCCTCGGCCAAGGACGCCCCGGCGGACCTGGATAAAAAGCGGGGCCAGCCCCTGTCCTGGCTCGGCTACATGGACCAGTATTTCCTCACCGCCCTGGTCCCGGACCAGGAGGCGGCCGGGGCCTTCCGGGCTATCCTCCAGGACCACGGCGGGCTGGCCCTGGCCGAAGCCCGCCCGTTCGACCTGGCCCCGGGCGGCCGGGCCGTTTTCAACTTCGATTTTTATTACGGCCCCAAGGCCAAAGACGATCTCCTGGCCGCCGGGCACGACCTCACCTTAAGCGTGGACATGGGCTGGTTCACCTTCCTGGCCGCCCCCCTGGCCGCCCTCCTCCGCCTCGTTTACGGCTGGGTGGGCAATTACGGCCTGGCCATAATCATCGTCACCATCCTCATCAAGATCGTCCTGTGGCCCTTGACAGCCAAGAGCTACCGTTCCATGAAGGAAATGCAGAAGCTCCAGCCCAAGGTGGCCAAGATCCGCGAAAAATACGGCGACGACCGCGAGGCCCTGAACCGGGAAATAATGCGCCTCTACAAGACTTTCAAGGTCAGTCCTTTGGGCGGCTGTCTGCCCATGCTCCTCCAGATACCTTTTTTCATCGCCTTTTACCGGGTGCTGGATTCCCTCCTGGAACTGCGCGGCGCGCCCTTTATCCTCTGGATAAAAGACCTGGCCGCCCCCGAGCGCCTGGGGTCCCTGGATTTCACCATTCCCTTTTTTGAACCGCCC
>Ga0082212_10004185_pt1 | contig 20105 bp, 13 predicted proteins | sample TergutNt197P3_FD_71548 | JGI IMG/M metagenome (GOLD analysis project Ga0082212, IMG submission 71548) | Neocapritermes taracua P3 segment gut microbial communities from Petit-Saut dam, French Guiana - Nt197 P3 | ecosystem: Host-associated > Arthropoda: Insects > Digestive system > Gut ... | reverse complement strand
CGTTTTCGTCAAAAAACGCGCGGATTCGTTCTGCCAACACATCCAGGCTCCCATGATCCAAGGCGGAGAGGCTACACTGGGCGTAGCGTCCGATACCGGGCCGCGTTTCCCATGGGGCGTCTCCTTTGTACATCGCGCTTTCCTTATCGGCGAGCAAGTCCTCTTTGTTCCAGACAAGGATCGTTTTCTCTCTATCCAGCTCCGACAGTAGCGCCTTGTCCTCTTCCGTAAGGCCTTCTCGGCTATCGATCACATAAAGGAGAAGATCCGCCCGGGCAGCCATCTCCCGCGCTCTGTCCATACCCGCCTGCTCAGCCAGGCTCCCCGCCTGGCTGACGCCAGCGGTATCTGTCAACACAAGCGGGACGCCTTTCACGATCACTTGCTCTTCCAAAACATCCCGCGTTGTCCCTGGTTCGGGGGTTACGATCGCCCTGGGCTCCTGCAGGATCCCGTTCAGCAGGCTGGACTTCCCCGCGTTTGGCCTTCCATAGAACACTACCCGGATCCCTTCTCTATAGACTCGTCCTCGATCCGCCGAATCCAGTAACGCATCCGCATAGGCCAACATATGCCGCGCCTGATCCAGCTTGCTCTCCCCTTCCAGGGGCGAAGCTATCTCTTCTTCCGGGAAATCCACTTCCATCTCGATTTCCGCTAGCAGGGTGAGAATCCCGTCGCCTAGCTGCTTTAACTTCTGGTATAACCTGCCCTCGATCTGGTTGGCGGCTAGTGCTGCCGCCCTCGGATTGCTGGCGGATACCAGTTCCATGATCGCCTCTGCCTGGCTTAAATCCATCTTCCCATTGAGAAAAGCACGCCGGGAAAACTCCCCCGGCTCAGCAGGGCGGACAGACACCCCCGGTATAGAAGTCAATTCCGCCAGTAGCTGCCGCATCACCACAGGGCCGCCATGGCATTGAAGCTCCGCTACGTCTTCCCCGGTGAAGCTATGGGGTGCTTTCATCTTTAACATGAGCGCTTGATCCGCATAGGCGCCTTTGAGATAAACACCGCCGTAGGTAAGGCTATACTCCGCCAATTCCTCTATGCTACGATCCCGCTTGCTGCGGAAAACCTGCGCGACGGCGCCAAAGGCATTGGGCCCGGACAAACGCAAAGCGCCCATCGCCCCGATCCCGGCTGCGGTTATCACTGCAGCTATGGTATCCCCGGTCACTTCCCTCACCCCTCGTTCGCTATCTCGGGGAAAAAAAGCCGGCAGTTGAGCCGGCTTTTCACAAAGCACCGATGGATCGACTGCCGTATCACGGCTTGTCTGCCACTTTCTGGATGACGCGCCTTGGCAGGCTTACTCGTCGTCTCCATATTCATTCTCCTCGTCGCTGCTACCCCTGTCCCAGGAATCGTTGCCTCCCTGACTCCCCCTGCGCCCGTCGTTGTTTAACGGGTAGATCACCAGCCTGCGGTATGGCTCTTCCCCCTCGCTCAAGCTGCTGACGCCGGGGTCCTTCTCAAGGGCAGTATGGATGACCCTGCGCTCCTGCGGGTTCATCGGCTCCAAGACTACCCTTCGCCCGCTGCGCTTTGCCTTCGTGGCAAGGCGTGTGGCAAGCCGGACCAGGGTCTCTTCCCGTCGCTTACGGTAGTCTTCCGCATCGACCAGGATCCTCTTTCTGGGGTACTCACGATCCCTTCCCGATACGATGCTGGACAAGTATTGAAGGGCGTCCAGTGTCTCTCCCCGCCTGCCGATAATGAGGCCCATCCTTGGCCCGTTTAGCGAGTATTGGATAGCTTCCTCGTTCTCTTTCCGGTCGATTTCCGTCTCGATCCCCATTAACCTGGTGACGTCGCTGATGAACCGATACGTTTTGTCCTCTTGCTCTAAAGGCCCCTCCACATCGCTAAGCTTCGTATCGCTGAGCTCCGTATCGATATGCTCCGTACCGGTTTCTCTTTTCCATGCCCTGATCCGTGCATCTTTCGTACCGATGATCCCCCAAAGCCCTTTAGCCGGTTCTGCTATTACTTCGATCTCTGCTTCATCCCTGCTGCACATCAGCTCTTCCAAGGCAAACTGTATCGCCTCTTCAACGCTTTTTCCCGTCTTCTCCACTATCTGGGACATATTCACCCTCCTCATGAAGACCGCTAATCATCGAAATTCAGAGCTTGTCCTTTGTTCTGGCCGCTTCCGCTGCCTCTGCTGCCGCCGCTGCCCCCGCCTGGAGTATTTCTGCGGTTACGGTTCTGCGGGTTCCTTTTTCTCTCTTCCGCTCGTAGCCTGTCGGCTTCCTTCCTCCTCTGCGCTTCCCTCTTCTTCCGCGCTTCTTCTTTTTTTGCGTTCTCTATTTCCTGCGCTTCATCTTCCGCGATCCTCGTCTCCAAGCCTCCCAGCGAGTTCTTGACCATGACATTGATCACGATCTGCATCAGATATCCCAGAATATTGAATACCGACCAATAAATCGCCAGTCCAGAGGCGAAGCTGCGCGTCGTCCATCCAAGCATGACCGGCATTCCATAGAGCATCATGGAATTCATCATCTTGGCCTGATCCCCCGCTGGAGGCTGCGCCGCCATGGTGAGCTTCGTCTGTAGATAGGAAGACAATCCTACGATAACCGGCAAGACAATCCCTGTAGGATCCGGTTCGGACAGATTTGGCATCCATAAGAAAGCCGCCCCTTCCCCTGTGAACTCAAATCCTCTCAATGCACTAAATAAGGCAAATAGTATAGGCATCTGCACCAACATTGGCAGACAGCCTGACAAGGGATTCGCATTATACTTTTTATACAGCGCTTGTGTTTCTGTGTTGATCCTTTGGACGTCGCCTTTATACAGTTGCTGCAGCTTCGCAATCCTGGGCTGCAGTAAGCTCACAGCTTTACTGCTCTTGGCCTGCGTCAAATTGAGCGGGAACATGAGGAGCCTGAGTATTGTCGTAAAAAGAACGATGGCAAGACCGTAGTTGGGTATACCTATCGATTTGGTCACTTCATACATAATATTGATCAAGCTGGTCAGCAGCCCGACAAAGGAAGCCCATATTTCTCCCAAAATTATCCTGTTGCAATCACTGGTTCTCGTTTAGCGCTGCAACAGTTCACCTCCTTGACTTAAGCAATTGATGCGGGGCCTCCGCCGTCTGAACCGGGACGGGGTCGTATCCCCCAGAATGAAAGGGATGGCACCTGAGCACCCTCTTCATCGCCAATAGGCTTCCCCTGGCTGCTCCATATCGCTCGATGGCTTCATACGCGTATCGCGAACAGCTTGGAGTAAAACGGCAGGAAGATTTGAACAGGGGTGATATGCCCGCCCGATAAAAACGAATCAAATTGAGTAGGAGCCACTTCATCACAGATACATCGCCGCCCTATCCATCCTGCTTGCGCAGGCAGCCTTTGCGGGATAAAACCTTCATCACATCCCTCTCCACACACGCGGAATCCGCGCCTGCGAGGGGCCCTCTTCCGATGAACACATAATCCCTGCCTGGCTTGATCTCGTGGATATGCCGCCTGAGGATCTCCTGCAATACTCTTCGGCATCTATTGCGTACAACGGCGCCGCCCAATTTTTTCGACACCGAAAAACCCACTCTCGGCCCGCCGTCCATCTTTGTATCCTTAATATACAATACTACAGTGCTTGCCGCAACTGCGTCATGGTTTCCGTATACAGCTTGAAAGTCCTTGCCTTGGCGCAACCTGTACTTTCTTTCCAACAAAAGAACACCTTCTGACAAAAGAAAAGCCACCCCCGGTGGCCTTATACAGTCAGTCTTTTTCTACCCTTCAGACGTCTGCGCTTGATAACCGCGCGGCCACCCTGACTCTGCATCCTGCTCATAAAGCCATGAACACGTTTGTGCCGACGGTTCTTAGGCTGATAAGTACGCTTCACTGAGATCCCTCCCTTAGACAAACTAGAGACATGAGAGAATTATAAGGCAAAGGCTCCCCTCTGTCAAGAAAGCGTAACAGGCATTTTTTTCCATTGCTTGCGTCGTGTAAGAATATTCCCTGGAATGAATATTTCATACTGGAGAAAAGCGGCCTAAACCTAATCATGACGCCATTTCTTGCACTTATTGGAATGCAACCAACAACCTCGATTTATACGATGTTTTTTTCTACTCCACTTGACGAAATGATGAATTCTTCATCGGTTCTTGCGAATAGGGTGCTCCCGAATGGGAACGGGAATGCATGTATCCTCACTTGTATTTTTGCTAAATTTTCCTTTACCATCGTTGCACGGGATACCCCAATCTGTTATATTTATCTCGCTGGCGTCAGGGGCCTTGCTTTTTTTCCCAAAGGGGCTCTAGCCGCTATTTTTTATCTTCCGGGAGGTCTCCACCGTGGCCATTCTCAATCCAAAATACACTTTTGACTCCTTTATCGTAGGAAACAGCAACCGTTTTCCTCACGCTGCCGCGCAAGCCGCCGCGGAAGAGATAGGCACCTTATATAACCCCCTATTTATCTATGGGCCTCCCGGTCTCGGAAAGACCCACCTGATCCAGGCTATCGGGCATAAGTGCCTTATGCTTAATGATGAGTGTAAAGTCACATACGTTACGTCGGAGACCTTCATGGATGAATTCATCTATGCAATCCGAAACGACGGGCTAACGAAGTTTAAGAATAAGTACCGCCGCAGCGACGTCCTCCTTGTGGACGATACACAGTTTTTAGCCGGCAAAGAAAGCACCCTCGAAGAGTTCCACCACACCTTTAATGCTTTATATGAGTCAAACAAGCAAATCGTCCTGACCAGCGACAGGCCCCCCACTGAAATTAAGCCCATTGAGGAGCGCCTGCTCAACCGCTTTTGCTGCGGGCTAACCATCGATATTTCTCCCCCTGATCTGGAGACGCGTATCGCTATCTTGCGTAATAAGGCGGATCTTGAGCATTTTTCCATGCCGAATGAATGTTACACGTACATCGCCGATAATGTTAAGTCAAACATCCGTGAATTAGAAGGCGCCCTCAACCGTGTCGTTGCCTATTCTGTACTCAACCACACAGATATTACCTATGAGAAATGTATCGAGGCGCTTACACCGATCATCCCGCAAAAAGGGATGAAAGTGATCACGATTGAGTTGATTCAAGAAAAAGTCGCCGCAGCTTTCAATAAACAAGTCGAAGATCTATGCTCACAGAAACGTTCCCGTGACGTGGCTGTTCCCAGGCAGATTGCTATGTACCTATGCCGGGAGCTGACTGAAGAATCCTACCCCAAGATCGGGAAATCCTTCGGCGGCCGGGATCACAGTACGGCAATGCACGCGCATAAGGAGATCTCCAAATACCTTCGGTCCGGAGGCGAACAGCAAATCAACACGCAAGTCAATCGGATCATGGACTCGATTAAAAGTGATTAACCAATGTGGATGATGTTCTTTATAAAATGTGAAAACCTGTGGAAACCGTATGGATAACTTTTTACCCTGTTAAGCCTGTGGATAAGCACAAAATGTTATCAACAGGTTTTCCTTATCTTCATCCTCAACCCTATCCTTATATTTTTGGTTTTTCCACATTTCCACAGCCCCTACTACGACTACTACGGTTTATGAATATACAATAGTATAAAGGAGACGGATATGCTGATCACTACCTCAAAGGATAATCTGAATACCGCCATCAATGCAGTACAAAGGGCGATCAACGCGAAGAGCATTATCCCTTCCTACTCTTGTATTAAACTGGAAGTTAAGGGCAATACAGCGGTCTTCACCGGCGCCGGCCTTGACGTGAGTATCGAATGCACGATCCCCGTGCAGACAGACCGGGAAGGCGTAGCTTTGATTCCTGCAAAAGCCTTCAGCGATATCGTACGCAGGCTGCCTGATTTGCCCATCACTTTAGAGCATTCAGACTCTATGGAAATGTCCATACGATATGAAAGAGCAAACTTTACACTGAGTACAATCGCTTCGGACGACTTTCCACTCATGGATATCGTCCAGGGCAGCCTTGTCTTCTCTATCGCCGCCGATCCGCTCAAAAAACTGGTTCGCCAATCTACCTTTGCTTCCAGCAACGATGAATTGAAAGGCGTATTCACAGGCATACTCTGGGAGCTTGAAGCCGGTGATCTATCCCTTATTGGAACGGATACCCATAGGCTCGCATGGACGAAAGCTCCAGTTAACCAAAGCGAAGACCTATCTTCGGGAAGCTTTATCATCCCTGCAAAAACCACCACAGAGATTGCGCGTTTGCTGCAGAATGAGGATTGCCAGGTCAAAGCAGATCAAAATATTGTCTCCTTTACTTTTGACAACATCCGAATACAGTGCCGGGTTATGGAAGGCAGTTTTCCTAATTATCGGCAAGTCATCCCGGAACGTTTCGTGACCTCCATCCAGGCGGAAAGCAAGACAATACGTGACGCTGCAGAGCGAATCTCTTTATTCGCTGTGATGACAGAGCTTAGCAGTACTATTTACTTAGAGATCGAGGATAGCGCATTGTCCGTGCACTCCCGCTCAGATATCGGTTTTGGAAGAGAAGAAATCCCGGTCAGGCAAGAAGGAGATGACCTGCATATCGCCTTTAATTCGCGGTATATCACTGATTTTTTTAAAGTAGCGGAAGAAGAGCGTGTGATCATCCAGCTTTCAGGGCAACTAAGCGCCGGGATTATGAAGGAAGAATCGGATGATTCCTTCCTCTACCTAGTGTTGCCGATTAAAGCATGAATCGTTTTTGGGTGATGCCGAATGCAAATATCTTCTTTATTTCTGGAGAACTACCGTAATTACCGCCAACTCCAATGCGCATTCTGTCCAGGGATCAACCTGGTCACGGGCGCCAATGCACAAGGTAAAACAAACCTCATCGAGTCCATATACTATCTTTCCATTGGCCATGCCTACCGACAAGCTAGAGACGCGCAGCTTATCCGATGGGGATCGGATCGTTTTCGTATCGAAGGCAAAGTGGAAAGCCGCCAGGGGAAAACGGATATCGGCGTCGACGTAGGCACGAGCACGCGTCCGGCTAAGACGATCACAGTAGGCGGCTTGCGCGGCGCGAAAACGGAAGAACTCAGCGGCGTACTCCTGTCTGTCCTGTTCTCCCCCGAAAGCATGGCGATCATCAAAGGTTCGCCCCAGGAGAGGCGGAGTTTTCTCGATTACGACGTGGGGCAAATCAGCCTGACATACCATACGAATAGCAATACGTATAAGCGCCTTTTGGCGCAAAGGAATGCCCTGCTTAAAAAGCTGGGACGCCTCTCGACGCCTATCACCGAAAAGAAGGAACGTCTTTTGCTATGGGATCAACAGCTGATCGAATATGGTTGCAGGATTATTGAAAAACGGATTTCCTTTTTGGAGAAGATGACGCCGATGGTTCGGCTGACGCAGCGAAAACTGACGGAGGGCAGGGAAACCCTGGAGCTGCAGTACATGCTCTCCCAAAGGAATACACGAGTAACCTACAAAACCATAGATAAGACGAAAGGAATCCTCGGATTCCTCAAAGAAGCATGCGACCAGTGTCTTGAGGACGATTTACGTCTGGGCTCCACCCACTGGGGGCCGCATAGAGACGATGTGAGATTCTTGCTGGATGGTATGGATATAAAGCAATATGGTTCACAAGGCCAGCAACGGACAGGCGTACTTGCTCTGAAAATGGCCGAATTGGAAATCTTTCGCGGGGAGACAGGCGAGTACCCCATCCTGCTTTTGGACGATGTATTGTCTGAGCTGGACGAAAGCAGGCAGCGTCAGCTTCTGCAGATGATCAGCGAAAAAGCAATCCAGTGTATTATCACAACGACAGAATCCATGGATATCCCCTTTTCTGATAAGCGCCCGTTTAAGCAGTTTTCGGTTCATCAAGGATCGGTTATCGAGATATAGTGATGAAGGGATGAGGAGAACACTAATTAACTTGCATTTACCGGGGAATTCCTTTATAATTAGTAAGGTTAAGTATTCGATTCAGGAGGAAAGCAATGGTCAACGAATATAATGCGAGTTCCATCCAGATATTAGAAGGACTGGAAGCGGTCAGGAAGCGACCGGGTATGTATATTGGCAGTACCGGACCGACGGGGCTGCACCATCTGGTATACGAAATCATTGACAACAGCATTGACGAAGCCATGGCAGGATTCTGTTCGGTTATTGAGGTTGTGCTGAATTCTGATCAGAGCGTAACGGTCACAGACGACGGCAGGGGCATCCCTATCGAGCTGCACCCGAAGGCCAATGTATCCACATTAGAAGTGGTCATGACGATGCTCCATGCAGGCGGAAAATTCGGCGAAGGCGGGTATAAGATGTCTGCCGGGCTTCATGGCGTGGGTGCTTCTGTGGTCAATGCCTTGTCGGAATGGATGGAAGTGGACGTCCACTGCGACGAGGGGCATTATCACCAGCGTTATGAGCGAGGCATTCCGGTGGCGCCGGTGGCGCGGGTCGGCGAAAGCGACAAACACGGCACGATCACTGTGTTTAAGCCGGATCCCCTTATCTTCACAGAGACAACTGTCTTTGAGTACGATACCTTAGTCTATCGCATGAGGGAGCTTGCCTTCCTTAATAAGGGCCTGACCATCCTATTTAAGGACATGCGCGGAGAAACGCCGCTGGAGACCAAGCTATGCTACGAGGGCGGGATATCGGATTTTGTGGTCTATCTGAATAAAAACAGGGATCCGCTACATGACAAGGTCATCTATATCAGCGGGGAGAGGGATAAGGTTATCGTCGAAGCAGCTCTCCAGTACCATGACGGTTATAATGAGAATATTTTTTCCTATGCCAATAACGTCAACACCCATGAAGGCGGCACCCATGAAGCGGGCTTCAAGACAGCGCTGACCAGGGTGATTAACGATTATGCCCGCAAAAACAGCATCCTCAAGGAAAAAGACCCCAACTTGCAAGGGGAAGACATTCGCGAAGGCCTGACCGGCATCATCTCCGTAAAGATCGAGGAGCCGCAATTTGAAGGGCAAACCAAACGAAAGCTGGGCAATACAGAAGTCAAAGGCATAGTGGATAGCTTGTTTGCTGAGGAGCTGAATACTTTTCTTCAAGAGAACCCTTCCCCCGCAAAGAAGATCATCGAAAAATCAGTGATGGCCTCCCGGGCGAGGGAAGCCGCCAGGAAAGCCAGGGAACTGACCCGGCGCAAGAATGCGCTGGAGAGTACCACGCTGCCGGGCAAGCTGACGGATTGTACGTCCAAGGACCCATCGGAATGCGAGCTGTACCTGGTGGAGGGGAACTCCGCCGGGGGGTCTGCAAAAGGCGGCCGTGATCCAAAGATACAAGCGATCCTCCCGCTGCGGGGGAAAATCCTCAATGTAGAAAAAGCCCGCCTGGACAAAATCCTAAGCAATGAGGAGATCAAGTCCATGATCACCGCAATCGGATGCGGCGTCGGCAGTGATTTCGATATCGCCAAGGCCCGTTACCGCAAGATCGTGATCATGACGGACGCGGACGTTGACGGGGAGCATATCCGTACACTCCTTCTGACCTTCTTTTACCGCTATATGAGGCCTCTGGTGGATAGCGGCTATGTATTTATCGCCAGGCCGCCCCTATTTAAGGTCAAGCTCAAAAAAGACAAAGCGGATCACTATTTCTACGATGAGGAGGATATGCGTACCTTCATCGGTAACCATGACGAGAGTGGGTATGAGAAACCCCAGAGGTACAAGGGGCTTGGTGAAATGAACCCGGATCAGCTATGGGAGACCACCATGGATCCGGAAAACCGTACCCTGCAGCTGGTGGAGCTGGAAGACGCCATTGCAGCTGACGAGATTTTTAATATCTTCATGGGGGATAAGGTCGAGCCGCGGAAGGAATACATCCAGACCCACGCTCTATTCGCCAAAGAACTGGATATTTGACCGATGAAAATAAGGAGTATGTCTTAGTACGATGGATAATGACGAGAATAGAAACGATGAAGGTATACTAGACGAACTGTCGGACGAGATCCAGAGCGGCAGGGTGATGCCCGTCCGTTTGGAGGAGGTGATGAAGACCTCCTTCATCAACTACTCCATGAGCGTGATTGCCGGAAGAGCATTGCCGGACGTGAGGGACGGGCTCAAGCCGGTGCATCGGCGTATCTTGTATTCCATGCACGAGTCCGGGGTCACGAATGACAAGCCATATCGCAAATCTGCCCGTGTCGTGGGCGATGTGATGGGCCGTTACCATCCCCACGGCGATTCTTCCGTGTATGACGCCCTCGTGCGCCTTGCCCAGGAGTTTTCCAGCCGCTATATGCTGGCGGACGGGCAGGGCAACTTTGGGTCAGTGGACGGGGACGACCCGGCCGCGCAGCGGTACACGGAAATCCGCCTATCCAGGATCGCCCAGGAGATGCTCCGGGAGATCGAAAAGGAGACGGTGGATTTTGTCCCGAACTATGACAGCGAACTGGAAGAGCCCTTAGTGCTGCCATCCCGCATCCCCAACTTACTGGTCAACGGTTCTTCCGGTATAGCCGTAGGTATGGCGACCAATATACCGCCACACAATCTGAGCGAGGTCATCGATGGCGTGGTAGCGATGATAGACAATCCCCAGATCACCGTATCTGAGCTGATGGAGCATATCAAAGGACCTGATTACCCCACCGGGGGAAATATTATCGGCACGTATGGCATTCGGCAAGCATATGAGACAGGTCGAGGTTCCGTCGTTACCAGAGGGACGACAGACGTTGAGAATATTGAAAACGGTAAAACCCGGATCACAGTGACGGAGATCCCCTATATGGTCAACAAAGCCCGGCTCATAGAGAAGATCGCCGAGCTTGTCAGGGACAAGAAGATCGACGGGATCACCTCCCTCCTGGACGCTTCCGACAGGAACGGGATGCGTATCCTGATCGAAGTGCGCCGGGACGTCAATCCCCAGGTCGTGTTGAACAACTTATATAAACATACACAGCTCCAAGAAAGCTTCGGTGTGATCAACCTCGCGTTGGTGGGGGGCGAGCCGCGGATCCTGAGCTTAAAAGAGATGCTCAGCCATTACCTGAAACATCAGGAAGAGGTTATCGTCCGCCGTACCCAGTATGACCTCAAGAGAGCGGAGGACAGGCTGCATATCGTCGAAGGGCTTAAGATTGCCATCGACTTCATTGACGAAGTGATACGACTGATACGGGCGTCAAAAGATGAAAAGGAAGCCCAGGACGTCCTGATGGGCAGATTCGGGCTGTCCGACCGGCAGGCAAGGGCGATCGTCGATATGCGTTTGGGCAGGCTTTCCGGCTTAGAGCGGGAGCGTCTGGAGACAGAGTACAACCAGCTGGTGGAACGCATCGCCAACCTGCGCGCCATTCTGGCGGATGAGTACCTGGTCCTAAAGATTATTAAAGACGAGCTCAAAGAGATCAAGCAGAGATATGGCGACGCCCGCAGGACCACGATCCTGCCGGATGCGGACGAACTATCCATGGAGGATCTGATACCGGACGAAGAGGTCTGCATCACGATAACCCACGGAGGCTATATCAAACGCCAGCCGATCACTGCCTTTCGCAACCAAAAGAGGGGCGGCAGGGGCATTAGCTCGATGTCTACCAAAGAATCGGATTTTGTGGAGCATTTATTTACGACAACCAACCACAACTATCTGCTCTTCTTTACCAACCGAGGCAAAGTATACCGCAATAAGGTTTACGATGTACCGGAAGCAGGGCGCCAGGCAAAAGGCACCGCGATCGTCAATCTGCTATATATCAGCGGGGAGGACAAGATCACAGCAGTGATTCCGGTCAAGGCCTTCGAGGACAATCAATACCTGCTGACCGTTACGCGGAACGGCGTCGTGAAGAAAACAGTGCTGACCGATTACAATACGGCCAGGAAGGACGGGATCATCGCCCTGAATATGGACGAGGACGACGAGCTGATCGGCGTCAAGCTCACTGAGGGGGAAGATGAACTGATCATGGCCACCTATCATGGCATGGTGATCCGCTTCTCTGAGCAGGACGTCAGGCCGATGGGGCGCGTATCCAGGGGCGTCCGCGGGATCAATCTGGGACCCGGCGACCATGTTGTGTCGGTGGATACTATCACGGAAGGGGAGGAGCTTCTCTTTATCACAGAAAAAGGCTTTGGCAAGAGTACCCGCTTGGAGGAGTTCCGTACCCAAAGCAGGGCAGGCAAAGGCCTGATCGGCATTCGCTGTACATCGAAGAACGGCAATGTGGCGGGCGTCGCGGCGATATCCTCCGGAGACGAGGTCATGATCGTGACCAAGGAAGGGATTATGATCCGTTGCTTTACCGACGATATCAGCAGCATTGGCCGGGCGACCCAAGGCGTCAAGGTCATGCATCTGGGGGATAGCGACATGGTCCAAACGGCAGCGAAGGTTGTCGTCAAGGACGAAGAGGAAGGCGCCGATGAAGGCGACGATGGAGAGGATGGCGCGTTAAACGAGTAAGTGTGATAAAAACGTGAGCATGGATCAAAGACAGGAGCAGTGAATATGAAGGTACTAGTCATCAATTGCGGCAGCTCATCATTGAAGTATCAGCTTTTTGATATGACGGACGAGGCTGTGTTAGCCAAAGGTTTGGTCGACAGGATCGGCTTACCTGGTTCGAGCCTGGTACACCGCCCGGGGGACGACAAGATCGAGATAGAAGCGGAGATCGGAGACCATAATCAGGCGATCGCGATGGTTCTTGACGCGCTGATTGACGCCAGCCATGGCGTCGTGGGCTCCCTGGAGGAAATCGACGCCGTAGGGCATCGGGTCGTCCATGGGGGGGAGGCCTTCAGTGACTCTGCTGCGATCACCCCGGAGGTGATGGAAGCGGTTAAAGCCAATATCGAGCTTGCCCCCCTCCATAACCCGCCGAATATCATGGGGATCGAAGCCTGTACCAAGTTGATGCCCGATACGCCCCAGTGCGCAGTCTTTGATACGGCCTTTCATCAGACGATGCCCGCGTGGGCATATCTGTATGCCCTGCCCTATGAATACTACGAAAAGCACAAAATCCGGAGATATGGCTTCCACGGGACTTCCCATCAGTATGTTTCCCAAAGGGCATACGCGATGCTGGACAACCCGGCGGCAAAGGTCATTACCTGCCATCTGGGCAACGGCTCCAGCATAACGGCCGTAGACGGGGGTAAAAGCGAGGACACTTCCATGGGCATGACGCCGCTGGAAGGCGTGGCGATGGGTACGCGTTCCGGGGATATCGATCCGGCATTGGTGGAATTCCTCATGAATAAGGAAGAGATGACTGCCGCACAGGTCGTCAACGTCCTAAATAAAAACTCTGGCGTACTGGGGATATCCGGCGTCAGCAGCGATTTCCGGGATATCGAAAGCGCCGCTTCTTCCGGGAATAGGCGGGCGGCTCTGGCGCTGGAGCGATTTGCCTATGTGGTAAGGAAGTACATAGGCGCTTACGCGGCCGCGATGGACGGCGTGGACGCGATCGTCTTCACCGCGGGGATCGGTGAGAATTCTATCGTCATGCGCAAAAGGATCCTCAGTAAGCTAACCTACCTAGGTATCGAGATCGACGATGTACAAAACGCTGTTGGCGGCAAAGAAATAGAGATAACAAAACCCGGGTGCAAGACCCGGGTATTCGTGATTCCCACAAATGAAGAACTGGTGATTGCCAGAGATACGGCGAAGATCGCCGGAAAGTAGAGAGGGCTAGTACGCCTTGCCCCATATGACGGTGTGCTTCGCTGGCTTGCCGCAGCAGACACAGGTAGCGCCTACGGGATGATGGCTGGTATCCCCTTCAAAGGGGATACAGCGGCTGGTGGCGCCGGTCTTTTCCCGGATATCCTCTTCACAAGCCTGATTGCCACACCACATGGCGGTGACAAAACCGGTATTTGCCTCAAGGATGGATGTGAACTCTTCCATGCTGTGGGCGGCAAAGGATCTGGCTTCCCGGTTGGCTTTTGCTTTCTCAAAGAGCACCCGGCGGATGTCCTCGAGCATCGCGGGGATATCCTCTTCCAGCCTGTCCATGGGGACAGGCTTTTTTTCGCCTGTATCCCTGCGAACGAGGACGACCTGTTGCTTCTCCATGTCCTTCGGGCCGATCTCCAAGCGGATAGGCACGCCTTTCATTTCGTATTCACTAAACTTCCAGCCGGGGCTTTTGTCTGAGTCGTCGATCTTCACGCGGCAAATATCCGCCAATCTGTACTTAAGGATATTCGCCGCTTCCAGCACGCCTTCCTTTTGCTGGGAGACAGGGACGATGATGACCTGGATCGGGGCGATGGCAGGGGGGAGTACAAGCCCATTGTCGTCGCCGTGGGTCATAATGATCCCACCGATCAATCTGGTAGAGATCCCCCAGGAAGTCTGGTGTACGTACTGTAATTGATTGTTTCGGTCGCTGTACTGGATGTCAAAGGCCCGGGCGAACCCGTCGCCAAAGTAATGGCTGGTTCCCGATTGGAGTGCCTTTCCATCGTGCATCATGGCTTCGATCGTATAGGTCGCTTTCGCGCCGGCAAAGCGTTCTTTGTCCGTCTTTTGCCCCTTGATCACCGGCATGGCAAGGACGCTTTCGCATAGGTCCGCATACATATGCAGGATGCGGATCGTCTCAGCCTCAGCATCTTCCTGGCTCTCGTGCGCCGTATGCCCTTCCTGCCATTGGAATTCCACTGTACGCAGAAACGGGCGCGTGGTCTTCTCCCAGCGGACGACGGAGCACCACTGGTTAAATAGCTTCGGCAGATCCCGGTATGACTGGATGATGTGGGAATACAGGTCGCAAAATAAGGTCTCCGACGTAGGCCGTACACAAAGGCGCTCGGTTAATTCTTCATCGCCCCCGTGGGTGACCCACGCCACTTCCGGCGCGAAGCCTTCCACATGATCTTTTTCTTTTTGCAACAGGCTTTCAGGGATGAACATAGGCAGATAGACATTCTCATGACCGGTATCCTTCAACCATGCGTCAAAGGTCCGTTGAATGTTCTCCCATATGGCGTATCCATACGGCAGCAGGGTCACACAGCCGCGAACGGCAGTATAGTCCACGAGCTCCGCCTTGGTCACGATGTCTGTATACCATTTGGCAAAGTCGACGTCTCTATTGGTAATGGAATCCACGTTTTGTGCTGTTTTTGCCATGTTACCCTCCTTAAGCCCGACCACTCGGGGCTACTCTTTCGATGGATATGCTTGTCATTATACCCAGATCAACCCCTCTGCGCAAGAGCAAAACAAAGCTTGATACCCTCCGCCTTCGCTTAAGCATTTGCTTGGGTTTTCCATTTGGCGAGAGCTTCCGCCATGGCAGAGTTGGCCGTGCCCTCGTCGCGCTTCTGCTGGTTCATATACTGCTGTACCGCCTGCTTACTGGCGCCGGCGCCTGCCCGGCGCTTCTCGAATTCCTCGTACTTCTCCCGATAGCCGCAGACGCATGCAAAGAGCCGTTTCTCGCCTTCTCCCCTGAGCTCCAGCTTTTTATGGCAATTTGGACAGCGCGCATTCGTCTGAAAGGAGACATTCTTGCGGTATCCGCAAGAGCGGTCGGAGCAGATCAGCATCTGACCTTTTTTTCCATTTACCTCCAGGAGAAACTGGCCGCAATCCGGGCATTTCTCCCGGGTCAAATTATCATGGCGGTAGACAGCGTCGCTGATCATCACGGCGGATACCAAGCTCGAGGCGTACTTGCGCATCTCAGCGATAAAAGCGCTGCTCTTATCCTGGCCTTTGCTGATGCGCGTAAGCGTTTGCTCCCATTTCGCTGTGAGCTCAGCGGACTTCAGATCCGGCGGTACCAAGTCGATGAGCTGCAAGCCCTTTGAGGTAGGATGGATCTCTTTCCCCCTTCTCTCGATATAGAAGGAAGAGAAGAGCTTCTCAATGATATCTGCGCGGGTTGCCGGCGTACCAAGTCCGCTTGTGGACTGCAAAGCGTCCCGCAGCGATTTGTCTTCGATACGCGGGTTCTCCATTGCGGACAAAAGGCTTGCTTCCGTATAGCGGGAAGGCGGCTTCGTCTTGCCGGTGACCAGAGCGAGCTGCAGCACTTTTCGCTTGTCTCCCTGTGCTAATGGCGGCAAAGACTGGCTCCCCAGGTCGTCCGCCTCGTCGCTGCCCTCCTCCTCTTCCGCATCGGCCAGGGACATGCCATATACCGCTTTCCAGCCCTGCGCCTTGTCCGTTTTGCCCTTTGCGAAAAAGCTCTGTTTCCCTATGGAAAGCGTGAGTTTGATTTCTTCATATTCATAGGGAGCAGACAGGACAGCCAAAAACCGCCTGACCACCAGGTCATAGATATTCCGTTCCTCTCCGGTGAGCTTGGACAGATTGGGCGGCTCCTCGGTGGGGATGATCGCGTGGTGGTCTGTTACCTTAGCGGCGTTCACGATGTAGCGGGTAGTACGGCTGCTTAGCAGGGGCTTCACCAATGCCTGGTACGGGCCGGTAGCGACGCTCCGAAGGCGGTCGGGAATGGTGGCGGCGACGTCTTCGGTAATATATCGGGAATCCGTGCGGGGATACGTAAGCAGCTTATGGCGCTCATATAGAGACTGCATGAGGGAGAGGGTTTCCTTTGCGGAATAGGCATACTTTTTATTGGCGTCCCTCTGCAGTTCGGTTAAATCATATGCAGCGGGGGGCGTTTTTTGCTTATATTGCCTTGCGATCGCCGTTACAGTAGCGCCAAGACCGCCCGGCGCCCCTTTCGCTGCGTCGATGATCCCCTGGGCTTTCTCCTTATCATACAGACGCGACTGCCCCTTCGCATCCGCCCAAGTGGCGCTAAAGCCCTCCAGCTGGGCCTTGATGGTGTAATACTCCTTTGGGGTAAAAGCCTTGATCTCTTTCTCCCGGGAGACGATCAGCGCCAGCGTGGGCGTCTGAACCCGCCCGCCGGACAATTGGGCGTTAAACTTGCAGGTTAGCGCCCGGGTCACATTGAAGCCAACCAGCCAGTCAGCCTCCGCCCTGGACTGGGCGGACTGATACAGGTTGTCATAGTCCCTGCCGGGCTTGAGATTGGCGAAACCTTCACGGATCGCTTTCGTCGTTTGGGAGGAAATCCAAAGCCTTTTTAAAGGCTTATGACAGGAAGCTTTCTCCAGTATCCACCGGGCGACAAGTTCCCCCTCCCGGCCGGCGTCGGTGGCGACGACCACTTCCCCGATATCCGGGCGGCGCAGCAAGGCAGCTACGGTATTGTACTGCTTGGCAGTCTGCTTTATCACCACCAGCTTCATTTTCTCCGGCAGCATAGGTAGGGAATCGAAGCTCCAGGTCTTGTACTGCGCCCCGTATTCCTCCGGATCTGCCAAGGTCACCAGGTGGCCAAGTGCCCAGGTGACCACATAGCCGCCCCCTTCATAATAGCCCTCTTTGCGTTGACGGGCGCCCATGACCTCGGCGATTTCCCGGGCAACGGAAGGTTTTTCTGCTAAGACCAATGCTTTTCCTGCCATATCGGATCTCCTGTCTTACGGAACTTCATTCCTATCTATCTTATGCAGCGCATTCGCCCCGGCTGCAGTGGAATTGTCAACAGGATAGCCGGGTGATATACTTAAGTATATCATATTCTAGAGGCAACAGGAGCAGAGCCATGGAAAGAACAGGTGCGCAAAACAGAGAGCTGACCTTTACCGGAGCAGCGGATTATATCGCATCCAGTGAGCTAAAACGCGCGGTCAACGCCGCGATCACCCTGGGGCGCCCTCTCCTGATCAAAGGCGAACCAGGGACAGGCAAGACGATGCTGGCCAAGAGTATCGCGGAAAATCTGGAGCTCGATCTGATCGTATGGAGCATCAAATCCACGACAAAAGCTAAGGAAGGCCTCTATGTCTATGATACGGTACAGAGGCTCTACGACAGTCAATTTGGGGAAAGTGGCGTGTCGGATATCTCCCGCTATATCCATTTGGGAAAGCTTGGGGAGGCATTTTCCTCTGCCGCGCCATCCGTGCTGCTGATTGATGAAATAGACAAGGCGGATATCGAGTTCCCCAATGACCTGCTCTGGGAGCTAGACATGCTAAGCTTTTATATCCCGGAGACGAGGGAGACGGTCACGGCGAAAAACACGCCCATCGTCGTCATCACCAGCAACGCGGAGAAGGAGCTGCCCGACGCCTTTCTCAGAAGGTGCGTTTTCCATTATATCGAATTCCCGGATCAAAACATGATGAAAGACATCCTCGCCGTCCATTTTCCCGACCTGGAAGAACGGCTGGCGGATCACGCGATGAAAGCATTCTACCAGCTGCGGGAGATCCGGGGCGTAGTCAAAAAACCAAGCACAGGCGAGCTTTTGGACTGGATCAAGGTACTGCAAAAGGAGCAGGTAGCAGTGGAGTCCCTGCTACGGGAGATCCCCCTTATGGGCGTACTGATCAAAAAAGAGGAAGACGCCGCCTATGTACAGAGGCAACACAGGGGTGATACGGGATGAGGTATGCCTAGACTGTCGCGGAATGCATGGAAATGTGGAGCTTTGCCGGGGTGGAAAGGATGTTTGCTGGCTTTTTTTACGCTTTGCGGGAGGAAGGGATCCCCGTATCCCTGAACGAATGGCTCGCCTTGATGAAGGCATTATCACTGGATCTGGCGGAGAATAGCCTCTCTGGTTTCTATGATCTGGCTAGAAGCATTCTCGTGAAAAGCGAAACCTATTACGATCCATTTGACGCCGCCTTCGTCCGATGCTTCGGGGAAGAATCCGCAGGGCAGGAGGAAAAAAGCGCACAAAAAGAGCTTCCTGCGCAAGAGCGCGCATACAATCCTGATTTCTTCAATCCTGCCAGGTATCAGGCAGGAAGGAAGCCTTTGGCAGACCAGGAAATAGACCCCAAGCTTTTTCCCGGTACGATGGAAGTGGCCTCAAGCCCTGCGGCAGAAGCAACAGGCCGACGGGAGCAGGAGAAAGACAGCAACGGGGAGACCAGCGGCGGGCAAGGCGCCGGTATCGGGGAGATGGGGGCGGGCGCAGTCAACTTCGGGTCAGAGACAGGCGCCATGTCAGCGGTGAAAGTCGCGGGGCAGAGAAGGTACAGGGACTATCGGGACGAAAGCATACGCAACCTGCGCCAGTATGAGATGGCGCTCCGCAGCCTCCGCCAATTATCCAGCAAGCTGGAAGGGCCGATGGATGAGCTGAATCTCGAAGCGACAGTGGAAGAGACGGGCAGAAACAACGGCGCCCTCACCCTGGAATGGGAACGGCCCAGGAGAAACGGCATCAAAGTGCTGGTGCTCATGGATAGCATGGGCTCCATCTATACCCACTACGAAGCATGCAAAAAGCTGTTTAACGCCGCAAACAAGAGTACCCATTTTAAAGAGATCAAGTTTTATTATTTCCACAACTGTATCTATGGCAGGATCTATAAAGACCAGTGGCTGGACGTTAAGGCGTCTATGACCACAGAGGCGTTTTTTCGAGTATATAACGGGGAGTATCGGCTGCTGATCGTGGGGGACGCCCAGATGGGGGAGCAAGAGCTGATGAAGGTGGGCGGCGTCATCGACTGGAGCGCCGAATTCAATGCGGAACCGGGGATAACCTGGCTCAGAAGGATCGCCCGGCATTACCCTTATGCCGTCTGGCTCAATCCTGTGCCCGCACAGTTTTGGGGAAGAGCGCCGGAGTACACCTCGATCACGACGGTAGGGGAAGTTTTCCCCATGTATGAGCTGACCCCAAAGGGGATCCGACAAGCGGTGAAGCGGCTGCACACGAAGTCCAGGTAAGTGAAACGACACAGAAGGAGAGGGCATCATGGCGACGAAAGACATTTGTAACACCTTAGTACTGTCCCTGAAAGGGATATGCGAGCGATACGGGATTCAGGATAAGCCTGTCAGCGTCAAGCGGGAGGCCGGCGCCGATGCGCCTATACCACAGTATGGCGCAGAAGAAAAGCTCCTGGCACGTTTTGAAGGTGCCTCGGGAGAGTGCTACACCAGCTATCCCGGTGAATTTACCGGGACTGTAGGGGAGGTCGCCCAGCTGGATATTGAGAATGACCCGGTAGGCAGAAGCGTCTTTATCGCTGCGTTGAATGCTGTAATGAATAAATACGAAATGGCTGACGAATGCGTCCACTGCGATGAGGGCAGCGAA
>Ga0082212_10004184_pt1 | contig 20106 bp, 12 predicted proteins | sample TergutNt197P3_FD_71548 | JGI IMG/M metagenome (GOLD analysis project Ga0082212, IMG submission 71548) | Neocapritermes taracua P3 segment gut microbial communities from Petit-Saut dam, French Guiana - Nt197 P3 | ecosystem: Host-associated > Arthropoda: Insects > Digestive system > Gut ... | reverse complement strand
TCCTGCCCTCTTTATGATGAAGCAGTTCGTTTAAAAAATCGAGCAACAAATCTTTGTTACATTCCTCGCCGAACAGTTTTTTGAACCCAAAATCGGTAAACGGGTCAATGTATTTGTCTTTAAGTTTGCCGTTTATTTCCATTGTCTTGTGAAATTGTGTTTTTTTTGCAAATATACAATAATGTTTTTGAATGGGCTATGCGTGGCAGAAAAAAAATGCTCAATCAGTCAATTTTTTAGATGCTGTTGGTTCCGGCTTGCCGGCTTCTCTTTGAAGCACGCAGATGACGCAGATGAAAAGGATTTGCGCAGTATAAAAATCTGCGTTTATCTGTTTGATCTGCGTCATCTGCGTGCTAATTAAATTCTCCTTTTGTCAGGACTATGGGGGCTTTTTTGTTTTGCTTCGTTCCATAGCTCGTCCATTTCGGCAAGGGACATGTCTTTCAGGTTGCGGCCTTGCCGAATCGTTTGTTGTTCAAGATAGTTGAAACGTTGGATAAACTTCCGGTTGGTACGCTCCAGCGCGTTATCGGGATTGATTTTATACAGGCGGGCAGCATTGATCAGGCTGAAAAAGAAATCGCCGAACTCGTCCTCCATACGGTCAGTATCCATCTTTTCGATTTCTGTTTTCAGTTCGTTTAGCTCTTCCTGTACCTTGTCCCATACCTGCTCTTTGATCTCCCAATCGAAACCTACATTTCGGGCCTTATCCTGTATGCGATAAGCCTTGATCAGGGATGGCAAGGCGCTTGGCACACCGTCCAAAACGGTTTTGTTACCGTCTCTTTCTTTCAGTTTGAGTTGCTCCCAGTTTTGTTCCACCTTCTTGCTGTCGTCAACATTTATGTCGCCGAAAACGTGCGGATGGCGGAAAATCAATTTTTCGCAGATACTGTCGCACACGGCTTTGATATCGTATAAGCCCTTTTCTTCACCTATCTTTGCATAAAAAACTATATGCAACAACAGGTCGCCCAGTTCTTTTTTGATTTCGTCGGGGTCGTCCTGCAAAATGGCGTCGCTTAGTTCGAACGTTTCTTCTATGGTGTTAGCGCGCAGACTTTCGTTGGTCTGCTTTTTGTCCCACGGGCATTTGGCACGCAACTCGTCCATGATGTCGAGCAGGCGGGCAAAGGAGGTGAGGGTTTCTTGTCGGGAGGAGGAAGGGGGCATTTATTATTTTAGATTTTTTGTCGATATAAATTGATATAAATCGATTTTAGTAGAATTTCGTCAATTTTTGTCGAAAATTATTTAATCCATCCTCCAAAAACCGAACATATTTCGATACGTCTTCATTATACGCATACGATGCTGACAACGGCATTCCGTTATGATCTATGAGCACATAAAACGGTTGCGCATTGGCTCCGAATTTATAGCGTTGCAGGTAGCTCCATTTATCGCCAACGGTCTTCAGATCACGCTTTTTGCCATCTTCCTCGATTGTAATCGGCGCAGGTAATTTGGTTTTATCGTCGACCATCAGGGTAATTAAGACGTATTTTGTTTCAATCAGCTCTTTTACTTTCGGATCTGTCCAGACAGCCGTCTCCATTTTTCGGCAATTGACGCATCCGAAACCCGAAAAGTCAATCATGACAGGCCTGTTCAGGCGTTTCGCTTCTGCCATTCCTGCTTCGTAATCGTCGAAAACTGCATGCACCTCATCGTTGTAAAGGTTGAAATCCTGCGTATACAACGGCGGTGCAAAAGCGCTGATGGCTTTCAACGGAGCGCCCCACAAACCGGGAAGCATATAGATGGCAAAGGCAAACGATACTATGGCCATAAACAGACGGGTGACAGATATGTATTTCAACTCACTGTCGTGCCTGAACCTGATTTTGCCCAAGAGGTAAAAACCAAGTAGGGCAAATATCACTATCCACAACACAAGGAATACTTCGCGGTCGAGGATGCGCCATCCATAAGCTAAGTCGGCTACGGAAAGGAATTTCAATGCCAATGCCAGTTCTAAAAAACCTAACACGACTTTGACCGAATTGAGCCATCCTCCCGATTTCGGCAATGTCTGTATCAAATTCGGGAAAACGGCAAATAAAGCAAACGGTACGGCTAACGCCAGCGCAAAGCCAAACATCCCGATCGCAGGCCCGACAGCCATTCCTTTCGAGGCGGCTTCAACAAGCAAAGTACCAATAATCGGTCCTGTACATGAAAACGAAACCAACACCAGCGTGAAAGCCATAAAGAATATGCTCAATATACCTGATGTGGAATCGGCTTTGGCATCCATTTTATTTGTCCACGAAGCCGGTAATATCAACTCGAAAGCGCCGAAGAACGAGATGGCAAACAAGACCAACAACAAGCAAAAGAGGATATTAAATACTGCATTGGTCGAAAGATCGTTTAATGCACTTGCCCCGAAAACACCTGTTATCAGCAATCCCATCAGCAGGTAGATGACAATGATCGAGCATCCGTAAACCATTGCCTCACTGATGGCTTTCCGACGGTCTTTGTTGCGTTTCAGAAAAAAACTGACCGTCATTGGGATCATCGGCCACACACAAGGCGTCAGCAGGGCAATCAAGCCTCCGATAAAACCTGCGATAAATATATAAAGCCATGAAGCGGAAGGCACCGAAACGGTTGTGTCGCCGAAGGCTTTCAGTTCCTCGATAACGGGTTGCCAGATGTTGGGAGATAATTCTGACCTCCCCCTACCTCCACCAAAGGGGGATAGTGTATCGGGTTTGACAGGGGTTATAAGATTTCGCCCTGATATGGACGGTTCCATGTCAGATAAAACAAGGTCTGTTTCGTCCGACTCCGGTTCCTGCTCTTCTTCTTCTGTGTCTGATACTGTTGACAGGGTCTGAGAGATATGATTTCGATCGAATGAAAAGGCTATGCGTTCGGGCGGCAAGCAGGTTTCATCGTTACATGCCATAAACTCAACTTCGCCTGCAATCTTAAATTTTGCGGGGTCGGTTACTATCAAATGTTGTGTAAAAACTACTGTACCCGCATACCAGCGCACGTCCATCTTAAACACTTCTTCCCATTCTGTTTTGGGAGCTTCGGATGGTTCAGGTGTTCCGGACAGTTCAAGACCCTGTTTTGTTCCAAAAGTAAAACTTGTTGAAACAGGGCCTCCTTTTGGCAAATTCATATCATATACATGCCAGCCTTCTGCTACAGTAGCCGTAAACCGTATCTCTTTTTCGGCTGTTTCGGAATCTATCAGCTGAATATCCCACTTGACCGGCCTGAGGATCTGTGCCTGAACAAAACCGGCTATCCACATCAGGTGTATTATATAGATGTATTTTTTAAGCATAAATCAGTTTTTTTAAGCACGCAGATAACGCAGATGAGATGGATTTTCGCAGATAAGAAAAAACGACAGGACGGTTATAAAGAATAATTATCCATTGTCCATCCTTAATTTTTAATTGAAAATTAAAAATTTAAGTTAATGCCTGCCATTACACTAAATCCCTGTACCGGATAGCCATAGAAGAGTTCCTGTTTTTGGAACAACAAGTTGTTGAGTTTCAGCCAGGCGCCAAGTGTTTCGTTGAAATTCCAGGAGGCGGTAAAACTCAGGTCGTTGATATCTTTCAACGTGATTTGATTTTCTTTTATTTCAGGCATCGTCGACGATAAATCTGAATAATACACTGTATGGATCATCGAATAGCGTTCAGCTCCAAGATAATAGCCCAATGATAATGATAAAGGCTCTATCGGCTTGACGGTTAAGTCGGCATTTACCTCTATCGCAGGACGGCCATAAGGTTTTACCTCGTTGTAATTACCGGGCTTCATTCCGTCTCCGGCGCTGAATGTCCAATTGTTATAAACCCCTTTCACAGAGAAATCTACCATGTTCCGATACTTGTATTTCAACGTTGCGCCGGCCCGAAACAGGGAAACGTCCGGTTGATAAGCTGCATAATAATTACGAAAAGAAATACGTTGGGAAGGGGGCATGCTTGAAGAAATTCCATCCAGTACCTGCAAAAGATTAACCACGTCAGGTACAAAAAACAGGTCGTTTTCGGTAATCTTATAGCCTGCAAACAAATCGAACCATACGCCGGGAATCACGCCTGTCCGTATCCCAAGCGATGCGTCCAACCATGTATACGAAGGTGTTACGAGGTATGCATTATTGAAGTATCGATTCTGACGGGACAAAGCATACGGGTCGTTTGATTGAATTTCGCCTCCCGCATTGACATAAAAAACTGTCTTATCGGCTACTTCAGCTTCTAAAGACACATTGGGCGATATGAAATATTTTGTCGAATCGCCTGTGATCATCATCAGATTAGCGCCCAGTCGGGCTTTCCAGTTGTCGCCGGATAGTTGATAATAAGGTGTCACGGTAACTTCCACATAATCTTTTTCCCATAATGGAGTAGAAGTCTGGAAAAAAGTCGGATAGGTGGAGTTGAAAAAATTCAATTTCCCGGCTAAACCTGCGCGGCGGCTTCCATCTCCTATGATAGCACTAAGACCCGCTTGCACGGTATATTTATTTTCCCTGATACCTTCAAATTCTTTGGCCAATCCGTACTTTTGTGTAAAACGCAGAAATTCAAAATCTAAGAGATATCCAATCCTTGTATCTTCTTTCGAACGGATGCCGGCATACGCATTGATTGTCTGATTGCCCTGATTGGTGGTACGGTCGGTCAATGAATCAATCGGCATCATCACTGATGAGTATAATGGGGTATACGAAGCAAACGGCAAACCGTAATAGTTAAACAGCGTATATCCGAAATTGCCGCCGAGCCTTAAAGTGGCTTTATCAAAATGATGTTTGAAATCAAGTACGGCTATATTGTCGTTCAGCACGGCTTTTTGTGCTTGTTCTACCTGATAAAACGCCAAATGTTCTTTCAGGTATTCCACATTCCCGTTTGTCGAACGATGGGAAAAGTAGAAATTCAGTTTATCGCGCTCGTCATTCAGAAAATGATAGCCCAGGTCGCCGTTCAGGTTCATAAACATGCCGCCGCCGAAATTGAAATAGCCACGTCGTTTGTTATGAGGTATCGCTGTCATTATTTCGCCCGATGGCAAAATAATGATTTCCTTGTCGGGATTGGCCGGTATGGTGAACGGCGAATATTCTATGGTGCGCCGCACGACTTCCGGTTCTCTCACTTCGGGAAGGCGGTTGACTTTGTTTGCATCCTGAATGGTCGGGTCGTATTCGCGTTCCAATGTCATCTCGCGTGTCAGTCTGTCGTCCTGAGCTTGTGTGTTGACAAAAACCACACAGCTTAAGAATATGATTCCACCTATTTTTTTAAATTTATTTTTCATTTTTCATTTATTTATTATCAATTGTAAGTTATTCTTTGTTCTTTTTCTTGATAAAAAGAACCAAAAATCAAGACTTCGTGCGCTTCGCTCGTTGGATTTAACGTTCGGTCGGCTAAAATCTATGAAACTCGCTTCGCTCAAACAGCATAGATTTTTGACGCCTCCCTCTCTATTCAACGGCTTACCACACGAGGTCAATATGGTACGAGTACCTCGTAATGGCTCAACATCGTTATTTTGTACTTTGTTTATTGTTAATTGAAAATTCCAATTCATTCTCAATTCTTAACTCTTAACTTTCAATTCTTAACTCTTAGTTCTTAGTTCTTAACTCATAAAACTATCTCGTTAATCTATTTAGTCGTTCTTCAATCATGCCGGCAATTTCGTCATTGCCTTTATATTGATTCTTCAGACTATTCAGATAAAGACGTGCCTGAGACTCATCTCCTTTCCGTATATACACATCCGACAGCAGGACAAAACCACGCGCTAACCAGTATTGATGCGGAGTGCTCTTTTCGATAAAATTCATCAGTTCTTTTTCGGCTTTATCCAATTCATTCCGGTCGTAGTAGTACTGCGCCAACAGGTATTTACCTTCGGCGCCATACACTGTGCGCGTATCCTGACTCAGTATCAACAGGTCGGCTTCGGCGCGTGTCGGTTCATTCAATGCAAGGTATGATTTGGCGCGCAGGCATCGTGCCTCGGCTTCGATTTCGGGCGATAGCCTTGTGTTTTTCAGCAACTCGTCGGCTGCCAGCAATGCTTCGCGTTGTTGTCCGGTAAATTGAGCGCAACGCATCAGACCCAGTTTGGCCGCGTCGCGGTTTTCGACCGATTCGGCCATTGACTGTAACTGCTTGAAACTGTTCATTGCCGCAGCATAATCTTTGTTTATGTACTCAATTTCTGCTTTTCGCGCCAACGCGTCTTCACTGAATTTGGTGTTGCCGCTCGCAAGCACTTCCGTATAACGTTGTAATGCCTCCGGAAATTCTTTCTGTGAAAAGGCAATCGTGCCCAGATAATAGTTGGCATTCGCACTGAAAGCGCCTCGCGGGAAGAGATTCAGGTAATTCCGCAGACTGCGTTGCGCCCCTTCGTAGTCGTTGCGCATAAACAGCCTCTCGGCAGCAAAATAGGTAAGCGAATCCTGTTCGCTTACTTCGATATGCACAGCGCCGCCAAGTGAATTGACAAAAGTAGCATACGAAGCCACATCATTCAACTCAACATATACCGCCCTCAAATCCTGTACAGCTACTTTCGCTTCTTCGCTGCCCGGGTATCTTGAAATGACTTGTTTATACGCTTCGATGGCTTTATCCAACTGATTGCTGTTGAAATAAAGCATCCCTAACTGATTTCCGGCTTTGCGGGCAAGACTGCTTTGCGGATAGTCTGACAGGAGTTGATTGAATGAAGTAGCTGCCATATTGTACGTTTCGAGCGAAACATACGTGCGCCCTTTCTCAAAAAGCGCTGCCTCAATATATTGCGATGCCGGATATTCGTTTATTAACCGGTCCATTGCCGCTATTTTCCCGTTGTAATCTCTTTGCAGTCCAAGCACTGTTCCCCGTTGGAAAAGCGCATAATCGCCGGATGCAGGTTGAAGCGAAACGCCTCGCTGGTAGTTTTCTTGAGCGGCATCAAACTGCCGGTTATGAAAATAGCAATCCCCGATACGGTTATAGGCGTCGGCCAATGAAGTGGCCGAAGTATTTCTTTCAGCATTGACATATTGGCGGAATGCGGTCATTGCCTGCGTGTAGTTATTCTGTTTAAAATAGCTGTAACCCAGATTGTACGATGCAAGTATGTAGGTTTCGGTTTGCCGTGGTGCATTCGATATATAGGCCTGAAAATCCGCAACCGACTTGCTAAATTCATTTTGTTTATAAAAAGATTCTCCCCGCCAAAAATAGGAAGCGTAGTATGCGTCGCGGTCGCGCGACCCCATCGCAATGGACTGGTTGAAATAATCTATTGCTTTGGCTGTTTCCTGATTGGTATATGCCTGTGTCCCCAACTGAAACAACGCATTTTGTTTCGCTTCGAGAATTTTTCCGCCCGGATTACGTATCTTATTGATGGAAGTGAGGGCTGATTCGTAGTCTTTTGTTGTCAGATAATATTCTACTAAATAGTCATTTACCTTGTCGGCATATTGTGATTCGGGAAAGGTATTCAGGAAATTTTCAAAGATACCGACTGATGCGCCAAATCCCGAAAAGCCTGTTTCATGAATAAGCAGTGCGTAGTTATACATGGCCGTTTCGCGTACCTGGGGATCGTAAGTAGCTGCGGCAGCCTGCTCAAATGCCATGCGGGCATTGTTTTTGTTATCTTGCTTGAGGTAGCACTGCCCCATAAATAAATTGGTATTCTGGGTTAAGGCATCGGATCTGGTTGTTACCCGCGAAAATGCTTCAATCGCATGGATGCAATCTCCCAAATTGTAATAACACACGCCCAACAGGTAGTTTTCGCCGCGCATCGGATAAGGTGAGATGTCAGCATACCTGCGCAGGAACTCCAACGCTTTTGTCTGATTTCCTTGCTGGTAATATGAATTTCCCAGAATACGGTATACCTCGTCGTTGTTTTCGCCTGCGGGATAGAGACGGAGCAATTCTTCGCCGCCGGCGATGGCTCGTTCGTATTGACTTTGTATAAAATATATCTGTGTGATATAATAAAGCGACATTTCGCGGTATTCGGGGTGATTCCTCAGTCTCGAAAATTCGGTGATTGCATGATCGTAATTCCCTGTTGCATAATTGATATAAGCTAAATAATACGATGCGGCATCGCGATAGGTCGTTCCCACTTGCTGTGAGCGCAGGAACCAGGAACGCGCTTCGTCCATCCTTTCCATCTGCAACAACGAATAGGCCATCCGGAAACAGTAGTCTTCCTGTTGCTTTGTTCCAAGACTGTATAACTCTGATTCGTTCAGCCAATAAAGCGTCGTTTCATAGTCTGCTTCTGAAAACCAGGAAGATCCAATCAGGAAACATATTTCATTGTGATGTCGCGTATCAGGGTATTTTTGCAGAAACGATTCCAATATATCGATGACATCGTCGCGTCCCTGCTTAAAAGCAATGCAGGCCATCATATAGTCTGCTTCCTGAATAAAATCGTTATTCACAACGGATTGCCTTTTATACGCTTCTAATTTGTCAATGCAGCCCGGATAATTTTGGAGTTCAAAAAACTCTTTGGCTTCGTAGAATAGCCTTTCGGGCGCTTCAAACTGATAAGACCGCTGCCCGTAGACAATCAGGCAAGTAGCAGTCAGATAGAGTGAAATAAGCGTTTTTCTCATAAAAACTAATTTAAAAATTTAATAATTTAAAGATTTAAACATTGAATTTGATGTTTATTGTTTGCAAAGATAGTATATTCAATTGAGAATTGAGAATTGAGCATTAAGAATTATAAAAAATTAATGATTTTTAAACAAACTAAACTCTTCGAGATAGCGAAAACGCATTAACGTTAGTGCTTTTACTGCCATGTATAAAAGCGCGTTAGCACTTGTGCATTAATAGCTGAGTGCGAAAGCGCGGTTTACCGGTAATCGAAGAATTTAACCAATTTGCGGCTCAGGGGAGGCATTTGTTTTCGGGCAATCAGTTCTATCGGTTCAAAGATCACATCGGGGGCTACGCGCACTTTTGAGCGAAACAGATCCTTGATTTGTTTTACAAACAATTCGCTGTTGTTCAGGCTACCCACGCGGATACAGATATTATCCGTTCCAATTGTGTTGGTGTATACTTCGACGATATAGTTTGTAATGGCGGGGATATTATCAAGGATATCATACAATGCGACAGGATAAAGTGTAGTTCCCTTGTATTTAATCATTTGCCCTTTGCGACCGATGATTGGGCCCAAACGTATTGAATGACGTCCGCAGGCGCACGGTTCTTCAAAATGCACGCTGATATCGCCGGTTTTAAACCGTATCATCGGCATCCCTTCCACTCCCAGCGTGGTAATGGTTATCTCGCCAGGTTCTCCTTCCCCAACGCGCCGGTTGTCATCGTCGAGAAACTCAACAATTGTCAAATCAGGCTTGTGATGCGCACCGCACTGAGCTTCACACTCATTGAACGACGATTGCATTTCGGTAGAAGCATAGTTCGAATAGAGCGACAATTCCGGCCACAACGAATGGATTTTTTCACCCAAAATATTAAATGTATGATCGTTGTTGCGCAAACCTTCACCGACGCATATTGCCTTTTTGATGGACGATTTACGGTAATTAATTCCTTGCGCATCGGCAAATTCAATCAGTTTCAGGATAAAAGAGGGGACGCAATTCAGCACTGTGGTGTGAATGTTTTTGATGGTGTTCCATTGCAACTCAGGGATGCCGTTTCCGACACGGATAATCCCCGATCCGAACTTAAAACTTCCCAGCAGGCAGGCTAATCCCGCCATAAAAGCGCGGTCGTTGGTCACCATCAACTGTATGATATCGTCAGTCTTACATCCGCAAAATGCGTATGAGAGACATTCGCTCAGCGCCAACCGATTCAAATCATTTTGGGTCAGAGCGAATGTGACCGGTTCGCCCAACGTACCGGAGGTAGTGACATAATCCAATATTTGTACGGGCTGAACACAAAGAAATTCCATATTCCGGAGCTGCAAATCCTGTTTGGTAGTGACAGGTATTTGCTGCAGGTCTTCCAAGGTTTTGATTTTTGCAACATCAATCTTTTCCTGTTCAAACAGTTGTCTGTAATAAGGCGAATTAGTACCGGCATACGCAAGTGTTTCCGCCATTTTCGTTTCCTGTAATAATTGTATCTCCTGCAGTGGTAGTCGTTGAAGTGTCTCGCTATTTATCATCTTAATTAAGTTTTTCAGATGACAAAAATACAATTTTAATTTAATTGTTGTATCTTTGCATTAATTATTGCGACCTTAATGGTACAATGGACAAAAAAGAAATAAAATTTTCAAAGCATCTTTTTTGGGATGTAAACGAGCATGAACTTGATAAAGACCAATGACAGAAAATAATCCGGAGAAAATTCCATCTCCTTTGCTTTCACTTGTACCTGTACTCGTATTGGTCGGGTTATTATTTTTTACGATTCGTATTTTCGGGAGCAATGCTTTAGAAGGCGCCAGTCAGGTGGTATTACTGGTAGCCACAGCGGTTTGCATTACGATTGCCATGACATGTTGCAGCGTCAAATGGAAACAAATCGAAACTGCCATTGTCCGTAATCTTTCCGGCGTAACAGTTGCCTTGATTATCCTGCTGCTTATTGGAGCGCTTTCAGGCAGTTGGATGATCAGCGGCATTATTCCTACATTGATTTATTATGGCGTAAAGATTATTCATCCGGACTATTTTTTAGTCACTACCTGCCTGATTTGTGCGCTTGTGTCGATTATGACAGGCAGTTCGTGGACAACGGTTGCGACGATTGGAATAGCCCTTTTCGGTATCGGACGTGTACAGGGCTTTCATGAGGGTTGGATTGCAGGCGCCATTATATCGGGCGCTTATTTCGGAGATAAAATATCTCCATTGTCCGATACTACCGTAATGGCCTCATCCATAACCGAAACGCCATTGTTTACGCATATCCGATATTTGATGATTACCACCGTTCCGTCCATTCTTATCGCATTGCTGATTTTTCTGATTGCCGGCTTTTCGCACAAAGGCACTTCGATGGAAGAGATAAAAGTCTTTACAGCGGCATTAAGCCAATCTTTTCATATCTCTGCCTGGCTGCTACTTGTTCCTTTGCTGATGTTTGCACTGATAATCAAAAAGATGCCTCCTATCGTTACACTCTTTCTTGCTGTTTTCGGGGCAGGTATCTGCGCGATTATCTTTCAACCTGAACTGTTACATCAGGTAGCAAGCGCAGATAAACACAGCGCATCGTCCGTTTTCGAAGGGCTGATTATCACATTGAGCAACAGTACGCAAATTGAGACAGGCAATCCGATGCTCAACGAACTTGTTTCCACGCGAGGCATGGCCGGCATGATGAATACCATCTGGCTGATTATCTGTGCTATGTGCTTTGGAGGGGCAATGACGGCAAGCAATATGCTGACAAGTATGATGTCGGTTTTTTTGCGGTTCGTAAAGCGCACTGTCGGGTTAGTGGCTTCTACTGTCTGTACCGGATTAGTGCTGAATATTTGTACGGCCGACCAGTATCTGTCGATTATCCTGACCGGTAATATGTTTAAAAATGTGTACCGCGAAAGAGGTTACGAAAGCCGGCTTTTAAGTCGGACAACCGAAGACTCGGTCACGGTTACCTCCGTATTGATTCCCTGGAACACCTGCGGGATGACACAGGCTGCCGTGCTTGGCGTACCTGTGTTCGTCTTTTTTCCGTATTGCTTTTTCAACCTTATCAGTCCGCTGATGAGTGTTTTGGTGGCGGCGACGGGGTATAAGATAAAGAGAGTTATGAGCGTCGACTAAAGTCGAATTTATTCGACTTCAATCGACTTCAATCGATAATATTTTTTTTAAAAAATTATGAAAAAAATTAAAATCTCCCTATTAGGTAAAGTAGCTATCGCCATCGGGCTGGGTATTGTTTTCGGCTTGTTTCTGCCGGCAAGTATTGCACGTATTTTCGTGACGTTCAACTCATTGTTCGGGAGTTTTCTCTCGTTTGCCATTCCCTTGATCATCATTGGATTGGTGACTCCCGCCATCGGCGAATTAGGCAAAGGGGCCGGTAAACTGCTGGCCATCACGACTCTTATCGCATATAGTTCAACGCTTTTTTCGGGTTTTTTCACTTATTTCAGCATGGATGCTTCATTACCTGCGTTGCTTTCGGGAGGGACACAAGTTTCTTCTCTTGAAAATCCCGAAGAATTAATGCTTCTTTCTTATTTTGAGATTGCCATGCCGCCGGTGATGGAAATCATGACAGCCTTGCTGCTCTCATTTGTGATCGGCTTGGGACTGTCGGTCAATAAAAGTGTTACGTTGCAGCATGTATTCCTTGATTTCCGGAAAATCATTACCGGTTTGATCGAAGCCGTCATTATCCCTTTGCTGCCGCTTCATATTTTCGGTATCTTTCTGAATATTACCAAAAGCGGTCAGGTAGCTATGATTATGTCGATGTTTGTGAAAGTGATTCTGATTATTTTCATTTTGCATGTTGTGCTGCTGTTGTTACAATTTTGTATTGCCGGCGCTGTCGGGAAGAAGAATCCGCTCATCCTGCTAAAAAATATGCTGCCTGCCTATACGACTGCTTTGGGAACGCAATCGTCGGCGGCAACCATTCCGGTCACCTTGAAACAAGCGATTAAAAACGGGGTTCGCGAACCTATTGCGGCTTTTGTGATTCCATTATGTGCAACGATTCATCTGTCGGGAAGTACCATGAAAATTGTGGCTTGTGCGATGGCTATTCTGTTTATGACCGGCGAACCGGCTACATTTATGCAAATCGCAGGGTTTGTGATGATGCTTGGGGTAATCATGGTAGCCGCCCCCGGAGTACCGGGAGGAGCCATAATGGCTGCAATCGGCGTATTGGAAAGCATGCTTGGATTTACCGACACACAAGTAGCCCTGATGATTGCGCTCTATATCGCCATGGATAGCTTCGGGACAGCATGCAACGTAACAGGCGATGGAGCGATTGCAGTGGTAATGAACAGGATAGCGAAATAATTGAGAATTGAGAATTGAGAATTGAGAATTGAGACTTTATCAATAGTGTTAAAAATTAATGTTTGGCTTTCCGAAGGGAAGCAATTGAGAATGATTGATTACTTTTGTATGTCCAATTAAGCATATTTATCAAATGAAAGTTAAAATTGTAAATAAGTCGCATCATCCTTTGCCTCGTTATCAGACGCCGTTATCGGCAGGGATGGATGTTTGTGCGAATCTGACAGAGCCGGTTGAACTCAAACCTTTGGAACGGAAACTTATTCCGACAGGGTTATTTATTGCATTGCCAAGAGGCTATGAAGCGCAAATACGTCCGCGAAGCGGTTTGGCTATCAAGCACGGAATCACCGTGTTGAATACGCCCGGGACGATCGATGCGGACTATAGGGGCGAGATTGGGGTTATTCTTATCAATCTCTCGTCAGAAATATTTGTAGTTAACGATGGCGAACGTATCAGCCAAATGATCATTGCTTCGCACGAACAAGTCGTTTGGGAGCCGGAAGAAATCCTCGATGAAACCGAACGAGGAGAGGGGGGGTTCGGGCATACGGGGGGAATAAGAATTAAGAATTAAGAATTAAGAATTAAGAATTAAGAGTTAAGAGTTATGGGTGGGGGATTTTCATGAGGGTTGACAATTAGTGTTTGGATTTCGGAAGGGAAGGAATTAGGAATTAGCAATTAGGAATTAGGAATTAGGAATTTTGAATGGAGAATAAGAGAAAATTGAAGAATCAGGGGAAATGGAGATTTTTAAATAAGTTTCAATTTTCCTTAAAAAAATCCCCCTCTATTGGAGGGGCTGGAGGAAGCTTCAATTCTTATCCCCCTTTGGAGGGGGCAGGGAGAGGCTTCAATTCTTATCCCCCTTTGGAGGGGGCAGGGAGAGGCTTCAATACTTATCCCTCTTTGGAGGAGGCAGGGGGAGGTGATTGTTTATCCCCTTCTTTGGGAGGGGCTATGGGAGGCATTAATTTTAAATTGAATAAGTTTGCTTTTTTCTTACGATCTCGCAGTCTTAAAATCTTTCCATCTCATAGTCTGAAAATATTGAAGTCTCACATTCTTAATATCTTACAGTCTTTCAGTATTAACATCTTTCAGTCTCCCAATGTTAAAATCTTAAAGTTTCCCGGTCTGTTAGTTTTAGTATCTGTATTCATTTTCCCTTTGCCGGCAATATGCGTTAATCAGGATACGCAAGTTGAACGATTGAATCTTGCTGCTGCTGAAAAACGAAAACTCGATTATATCTACCTTGAAGCATTAAGTTTGAAAAATGCAGACAAGTACGACGCGGCTTTCGAATTGTTCAATTACTGTCTGTCAATCGACTCAACTGCCCCTGCTGTACATTATGAGCTGTCATCGTTTTATTTTCAGATGGATAAGCCCGAAAAAGCAGTCTCATTGCTGAAAGAAGCTGTCAGGTATAGTCCGGATAATTTTACTTATAAAATGGCATTGGCATCCATGTTGTTACATACCGGCATGTATGGCGAAGCGGCTGAAGCGTACGAAGACCTGATCAGTACATGGCCAGATAAAATCGACTTAAACTATTACCTTGCAGAATCTTATATTCAGGCAGGCGAAATCGGAAAAGCGATCGATTCATTTGACACTTTAGAAGAAATAATGGGCATGCATGAATCTTTCTCTGTACAAAAATTCAGGCTTTATATGTCGCTCGAACAAACGGATGAAGCCTTTCTTGAGCTTACAAAATTAGCCGCTAAATTTCCGGCCAATGCCCGTTATCCGATTTTGATCGGCGATTTGTTTTTAGAGAAAAAAGAACCCGACAAAGCTTTGGAATATTTCAGGAAAGCTCACTCCATTGATCCCGAAAATCCATATTATATAGTTTCGATGGCCAATTATTACGAATCGACAGGCAATGTAGAAGCTGCAGAAGAACAGATTCGCTTAGCGCTTGTCAATGACAAATTGGATATAGAACTTAAAGTGGGCATCCTGACAAGGTATACGCAACAGTTGCAACGCAATAGAAACAGAAGCATAGAAAGCGCTAATGCGCTGTTTCAGACTTTACTCGAACAACACCCGGAAGAAGTGGAGTTAAAACTGATGTATGCAGGTTTGCTGTCGATGCAAGGAAATAACGATGAAGCACGTTTCCTGTTACAATTGGCAACAGAAATGGAACCCGAACATACAGGCGCATGGCAACAGTTGTTGAGCCTTTCCATTCAGGAACAGGATTTTGACGAGGTTATCGAGGTGTGTAAAAAAGGGTTGGAGATATTTCCCGACGAATCCATTTATTATTTCTACATGGGAGTCGCTTATTATCAACTGAAAAAATACAACGAAGCCATTGAGGTGTATAAAAAAGGATTGACAATAATTCCTGAAGAAGACCGTTCGCTACGGTCGGACTTTTACGGACAAATAGGTGATGCCTATTATCATAATAAACAATTGGATCGTGCCTTTGAAGCGTATGATGAGGCGTTGCGTATTAATGAACGCAATATATTGATTTTGAATAATTACAGCTATTTTTTATCGCTTGCGAAAAGAGACCTTGACAAAGCTGAACGAATGAGCGCGCAGTGTGTCAAAATGGAACCAAACAACTCAACCTATTTAGATACATACGCATGGATTTTTTTCGTAAAAGGGAATTATGTGTTAGCCAAACTTTATATCCAAAATGCGATAAACAAAGATACAACCAATAGTCCGGTACTGGTTGACCACTACGGAGATATCCTGTTTATGACCGGCGATAAAGAAGGGGCGGTCAAACAGTGGATCAAAGCAAAGGAAATGGGCAAAGAAAGTGAAATATTAGATCGTAAGATCGCAGATGAAACCTATTATGAAGATTTTGACCCGGACGAATAGCGGATGGGGTTTGAAAAAAACCATTTGCAGGGGCAAGGCAAGCGTTCATCGGGACAGAGCGGGTGTTCATGGGAACAGTGCAGGCGTTTGCAGGGGCAAGGCATGCCTTGCCCCTACGGTAACGGTAAATACGGTTTTTGTCTTTGTTGCATGCTTTTTATTGATTGTTTTCACTTTTAACAGTTGCCGATCGACGAAAAATCTTGCGACAAACAATCGTGTTTTACCCTTGAAAACAGCGCCGTCATTTTTTTCCGCTTATCAAGACAAAGCGTTTCAATACAATACTTTACAGACACGTATCCAGTTCGATATCACCACTTCATCCGGTAACGGGATGGGATCGCGCGGACAATTGAAGATGGTTAAAAACGAACGCATCCAACTATCCATCCAACCTCTTTTGGGAATAGTAGCCATCATGGCGGAAATAACTCCTGACAGCATAAAAATTGTCAACCGCCTGAACAGATGGTATATGGTCGAATCGTTCGATCATATCAAAGGAGATATGGCAATCGATTTTAATTTTTTCAACCTGCAAGACCTTCTCACAAACAGGTTGTTTCTTCCGGGTGAAACCAATCTTACTGACAACCAATTCAATCTGTACGACTGGGAACAGACCGCGACAGGTTATCTTTTGCGCACAAACGATCAAAACGGTTTGCAGTATGCCTTTGCAGCCGATTCGCACGAGAAAATAGTTATGACTGAAATGATCGATCCTTCGACCGGTTATATGTTTGATTGCAATTATCAAAACTTTCAGTCGGCCGGCAGTCAGTTGTTTCCGGCTAATTTATTGATCCGCCTGCAAACAGCGAACAACGAGCATCATTCGCTTACATTGAATTTCTCACGCATTGAGATTGATGTTCCGTTTTCGACAAACTTTCCTGTTCCGGCCAATTATCAGCGGGTCAGTCTGATGCAAATCATTGATTCAATCGAACAGTTATGAAAAAGGAGGCGGCTGAAAATTGCAAAAATGTTGGTAGAAGCAAGGCATGCCTTGCCCCTACGGATGTTGGACAACGCGATGGGTCGGATGCGGTACGAAATGGCACAAGAGGTTTGGCACGCCGCGTCTGTACGATGGGGTATTTTCTTCTTTGTTTATTTTTCTCAGGATATATCTATGCACAAAACACACAAGCGTTGGAAGCACAACGAAAAGCTGTCTTAGCAGAAATCGATGCGATTTCAAGTTTGCTGTCAGAAATTCGTGCATCAACCCAAACTTCGCTTAACAAGTTGAATTTATTATCATCGCAAGTCCAATCACGCAAAAAGGCCATTACTTTGCTGAATCAGGAAATAACCGGAATAGACAAGGATATCGCCGCCATGAATTTAGAACTGAATGAATTGGAAAAGGATTTGAAAAGCAAGCGCGACAGATACGCTGCTTCGGTTCAAAGTATGTATACACATCATTCATCGCAGTATAAATGGCTTTTTGTATTGTCGACCAATAATTTTGCGCAGCTTGTGCTTCGCATGAGGTATGTCAGGGAATACGCCGCGTGGCAAAAACAACAAGGAATTTTGATTCTCAAAAAACAGGATGAAATCAGCACGAAAAAGATGGAAATTGAGAAATCACGCGCCGAAAAAGTAACGCTGCTAAGTGTCAGAGAAGAAGAGAATAATAAATTAATGAAAGAAGAAGCCGCTCAGAGAGCTGAAGTACAACAACTGAACAGAAAACAAAGCGCTTTACAAACCGAACTTACCAAACAACGCAATCAGGCTACCGCATTAAGTCGTGAGATAGAGCGTATTATAAACAATGACAACAGACGTTCCAATAATGTAACGAGTTCGCGCACGACTACAACCGCCAACAATTATAAAATGACCAATGAAGAACAAAAGCTGGCAGCCGATTTTGCATCCAACAGAGGAAAACTACCTTTCCCGTTGTCAGGCATGTATCGTATTGTTCAGTCGTACGGTGAATATCAGCATCCGCAACTCAGAAATGTACGCTTGAGAAGCGACGGGATTGATATTCAGACAACTGCCGGCAATGAAGCGAGGGCGATCTTCGATGGGGTGGTAACAGGTGTTTTTATGTTGCCGGGAAGCAACTATTATAGCATAATAGTCAGACATGGCAATTACCTGTCTGTTTATAGCTTTCTGAGTGAAGTATTTGTGAAAAACGGCGACAAAGTATCGACATCCCAAAGTTTGGGAAAGATACTTACTAACACTAAAAATGACAATGCCACCATCCTGCGTTTCGAATTGCGCAATGAACGCGAAAGGCTTAATCCGGAAGTTTGGCTACGGTAAGGCAGGAAGCGCCTTAAGGTCGACATAAACCCCGATTTCTTAATCCTGAAGTTTAGTTACGGTAAGGCCTCCCTCTGCCCCCTCTGAAAGAGGGGAATGGCACTCCCCCTGCCCTCTCCAAAGGGGGATAGGATCCTGAGTTTCGTTCAGGTTCGTTTGACAAACATGATCAACGAAAACGTCAACATACTTGAAAATCCGATACTTGTTGATATGGCTGCGCCCAAAACTCCGTAAGCCGGAATCAAAAAATATCCGGAAATAAGCAATACCAATAGTCCGATACAGGAACAAGCCGTACTAACCCTGACTTTACCCGTACCGATAAAGTAATGACTTAATATACTGTTACTTCCCAATGCAATAATACCTACCGCAAGTCCGCGTATGACTTGAGTTATTCCCGTAAATTCGTGCGAAAACAAATATTCCGTAAAAAACCATTCGGGAATCAGCAAAATCAACCCTGTTACAAGCGTTATCGCATAAAAAGTCAATTTCAAAAAACGGATCGTCATACGCTTTTGTTCGTCCGGATCGAAAGTCTTAGCTACCTGACTGTAAGAAATGAAACTCACACTCCGGCTGATATGCCAAACGGATTCCGACATTTTCGTTCCTGCATCCAACAAACCGACATGTCCGAATCCACTCAGGTGTTGCACCAGAAAGTAATTCAGGCGTGATGTCAGATTTTCTGCCAGATTATCAGCGCTTCCCCACAATCCGTAGATAAACATTTCTTTCAAAAATTTCGGGACGGATCGTGGAACAGGCTGTTTTTCATCGGATTGACTTGTTATCAAAGGAAATGCAAACAGCAAACTCACCATCCATGCCAGTCCGTTTGCTATATATAATCCCCATAAATAGCCTCTTGTATCCCGGATATTGGCAATAAAATACATAAAAAGTATACCGAAAAACAACATCCCGCCCTGAACCAGAAAAGTGATGTTGAATCCGCGAATATGATCCTTTCCAAGTAAGATACGCGAATGAACAGATACAAGCGACAGGATCAACGCAAGCAGATATACATCCGCCGCATACCCTTGCGGAATCATCCCGAACAGTTTTAAAACCAACCATGCCACTGCTGATCCGGCAAATGCCCACAGATAAGCCGGCCAAAAGACATAACGTATATCATACCGGTTCATAAAATAGACAATTGTGCTTCCACAGAGCACACTGCTGAAAATCACGGCAATATTAGCCGAAGCATAGATGATTCCGGCCAATCCCATACCACTTACGCCCAACACTTTGGCGTTGATGAAAATCAATGCTAAATTGAGTCCTGCTACAATATAACGGGCGCCAATGGTGGAGAGGATTTTTTTTATTTGCAAGCCGATACCTCCCCCTGCCCCCTCCGAAGGGGGATAAGTATTGAAGCCTCCCTCTGTCATAGCCGAAGGGGGATAAGCATTGGAACCGCCCTCTGCATCCTCCGAAGGGGGATAAGCATTGGAACCGCCTACTGCCATATCCGAAGGGGGACAAGAATTGGAACCGCCCTCTGCCTCCTCTGAAGGGGGATAAGCATTGGAACCGCCCTCTGCATCCTCCGAAGGGAGATAAGAATTGAAGCCTTCCCCAGCCCCTCCAATAGAGGGGAATTTTTTAAAAGAAAATTGAAACTTATTTAAAAATCTCCATTTCCCCTGATTCTTCAATTTTCTCTTATTCTCCATTCAAAATTCCTAATTCTTATTTCCTAATTCTCAATTCTCAATTCTCAATTCTTAATTCCTGTTTCCTGTTTCCTGTTTGAAATATTTCAACCAAATGCTACTGAGACGCGGCACGCCACGTCTCTACAAATGACATCTATACGTTAATGCCATCTAACAGTTTGAAATATAATGTTATCGCTTCACGGATTT
>Ga0082212_10004183_pt1 | contig 20107 bp, 14 predicted proteins | sample TergutNt197P3_FD_71548 | JGI IMG/M metagenome (GOLD analysis project Ga0082212, IMG submission 71548) | Neocapritermes taracua P3 segment gut microbial communities from Petit-Saut dam, French Guiana - Nt197 P3 | ecosystem: Host-associated > Arthropoda: Insects > Digestive system > Gut ... | reverse complement strand
CATCTTCAAAGAAAAAGCCGAGTCGTCTTCAAGAACGAGGAACAGCTTTCCGTAGAACATGGCGTTTTCAAAGGCTTCTTTATTGAACCAGGTAACATCGTTGAATACGTTAACCCCGATGATGTGGCGGAATTCGTCGAGCAAGCAATTTTCGTCAAATAACGCCGCAGCGAAATGTTCGGCGTTGAATGAACTTCCACTATTCTCAGTCCCCAGTCCCCAGTCCCCAGTCCCCGTTCTTCCCAGGACTAATCGGCATATTTCGGCAAGGCGCCAGGCATCGTCGTCTGACGCGCCGAAAGCGCCGTACTGTTCGCGGAGTTTGCGATCCAGGCCCCAATGGTCAAAGGCTAAATTTTCTGCGGCGGCGCCCGTGCTGCCGAAGCTTCCGCTGCCGGTAAAGGACCGCAGAACGGCAAGCAGGCCGTAGCCCAAAGCGGCGGCGCAGACAAGCTGGCTATCCCGCAAATGGCCGGCAAGCTCCTTCAACAGGCGTTCTGCGGGGGTTTTTCCCGAAGCGCCGGCATACCCGGCAAGGCCAATCAATCGTTCAATGTATCCTCTAAACTCCTCCCACAACTCTTCATTACTAACCACTGACCACTGACCACTAACCACTTCCTGTCCCCAGGCATCGAATTTCCCGTCCGCTCCGCCGATGAAGTGCCGCACAGTCGTGAAATAGGTCATTGCCTGTTCTTTGATCGATTCGATAAATTCCGGCGGGGTCTTTGAAACTGCCGCCTTTGTCGAAGTCGTCACCTTCGTTGAAGGCGTTGGCTTCTTCCCTGGCGCGCCGGCAGTAAAGAAGCCGTGCAGTTGGCTGACGATCTCCGGCTTGATGAGCTTGGCGAACCGGTAGTACAGATCGCCCAGATAGATGTCCATGATCGCCGAGTGGGGATCGTTCACCCCGCGGCCCTGCAAATCGTGGTGCAGCCGCGCCCAGCGGCCTTTTTCGTCGTCTTCAATTTCGTGTATGTCGATAAAAACCTGCGCTTCGTATCCATTCAGCGCGACAAAGAAACCGTTTTCGCAAATCGCCTTGGAGGAACGTATGAACCACAGGCCGGAACGCTGGTCCCTGAATAATGTAAACCAGGTGTCGCCGTCATGCAGGGCAAGCGCCGTGTGCAGGCTGTCGCGGCGTTTGCTGCCGTCGATCTGCGGTATTGCCGGATCGCTTATATTGATCCATCCGGCGGTTTCGTAATACGAGTTGTTGTAAAAGATCAGCGCCCGTTCCTCGTTGCCGTGAATGTTGGCGCGGTTGGAATAGGCGAATACATTTTCGTTGACCAATCCCCCCTCGGTGTATACGTCGTAGAGCCTGAACTCGCTAGAGCCGGAAAACAGCGCCCGCCGTTTCATCAGAGGGAAAATTTCCCGCTCATGCCGGTCTACCAGGTAGCCGTCCGGCTCTTCGTCGCGGTAGGCGCGGCGGTATTCCATGCCGTACTTTTCCTCAAAGCCTTCGATCTGGCCGTGGCCGAACATCGGCAGCCCCGGCATGGTTACCATCATGGTGCAGATGCCGAAGTACTTGTCGCCCTTGCCGAACTGCGCCACGGCGGTGTCCTCGTCGGGGTTGTTCATAAAATTGACAAAGCGCTTGAGAATTTCCGGATCGAACTCCAGGGTGTTTTTGATCGTCGAGCGGTACTTCGCGTTTTCTTCGTTTTTCAGCATGTTCATAAAGGCAGAATTGTACACGCGGTGCATTCCCAGGGTGCGGACAAAGTAGCCCTCCATCATCCAGAAAGCTTCTGCCAAAAGCAAAGTGTGCGGGGCTTCGGCGGCGCAGCGATCCACCACTTCGCGCCAGAACTCGTTGGGGATGAGGCGGTTAAATTCCTCGTTGGTCAGGGCGTGCTCGGCGCGGCTGGCTATGTCCCCGCCCTGCCCCGGCACGGGGAACCACAGGCGCTGGATGTGGCGCTTGGCAAGGGTCATCGCCGCGTCAAAGCGCACGATGGAAAACTGCTGGCACACGCCGACGATTGTCTGAATCACCGCCTCGCGCGCCTCGGCATTGAGGAAGTCGATCTGGGCGGTGTCGTTCCATGGCATGGAGGTGCCGTCGTTGCCGTGGTAGATGTAGCGCGCCTCGCCGGTGCGGTTGTCGGTACGTTTGAAAACCACCGCCGCGTCGCTGCGGGTAAAGTAATGCTCTTCGATTTGCACGGTGACGTCGTCCCTGCCCGACAGGTTGCCGCAGTTGTAGGCATAGGTGGGAAAGGGCGGATAGGGAAGCTGGAGGAAGCGGTCGGGGTGTTCCATCATCCAGCGGCTGTCGATGCCGGTGTGGTTGGGAACCATGTCGGAGCCGACCCGTATGCCCCGCCTCAGGCAGCGCTCGCGGAGGTTCGCCAGAGCGCCCCAGCCGCCCAACTCGGCGGCGATGTCGTAATCGTACAGGCTGTAAGCGGAGGCGGCCGCCTCGGGGTTGCCGGTCCACTGCTTAATCATCTTGCTGGCGTTGCTCCGCTCCCACAGCCCGATAAGCCACAGCCCGGTAAAGCCCCGCCGCGCCAGCTCGTTCAGTTCCTCGTCGGGGATCTGGTCGATGCGGGTAATTTCCCTTGAGTATTTCTGCGAAAGCTGGAACAGCCAGACCAGCGTGCTTTTCGCTATCAGCACGGTGCGGGGCATCCAGTTCTGGTCGGGGCTGAAACGCTCGTACTCGTCCAGGCCGGCAAAGCTCATCACCTGGGTGGGGCCGGGGCCGAAAAAGCTGGGCTTTTCCTCTTCTTTCATCACATCCAGCCCGATCAGCAGCCGCGACATGAATTTTTTCATAATGAGGCCCCAATGCTTTCGCATGAAGTCGAGCTGGCCGCTGAGGGTATCGGAGGCAAGGGCCGGGGCGCGCAGCATGTCCCATAAATTTTGCCCGTCGGGGCCAAACGGGGGCAGGGTCTTAAAGTGCGCCTTAAGCTCTTCGATTGCCGCCGGGTACACCGTATGCTTTGCCAGATTCTTGTCGTTAAAAAGAAATTTGAAGGGCTTGAAGGCGGGGTTAAGGTTGGCAAGCGACAGCATCATCGTTTCTTCGAGGGATAGGGAACGGCAGCTTTCGTCTCCGTCGGTGCCCTCCAGGTACTCAGGAACGACCTTATCGCCCGCGTACACCGGCTGCGGGGGGAATTGCTCGGTAAACGCGGTAAGCAGCCCATTCGTCCTGCCCCCGCCCAATTTGGTTTCCAGCCGTTCCAGGCCGGTGTCAAAGGCGTCCGGCTGCACCTGCTTGCGGTACAGCGCCACCACATAGTGCAGAATCTCGTCGATCAGCCCCATGGCGTATAGCTGGCCGGCTTTTATATGCTGCCCGTCCTTCAGTTTTGCGTTGAATTTGGCAGTCAATTCCCGCGCCAGCCGCATATCGGCCAGGACGACGTTGCCGGTAAGGGCAAAAAGGCTCCGGTCCAGCCCGTGCTCGCGGCGGACCTCGCGGTCGATATGGAATTCCATCAAGGGGCCTGTACGCGCTGGATGCCTCCGGCCCCTGGCCTGCCCCGCCGCCGTATCTTCCAGAACTGCCAGTTGTATCTGAATTGAATCCATAAGTTGCCCCTTTTTGCGGTTGTAATGTCAGCCATTGTACTATGAAATCGGGGCATTGCACAGGGGCGGAAACAGGCGGAATTTACTTGCCTTTGGGCATTTCAATTCGTATTTTTTAGGTAAGCGAGGAGAAAAAATTGAATGAGAAACCCCCGGCCATTCGCAAGGTCCGTTTTGCGATGTGTATGCTTCTTGCTTTTCTCGCAGGCACTATACACACAGGAATTTTCTTCCATCGGCAGCGACCTCGATCAGCTGGAGAGCTTGATCGCCGCTACGCTCTTGAACACGGAAGAGCAGCAGAAACTATTGGAAGACTTACAGAAGAACTTGAGCGGGAGCGAGAGCTTAATCGGGAACTACGAGAATATAACGATCAGGCAAGAGCAATTGCTGGAGGACTTACAGGCTCGCTTGACCGAAATGTCGGAAACCTTCAGGAAGCAATCGGCACTATCGGCGAGATACGAAAAAAGCTCAAAGTTCTGGCGGATTTTTACGCTGATAGCGGTCCCGACGGCGGCGGCACTGAGCGGTACATTGGTATGGGCCAGTAGGTAAAGCCGCCTACTTGGCGCGCTGCTTCTTTGCCGCCTTCACCTTGCTTAATTCAGCAACGGCGTTTACCAGGTCCTTGTCCTTGCCGATCTCGTCGATGGAGGCCGGAAGGCGGTAGGTCCAGTTAAAGTTGTTGCAGGTTCCCGGCACGTTTATCCGCTCGGTTGCCGGGTCCTGCGCGTACCATTTGCTGGAAAGGTGCAGCAGGTCCTGGAACTGGAAAACGCGGAAACGCGAACCGGCGGAAGCCGCTTTAGTGAGGATTATCTTTGCCGTTCCGGGGTTGTACACCCTGGGCAGCGAGGGGTAGCCCAAAAAGCCGGAGAACTGCTCCTGGTTCGCTTCGCACTCCCACCATTCGCGGACGGTGGAACTGTCGTGCACGGCGGGCGTGCAGACGGAAAGCTCGGGGTAGTCCTCGAATGGGATGTAGGGCTGATCGCTTTTGTCCCAGTAGCGGTGCCAGCGCACCACGCGCAGGCCGAGGATGCCGAGCTTTGCCAGCACCTGGGGAACGCAGGACGGCACCGCTCCCAGGTCTTCCGCGCAGGGCAGCATGGGCGACGATTCCACCAGCACGGAGAGCAGCTTCTTCCCGTGCTCTTCCCATACTTTTTCCGATTTTTCCAGGCATTTCTGCAGCAGTTCCTCCAGGGCCTCTTTTTCCCTGCCGGACAGGGTCTGGTAGGCGCGGGAATCCTGATAGTACCAGACGGGGGAATATTTTCCCTTTTCGTATTCAAGGAAAATCCTGTTGTGCCACATGTCGAACAGGTATTGGGTTATCGGCGGATTCAGGCCAAGGGCTTCAATGTCCTTCTCGCCTTTAATTTTCTTCTTGAACTGCCACAGCTCTTCATCGCCGACGCGGTCAAGGGTTTTGTCAAACAATAATTTCGACACTTCCTCTCTTTCGCTTTCGGGAAGGTTATGATGCAGAACGTCCGCCAGTTCGGCGGTGGGGATGTGGGGCAGCGTGACCCAGCGGACGCGGCCCTTGTCAAAGCCGAGTTTTTTCAGGTCGGCATCGGTAACCGGCGTGTAGGGGACAAAACGCCCCAGCGCGGACGAATAATCGCTGAGGGATGCCGACCATATCCGGAAAAAGCCCAGCACATGGTCGATGCGATACGCCTGGTAGTACTTGCCCGCAGCGGCGAGCCTGCCCTTCCACCATGCGTATTTGTCCTTTTCCTGCGCGTCCCAGTTGTACAGGGGGAAGCCCCAGTTCTGGCCCTTGGGGCTGTACATGTCCGGCGGCGCTCCGGCGGCAAGGTCGCGGATAAAGATGCCGGGATACGCCCACACGTCGCAGCTATCGTCGTTCATCAGAATCGGCAGGTCGCCTTCCAGCAGGATTCCCGCGTCGGCAACGGCTTTCGCCGCCTCGCTGAACTGCACATCCAGCGCCTGCTGCAGCCATGCCCAGAACAGGTGCTCGCCCCGGAGTTTCGGATCTTCCCACAGCGCGGCCATGTCCTTGACCGTCACCTCGCGGTGGGTTTTCCAGTCCTTCCAGCTTTTCTGGCGGTTCGCGTCTTTCAATCTGCGGTAGACCGCGTATGGTTTAACCCAGGCATTCTTTTCGATCCAGGCGCCCAAAACCGCTTTTTTGGCGGCGTTTTTCTCAATTTTTGCTTCATTTGCCTTGTACATCGCCCGCAGCAAGTCCATTTTCGCCTTGAGGATGTTCTGATAGGGAAACCGTTCCATCCCCGCAAATTCCCTGTCGATAGCGGCAATTTTTTCTTCAAAGCCCTTCGCCTCGGGAAGGTCGCCAAGCCGCAGGTACAGGGGGTGGAGGGCAAAAGCGGTCAGGCTGGAATACGGGGAACTGTCATAGCCTGTATCGTTCACCGGCAGCAATTGAATAAGGTCGATTTTCATTTTTTTGCATAGCTGGGCAAATTCCGCAAGATCGGGAAATTCCCCAACGGCGGCTGCCCTGCTGCCCCGCAGCGCCCCCACCGGTACGACCGTGCCAATTAACCGTGTCTTTGTCATAACACCCCCTTTTTCCTCATTGCAGTATAACCCATGGCAGGGCTGCTGGCAACTGAATAATTGGGGGTGCGGATCAATCGATGCCGGCCGCTTTTCTGAAGCGCTTGACGGTGGCGGCGGCGATGGGGCGGGCTTTTTCGGCGCCCTGCGCGAGGATCCTGTCCAGCGCGGGAATGTCTGCCATGATCGCGTCGTACCGTTCCCGCATCGGGGCTAGATCGCGGTTCGCGGCGCGGAACAGCTCCTCTTTCGCCTCGCCCCAGCCCATGCCTCCGGCGCGGTAGCGGGCGGCAAGGGCGGCCTGTTCCTCCGCCGTGGCAAAGAGCTTGTACAGCAGATAAATCTGGCTTGATTCGGGGTCTTTCGGCTCGTCGACCGTCTGGGAATTGGTTACCACCCGCATGATTGTTTTGTGCAGGGTTTTTTCCGGGGCAAACAGGGGGATGGTGTTGCCGTAGCTCTTGCTCATCTTCCTGCCGTCCAGCCCCGGCACGACGGCGGTATTTTCCTGCACGCCCGCCCGGGGAATTTTCAGCACGGGCTTGCCGTAGTTGGCGTTCACCGCCTGGGCGATGTCCTGCGCCATTTCGATATGCTGCACCTGGTCCTTGCCCACCGGCACTACGTCGGAATCAAAAATGATGATGTCGGCGGCCATCAGAATGGGGTAGGTAAACAGCCCCATGTTGATGCCTGCGTCTACGTCGCCGCCCTTTTCGGCATTTTCCTGCACCGCCGCCTTGTAGGCATGGGCGCGGTTCATAAGGCCCTTGGAAGTAAAAGCCGTCAGCATGATAGTCAGCTCAAACACTTCGGGGATGGAGCTTTGCCGGTAGAGGATCACTTTTTCCGGGTCCAGGCCCGCCGCCAGCCATCCGGCGGCTACGTGCCGTATCGTCGAGTTCAGTTCCGCCGGGTCTTTCATGGTGTTAAGGCCGTGGTAGTCGGCGATAAAGTACCGGGCATCGTAGGTTTTGGCGAGTTCCAGGGCGGGCTTTATCGCGCCGAAGTAGTTGCCGATGTGCAGATCGCCCGTGGGTTTTATTCCGGTAAGTGATACTTCTTTCATGGTACAGCCAATGTAGCGATTTGCCGTCCGCTTGTAAAGGCAGATTATCTGCCATCGTAATATCCGCCCTGTGCAATTTGTGATAATGTGGTATACTGTAATGGCGATTTAGCAAAGGAAAAAATCGGAAAATGGATAACGGAAACAATGCCAGCTTTACAAAAGTGCGGTTTTCAATCGGCGTAAAACTTATAACGATTATCACATTCATTGTGCTTATGTCCCTTGGTTCCATTATCGCACTGGTGTCGTGGCTGGTGCGGGAAGACCTGCGGATCGCGGCGGAAGAAAGCAACTTTGAGGCAAACCGCTACTCGGCGATGGCGGCGGAATTGGTATTTGAAAACATCCATTCCAATTCCGGAATGCTCATGCGGATCATTGCCGCCGAGGAAGCGGAGAGCCCCATCGCGGATGAGTCGTCGGATTTTTTCTTTGAACGAAACCCCCATGCCGCCGCGATTTTCTTTACCGCAGGCAGCCAGGGCCAGGTTCTGGCAAACGGGCGTTTCTTTGAATCGAAGGGCATCAGCGAGGCTCTGGCAGAAACGTACATGGACGCCCAGCGGATAACGCTGCGGCGGGCTGCGGCGGGGGAAACGATGCTGCTCAACGCCGCGCCCCACTTTGCCGTGCCGCTGTTGGCGCTGTTTTTTCCCTGGCAAACCGGCGGAGGGGCCGTTCTCCTCGACCCTGCTGATTTGAACGAATCGTTCGGAATGGGCATCAACCAATCATTCATGATTAACGACTCCGGCGACATTCTGGCGCACGGCGATTTTGAACAGGCGCGAAAAAACGAGAACGTGGCGGGCAGCGAATTTACCCGCTTTATATGGGAAAACCCGGCGCGGAGCGCCCAAACCCTGTACACCGATGAAAACGGCACTCGGTACTTCAGCGCTTTTACCAAGCTCAACACCGCCGGCGCCGCAGTGATAACCCGCATCGAATACGACAAGGTCTTTGAAGGAATAGCCGCTACGACAAGGCGCAACATATACCTTACCGGCGCGGTGCTGAGCATTTCGATCATCCTGATATGGTTTTTTTCAAAAACCATATCGATTCCCCTCAAGTCGCTGGCTGCGGCGGCCCAGACAATCGAAGGCGGCGCTTTCGATGTGTCGCTGAAACCGAAAGGATCGGACGAGATCGGCGTGCTAACGGCCAGCTTCCAGCGGATGTGCGCGGCCCTGGGCATTTTCGGCAGGTTCACCAACCGCGACATAGCGCTGCGGGCGATGAGGGGCGAGATAAAACCGGGCGGCTCGCCGAAACATGCCACCATCCTTTTTTCGGACATCCGCGAATTTACGGCGATATCCGAAAAATTCGCCAATACGTTCGGGGACGAATCCTCGGACCGCATCGTTCAGTGGCTCAACGGCTACTTTACCCAGATGGTCGAATGCGTGGAAAAAACCGGCGGCGTTGTCGACAAATTTATCGGCGACGGATTGATGGCCCACTGGGGAACTGCGTACACCACGGGCAGCGTCAGGAAGGATGCCTACAACTGCATCCGTGCGGCGCTGATGATGCGCAGCGTATTGTACCGCATGAACAAGAACCGCAAAATCGGAGACCCCGGCGATCCGCGCATCCGCATCGGCTGCGGCATTAATACGGGAACGGTTGTTGCCGGACAGATCGGCTCCGATCTGCGGATGGAATACACGGTAACCGGCGATCCGGTGAACCTCGCATCCAGAGTGCAAGACCTGAACAAGCCCCTGGGGACTGACATCCTCATAACCGAGAACACCTGGCATCTGGTAAGAAAAAAATTCATCACCGTGGAAATGCCGCCGGTAAGGGTTAAGGGAAAGGAAAAGCCCCTGCGGATATTCGCCGTCGTGAATTTTGCCAGAAGCGAAAAAGGGCCGCAGTCGCTTGCCAAGGTGCGGAAAATCCTGTCGATACGGGCGCCGGACCTTTCAAAAGTTGACATCAACGTAAACGAAAAAAAATATTCTATCGCCCGAATTAAAATACGGAAAAAGAAATGAGCGAAATAGATCGTGCGTCATACCGTATCAGAATATTCGGCCTCGTCGACCTCCTGGTGATTATTGTTTTCCTGTCCACGGCTGCGGCGAGCATTTATCTGTTCAGGCGCGATCTGACGCAGACCATTGATTCATACGACAAAGACCCGGCGGGGATTATCGTTATCAGGAATAACGTCGTCCAGAGGCGGCATGCGGACCGGGTGCTGTGGGATCGAATCTTTGTCGACTCGGCGGTGTACGCGGGAGACCTGATCAGGGCTGCGGATTTTTCCGCCGCGACGATCTATCTGGACGACAACCAGATCAACCTGAATCAAAATACCCTTATCCAAATTCAAAGCGCCCCGGGCGGCAAAGGCCCTGTGGAGATTGAGCTTCAGGAGGGGAATCTGAGCCTTGCCTCAAGCGGCTCGGAAGGGCCGGGCATCGTGCTGAACCTGATGGGCCGCCAGATACAGGCGGGGCCGGGAGCGGTGCTTAACGCCGAAATGGGAGACGAGGGCCTGATCGTCCAGGTGAATGAAGGAAGCGCGACATTCATCGAAGAAGGGCGGAGCCGGGACATTGGCGAAGGCTCGATGATCGCCCAGGATGCCAGCGGCGCAGAGCGGGTACTGCCGATGGCGGTGGTAATGTCCCCGCGGCCCAACGCGCGTTTCCTTAACAGGGGGCCGGGTCCGCTGACTGTCGATTTTGTGTGGCGCAGCACCAACATCGAAGAAGGGGAAACCCTGCGCCTGGAAATTGCCGGGGACCCGTACTTTGCGCGCAATACTAAAGTGATGGAAAACCTTGCCGACAGCGTGCAGGCGGATTTCGACGCCGGTCTCTGGCACTGGCGGCTGGCATACGGGAACACGGTTCTGCGTACCGGGCAGATCACCGTAGCCGACGCGTCGGGGCCCGAACTGCAAAGCCCTGCGATGGACAGCGTGTTTCGCTACTATGGCGATCTGCCGCAGCTCCGTTTTCAGTGGTCGGCGCGGAACGAAGCATCGCATTACGTCATTGAAATCTGCGAAAAACCGGATTTTATCAATCCGAGCGTCAGCAGGCAGTCGGCTTCGGCTTCGATTAACCTGCCCGCGCCCGGACCGGGCCTTTGGCACTGGCGGGTGCAGCCGGCATTTTCTGCCGCTTACGAAGGCACTGCCCCCGGCGGCGCCGGTTTTTCATCCGCCGCCTCCTTCCGCATTGAAAAGACCAGCGATCCCAACGCGCCCATGTTTGAGCTGCCCGAACCGCCGCTTGCTGCCGCTCAAGTGCCCGCACCTGAACCCCCCGCCGCGCCGCCTGCGCCTGAACCAGCGCCGCCTGAACCGCCCGCGCCTGTAGCTCAAGCGCCCGCCCCAGAGCCACCGCCTCCACCTGCGCCGCCGACCCCGCCGCCCGCTGCCGTTCAGCCGCCGCCGCCTGAACCGCCGCCGCCGGAACCCGCGCGACCAGCCATTTCCAGCCGTGCCATAAACCCAATCGCCGGAACGCATTATACCGTACAGGATGGCGATACGCTGGTAAACATCGCCTTACGGGCGTATCACCTTGACCGCAACTGGAGGCTAATCGCCGCGGCGAACAACATCACCGACCCCGATCTAATCGAAACCGGCGACGTAATCTACCTGCCGCTGGCAGAGTGATATTTATCGAAATATTTTCACGCAGAGGCGCCGAGGCGCAGAGCACGCGGAGGACTGGGCGAAGTACGAGAATACTGCGTCACCAGCTAATACAGCGATAAAGAAAGGAGGAAAGAGAAAGGAGAAATTAGCGTACCATTCTAGTCGAATGATACTCTGATAACTTTAGAAACCACAGCTCCTATCCACTATCCACTATCCACTCCCTACTTCCCTACTCCCCAAACCCCGCTCCCTACCCCTTCCCGCTCATACTTTGAAGGTTGCGAGAAGCCTGCGAACAACGAATCGCTCTCTGCGCCTCTGCGCCTCTGCGTGTGGAATAGCGAATAAATTTACCGGATAATTTCTTTGCCGATGTCGGTGCGGTAGCCCATGCCGTCGAAGCGTATCGCCGCCATTCCCCGGTAAGCGGCGGCGTAGGCGGCGTCGGCATTTGGGCCGTAAGCGGATACCGCCAGCACCCTGCCGCCCGTTGTCCGCAGGGACGCAGCTCCATCCGCAGCGGCGCCGGCGATGAATGCTTTTGCGCCGGCTGCTTCCAGCGCCGCCGCGTCGATGGCAATGGCGTCGCCTTTGCGGTAGGGGCCGGGGTAGCCGTCGGCTACGGCGACCGGGGCGCATACGGCGCCGGGCTTCCACTTGAGGGAAAAGTCCTTTCCGGCGAGCATGGCGGCGCAGAGATCGACCAGGTCGAAGTCCATCAGCGGCACAAGGGCCTGGGTCTCGGGATCGCCGAGGCGCACGTTGTACTCAAGCAGGTAGCAGCGCTCGTCGTGCACCATTACCCCGAAAAAGATAAAGCCGCAGTATTCCAGCCCCTCGGCGATCATTCCGCGGAGGGTCGGCTCCACAATCGAGCGGGCAAAATCGTTCTGCGCTGTTTGCGAAAAATCGGGGACGGGAGCAATCGCCCCCATGCCGCCGGTGTTAGGCCCCCGCGCCCCTTCGAAGCGGCGCTTGTGGTCGCGGGCAGAGATAAACGGCAGAATGTAGCCTTTCCCATCGGCGACGCTGACCGCCGCCATCACGGAAACTTCCGTTCCCGCGAGAAATTCTTCCAGCAGCACCGAGTCCCCGGCGTCGCCCAGGCTCTTGTCGCGCATCAGGGAAGCGAGCGCCGCCTCCGCTTCGGCAAAGTCCTGCGCGATGATCACGCCCTTGCCGGCTGCCAGGCCGTCGGCTTTTATAACGAGCTGGCCCAAGGCGCCGGCCGCCGCGCAGCTTCCGGCCGATTCGCCCGCGCCGAACGAAAAATGTTCGGCGGCAAAGGCGCGGGCCTTGTCAAAATCGGTAAAATTGCTGCTTTTGGCGGCGCGAACGCCGTATTTCGCCATAAAGGCCTTGGAGTAGATTTTGCTGGACTCCAACTGCGCCGCCTGTCTGCCCGGCCCGATAATGGCAAGTCCAGCCCCTCGGAACGTGTCGGCAATGCCGCCGGCAAGTGGCACTTCCGGGCCGATAACGGTTAGGTCGACCTTTTCCCGCAGGGCGAATTGCTTCAGCTCCTCCTGCCCCCCGGCGCTGGCGGGATCCGCCGTCATCGGGACATTTTCGCACCTGGCTTCCGCCTGAGTCCCGCCGTTTCCCGGCGCGACAAAGACCCGCTGAACTTTTTCGGACTGGGCAAGCTTCCAGGCAAGGGCATGTTCCCTGCCGCCAGAGCCCACAACAAGAATCTTCATATGGTAATGTTGCATTGTACACCGAAAGCGAACTATAATACAATAGAGGCATTATTTTCATACGAAAGCATCAAAAAGGAGATACATATGAAACTAAAATTCAAGCTGAGTCTTATAGTTATCGCGATTATGGTGGTCGTAGTCGCGGGAATTTCCATTATACTGTTAAAACAAGCCTCGGATACCGCCATAACCCTGAGCACGAGGGGCCTGAAAGACCTGGCAGGACAGAGGGCCGAATACTGGAAAGGCCGGGAAGACGCCCGTATGCAGGTGCTGGCCACGCTGTCGGGCATAATGCAGGATTATGAGAGCATTCCGGCGGAGGAAAGGCGGGACCGCTTTGATGCCATGCTGAAGGCGACCCTGATTGACCAGCCAATCGTCATCACCATTTATACCGTATGGCTCCCGAACGCCATTGACGGCATGGACGACCAGTACATCGGCAGAGCGGGGTCAAGCCCGACCGGGCAGTATGCCGTGGCCTTTACAAGGGAAAACGGCCCGATAGAGAGCCGCTTAACCACGGATTTGGACGGTTCAATGGCCTATTTAAGAGGCCCCAATGCGAGAGGAGACCGGGTGGAAGATCCCATCCCCAGAACCATAGGGGGACGGAACACCTTCGTTTTCAGACTGATGACTCCCATAATAAACCCCCGGACCAACCAGGTAGTTGGGGGCGTGGGCTGCTTTTTGGACATCGTCCAGATGCAGACAACGGTGCAGCATACCATTGATACCAACGAAGAAATCAACGCAATGTCGATTTATTCAAATAACGGATTCATTATGGCAAGCTACGTTCCCGATCGGGTGGGAAAGAAGCTCCGCGAAGTTGACAACATATACGGCGATCACTGGGACGAAGCCAATAACGCAGTGCTCACCGGGCAGCCCCTCAGCATAACATCGTATTCTTCGGTACTGAATTCAAATATGGAAATTGTATTGTCGCCTTTCAAAATAGGCGATTCGGACAAAAGCTGGACGGTAATGCTCGGAACCAAGGAATCCTATGTTCTCGCCGAGGTAAAAAGGATGGAAGAGTTTACCATTATCCTGGCGGCAATAGCCATCGTTATAACAGCGGTAATTGTTTTCTTTTTTGTAACCAGCGTTACCAGGCCGATTGTCAATGTAGCCCTTACCCTCAAAGACATTTCCGAAGGCGAGGGGGACTTAACGACGGTTATCCCTGAAAAGGGGAATGATGAAACTTCCGACATGGCCCATTACTTCAACCTTACCCTGGGAAAAATCAAAGGTCTGGTTCTCATCATCAAGCAGCAGTCGGCGAAACTGTTCGACATCGGCACCGAGCTTGCCAGCAACATGACCGAAACCGCCGCCGCCATTAACGAGATTACCTCCAACATTCAGAGCATCAAGGGCAGGGTTATCAACCAGAGCGCCAGCGTTACCGAAACCAACGCTACAATGGAACAGATCACCCACAGCATCGACAGGCTCAACGGCAATGTGGAAAAGCAGACTTCCAGCGTCGCCCAGTCTTCGGCGGCAGTCGAGGAAATGCTTGCCAACATACAGTCGGTTACCAACACCCTCGTTAAAAACACCGCCAACGTTCACGAGCTTATGGAAGCGTCCGAAGTGGGCAAAACTGGTTTGCAAGACGTGGCGGCGGACATTCAGGAGATTGCCCGCGAGTCCGAAGGCCTTTTAGAGATCAACTCCGTGATGGAGAACATCGCCAGCCAGACCAACTTGCTCTCGATGAATGCGGCGATTGAGGCGGCCCATGCGGGCGAGGCGGGCAAGGGCTTCGCCGTCGTCGCCGACGAAATCCGCAAGCTGGCGGAAAATTCCGGCGAGCAGTCAAAGACGATCAGCACGGTGCTGAAAAAAATCAAGGCTTCGATCGACAAGATCATCGAATCCACCGACAACGTGCTGAACAAGTTCGAGGCGATAGATCGCGGAGTAAAAACCGTGGCGGATCAGGAAGAAAACATCCGCAACGCGATGGAAGAACAGAGCGTAGGCAGCAAGCAGATACTCGAAGCCATCGGCAACCTGAACGAAATGACCAACCAGGTAAAGGACGGCTCATACGAAATGCTGCAGGGCAGCAAGGAAGTCATCCAGGAAGGCGGAAATCTTGAGCGGGTAACCGAGGAAATAACCGGCGGCATGAACGAAATGGCGATAGGCGCGGAACAGATCAACATCGCCGTAAACCGGGTGAACGACCTCTCCGGCTCGAACCGCGAAAACATCAGCGCCCTGGTACAGGAAGTCTCCCGGTTTAAAGTTGAGTAGTGGATAGCGGTTAGGAAACTACCCACTACCCACTAACCACTAACCACTATATACTACCCCCATGGGGAAAACCTTTGTCTTTGTGAACCAGAAGGGGGGAGTGGGCAAAACAACCTCGGCGCTTAACATCGGCGCGTACATTGCCGCAGAAGGCAAGAACGTGCTGCTCGTGGACTTTGACGCCCAGGCGAACCTTTCCTCGGGCGTGGGGGCAAAGCCGCCCGTGCCGGGGATCTACGAGCTGCTTTCGGGAAAAGCGGCCATCGACGAAGTGATCAAAAAGACCGGCGTTGCCCGCCTCGAGGTTATCCCCGCCAGCATCGACCTGTCCGGCGCGGCGGTTGAGCTTATCGAACAGGAGGACAGGTACCTGTTCCTGAAGAAAGCCCTGGCCCCCGCGAAAAACCGCTACGACTTTATTTTGATAGACTGCCCGCCCAGCCTTGGAGTGCTCACCCTCAACGGCATGGCCGCCGCCGATTCGGTGCTCATCCCCATGCAGTGCGAATACTTTGCCCTGGAGGGCTTAAGCCTGCTTTTAAAAACCGTCCAGCGGATACAGCGCGGCCTGAACAAGTCGCTGGGCATCGGGGGAATTTTCTTTACCATGTACGACCCCCGGACGCGGCTTGCCCAGGACGTTGTAAAGCAGGTCAGCACATACTTCAAGAGCGCGGTTTTTTCTACGATAATCCCCCGGAACATCCGCCTGTCGGAAGCGCCCTCCCACGGGCAGCCCATCGTGCTGTACGATCCCAACTGCGCCGGGGCCAGGGCCTACCAGAGCCTTGCGCGGGAAATAATCCGGCGGTCTGCGGCACAGAGTGCCAGACCGGCTGCTGGAGCGCCGGCGGCGTCCAAAACGGCGGCAAAGGGCGGACCCGGAGGAGGAGCCTAAAGTGGCGCGCAAGGCAGGATTGGGAAGGGGCCTGGACGCCCTGCTCCCCGGCGGCGGCGAAGACGACTCGGCGTTTGGGAACGAAGCCTACGCCGCAGACGGCAAAAGCCCCGATAAGCGAAAGCAAAAACCGCCGCCGCACGGTACGCCGCCCCTCGGCGAGGTCGTGCAGCTTTCCGTCGACAGGCTGACGGCGAACCCCGGACAGCCCCGGAAAAATTTTGACGAAACGGAACTGCGCGAACTGGCCGACTCCATCGCCGAGCACGGGATCATCCAGCCGATTATCGCCATGCCGGCGAAAGCTGGCACACCTTCGCCAGAAGGCGCCTCGTACATCATCATCGCGGGCGAGCGGCGGACGCGGGCGGCGCGGCTGGCCGGCCTGCGCGAAGTGCCGGTAATCATCCGCGAGTACACCGACCAAAAGCGGCTTGAGGTTTCCCTCATCGAAAACATACAGCGCAGCGACCTTAACCCCATCGAAGAAGCGGCGGCCTACAAAAACCTGATGGACTATTCCCGCCTGTCCCAGGAAGAACTTGCCCTCAAGGTCGGCAAAAGCCGCTCGGCGGTGACCAACGCCCTGCGCCTGCTAAAGCTGCCCGCCGAAATGCAGAAAAGCCTGGAAAGCGGCCCGGAAAACGGCGGCATCAGCGCCGGCCATGCCCGCGCCATTCTCTCGGTAACGGACAAGGCGCTGCGGGACAAGCTGTTCAGGGACATCGCCGGCAAGGGGCTTTCCGTCCGCGAAGCGGAAAAGCGCGCCTCGGCGCTGAACGCCCCCCCCGCAGACGGAGGGGAAACGGCAAAACCCCCCAAACGCCCGCCGGAAATCACCGAAATGGAAGAAAAATTCATCGAACGGCTGGGAACCAAAGTGACCATCGACGGAGGCCTGGAAAGGGGCAAAATCCACATCGAGTATTACTCCATGGACGATCTGGACAGGCTGTACGGCATCATAGGGGATAAATAATGCTGAAAGCGGCGTTTCCCGGCTCTTTTGACCCTCCGACACTGGGACATCTTAACATTATCCAGCGGGCTGCGGGTATTTTTGACGAAATTCTCGTCGTTGTCGCCGAAAACCGCCAGAAAAAGAACCTTTTTTCGGCAACAGAACGCCTCGCAATGCTCCAGGAACTTACCGAAAACCAGGAAAACGTGTCAGTTGCCGTCTGCGATACCCTTATCGTCGATTTTTTGCAGAAAGAGGACATCAAATTGCTTATCCGGGGCGTGCGGGGGTTGGAAGATTTCTCTTTTGAATTCGAGCTGTCCATGATGAACAAGGCCCTGGACCCCGACATTGAGACGATCTTTATGACCTGCGATCCCCAGTACTCCGTCCTGCGCTCCTCGTTTATCCGGGAACTTGCATCTTTTCAGGGCAACGTCTCCGGCATGGTCCCCCCCCTGGTCGCCCAGGCCCTGCGGGCAAAATTCCTCCAGAAATAAATTATGACAAAAAATTAAAAAATGTCATTTATTGCTTGACACAAATGGACATTTTTGTTATTTTCTGCTTAAGAGGTAATAGAATGGCTGTACCCAGATATAAAACATCAAAGGCGCGGACCCGCCGCAGAAGGTCCATCAACATGAAACTTACCGCCCCCAACCTGATAGAATGCAGCACCTGCGGCAACAAGGTACTTCTGCACCGGGTCTGCCCAAAATGCGGGTTTTATCGGGGACGGCAGGTCATAGTTCCGAATTCCAAAGTTTAACAAGAGAGGAAAAAATGGACGAGTTATTTGAGAAAGTGAAGAAGCTCATCGCCGAGAAACTCGAAGTGGATGAGTCGAAGATCACCATGGAGGCTTCATTCCGCCAGGACCTTGGCGCGGACAGCCTGGACACCTACGAGTTGGTCTATGCCATTGAAGAGGAAATGGGAATCAAGATCGACGACGAAAAGGCCAATCAATTCGAGACGGTCAAAGACGCGTACGAATTCATCAAGTCACAGCAGGCGTAACCACGGTGACCCGGTGATTGAGCCGGGGCGAAAGAAACAGTTGGCGGCTTTTCAGAAGACCGCCGGATTCAGGTTCAAGAGCCTTGAGCTTTTGAACCTGTCTTTTGTCCACCGATCCGTATCCAACGAGACAAGCTGCCGACAGAACAACGAGCGGCTTGAGTTCCTTGGCGATTCGATTCTTGGTGCGGTCTGCGCCACCCTCCTCTACGAAAAATTCCCCGAAAAACCGGAAGGCGAACTTGCAAAGATAAAATCTGTCGCCGTATCCGAAGAAGTGCTTTCCTCGGTCGCAAGGATTCTGCAGATAGACACGATGCTGCTATTGGGCAAGGGCGAAGACCTTTCCGGCGGCCGCGAGAAAAAGGCGATCCTCGCCGACACCCTGGAAGCGCTTATCGGCGCGCTGTACCTGGACAGCGGCTACCGGGCGGCCTTTGATTTTATCAGCCGCCTGTTCACCCCGGAAATCGGCCGCATCACCGAAAAAGACTACCTCCGCGACTACAAGTCGCTTCTGCAAGAGCTATGCCAGCGCCGCTACCGCGCCTACCCCCAGTACCGCCTCGTGAAACGTTCCGGCCCCGAGCATGAGCGGATGTTCTGGATAGAGGTAAGCGTGAACGGAACGGTCTACGGCCCCGGCTCGGGGCGCAGCAAAAAAAGCGCCGAACAGGAAGCCGCCCGCGCCGCCTGGCAGTCGCTGGAAAGCAATTGAAAAAAAGCAGTTTCCAGTTTTTGTACATTCTATAGAAGCTGCTTTTGGATTATGGAAAGACCGAAACATAACAAGTGAAGCACTACGGCAAAAAGCATGGACGAAAAATTGATGATGCACTAATAGCAGCAACTTCCATTAAAATGAATAAAATTCTGATAACTTATAATTTTAAGGATTTCCGATACATACCTGATATACAATTATACCAATTTGCTTAATTCAACGTTCCTTAATTTCACCCGGATAAATTTTACTGGCAATTTCTCACGCGGAGGCATTTTCTCGAAAAATTTCACGCAGAGGCGCGGAGCATTTTCTCGAAGAATTTCACGCAGAGGCGCAGAGGGCGCAGAGGGAAGAAGGATGCCAACAAAAACGCCGCCCTTGCGGACGGCGTTATTCGGTACAGTTACGCGTTCAGATTAGAACGAAACCACCAGGCCAATGGGGATGTCGAACAAAATCCTCGCATCATCATCTGGGGGATTTACCTTGGTTCCATCCGACCAGAGCCTGAGGCCGGCAAAGAAGGTGCTGGAACCGACCGCCTTGGCAATGTAGGGGTTGATGCTGAAGCCGACTTCATCATCACCTTTATCTGGTGATTTTACGTCAACTGCGGCGGAAAGGAATATTTTGCAGACTCCCACATTATAGGAGGGAAGAACTTCAAAGAAGAATCTGGTATCTCCTTTTGTCATAGAGGTTCCACCTATCTTATGCTCTCCACCAGTGCTCAGCTCGCAGCGCGCTTTAATGCCAAAATCTCCGGCATCAAAACTTATGCCCAGTGCAGCCAGGAATGGATAGCTAACAGAATTTTTTGTTCCGCCAGCCTCTCTTTCAAAGGGCATCATAAGGCGCAGGCCGAGGTTCGCTCCAAAATTTTCTATACCGTTCAAATAAAAGGAGGCGAACAGAGCATGATTGTCACTGGCCATAGTAGCACCAGTTCCTGCAAAATCAGCGGTATCGTTTCCTCGGTAACCAAAGGCTAGCCTGCCGACATCGGTAATTTTATACTGCACCTGGGCAAGTATGTTTTTGTAGGTATGCTCCCCAACTTTGAAAGCGCCATCCCATCCATAGGGAATGCCAAAGTTAAGAGACAGTCCTTCAATCGGGTATATGGAAAGAGTCGCCCCTCCGTAATCAAAAGAATTTCCATAAAACGCGTTCTGGAGCTGGTGTGGCTGGTGAGTAGCTGACATACCAGGAACGTGGTAAGCATTTTCCCTAAGCAGCACGCCCATCCCGCCGTCACGAGCGGCGCCGTAGAACGACGAGCCCCGGACAATTTCAAATACGCCAAAGTCGATATTTCTGTTCTGGCCAATCTGGAGCCGTACCTGATCAATCGGCTTCCACCAGGCATAGCCGAAAGTTTCATTACCAGCGAGAGGATTATTGTTTCCTCTGGCCCAAAACCTGAGATACCCGCCAAAGGTGCCTTCTTCATTTTTACCATCGGCAGTTAAGCGCAAATCATGGTAGCCGAATGTCATTGAATCCGGAAACACATCGTTATTATCGAACGCTGCGATATACGCGCGACCGGCTGCCCACGCACTTGTTTTTAACTCTGCAAATACCGCGCCCGCAGCCAGCGTGATAATCAGAGCCACAATAACCACTTTTTTCATGAGTTCCTCCTTGCCCGGAGACCTTTCTTTGGGTGGTTTG
>Ga0082212_10004182_pt1 | contig 20115 bp, 16 predicted proteins | sample TergutNt197P3_FD_71548 | JGI IMG/M metagenome (GOLD analysis project Ga0082212, IMG submission 71548) | Neocapritermes taracua P3 segment gut microbial communities from Petit-Saut dam, French Guiana - Nt197 P3 | ecosystem: Host-associated > Arthropoda: Insects > Digestive system > Gut ... | reverse complement strand
AGCTCGGCCGCGACTCTCTCTTCGCTTGATTATAACATGAATAATGTTAAAACAGAAGCGCAGAATCCAGGGATGTTGACACAAAACGAAAGTAAAAGCAGGGGGACGGTTCTTCCGCTTGACAGGCGCACATCCCGGGTTAGGGATAGAACATTTCATAAGACTTGAAGCCGACCAAGCGACTTGCTCATGCAAGAAAGAGTACAATTCCGGCTACCCCCTGATCAGCAACAAATTCGGGAGGAAGTGTCAAGCGCGAAATTCGGGAAGTTGACACATTGCGCAAGTGCAGTTAGAATAACCAGTGCGGAGGGAACAAAATCTAATTATTTGTCGAGGCTGTCTAATGAAGAGTTTTCTGGGGTTTGCAAAAAAGATCGGCGATCGCGTCATAAGCATCTGGGGTCATATCGTCCGTATCGCAAAAAGCAAAAAGTTCATACGCTATCTACCTTTGGCAATCATTCTTGTAATTGCGATCATATCGTTTGCTACTTGCACGTCGCGGACCGAGCCGGACACTGAGCCTGATGTGCCCGTTGTCGAAGAAACTCCCCCTTCCGTGACTCCGCAGGATCCTTCTCCCGAACCCGATCCGGAGCCGGAGCCGGAGCCTGAACCGGAGCCCGAACCGGAGCCCGAACCGGAGCCTGAACCTGATTTGGGGCCGACAAATCCGCTCACGGGGCTGCCTACAGAGATAGATTTGTCCCAAAACAGGCCGCTGGCCATCATGATAAACAACATTAGCGCGGCGCTGCCGCAATTAGGCATATCAGAGGCTGATATTCTGTATGAGATGCTGGTAGAAGGCGGCATTACAAGAATGCTCGCAATTTACCAGGACGCCACCGAAGCAGGCCTCATCGGCAGCATAAGAAGCGCGCGCCCATACTATGTGGACGTCGCGCAAAGCTACGACGCCATATATATTCACGCGGGCGGAAGCGAACATGCGTATTCTGTGCTGTCCAGCCGCAACATCACCCGGCTCGACGGCGTCCACGGGCGCCAGACGCAGATATTCTACAGAGACCCGAACAGGTCGGGCATGGCTTTTGAGCACCGCCTGGTCACGTCAGGGCAGCGCATTGCGGAGTTTTTCCCCACATATGATTTCAGGAAAGCGCATGAGGATGGCTATGTGCGCAACCTCAGCTTTGTCGATGACGGCGCCCCCGCCGGCGGAGCATCGGCAACGGAATTCACTGCCCGGTTCTCAACAGGGAAAACTACTTCGTTCGAATATTCCGCCGAAGATGACCTCTACTACCTAAACCAAAGCATGCGCGGTTACAACGGGCCGTATATTGACGGCAATGACGGCTCTCAGCTTGCCTTTACGAATGTTTTGATATTGAGGACTGCTGTTTCCCAGATACCCGGCGACGGTTATCACAGGCTCATAGTCTCTACGACAGGCAGCGGCTCCGGGTATTTTGCCTGCGGCGGGTCTTATACTGAGATAAACTGGTCCAGAGAGAACGATTCAGCGCAATTCGATTATACGCTGGGTGACGGTTCCGCGCTCTCTCTGGGCCGGGGCAGGACATACATCTGTATTGTGCCAAACGAGTTTGACGTCGATTTTTCGTGATCGTTCGGCCTTTGCGTCAGGCTTTCCCGTCGCATCCGAGGACGTCGGTGATTTTGCGCTTTACAAGTTCTTTTATATTTGCCCTTCCGGGAGCCAGATACTGCCGGGGATCGAAATGAGACGGGTTTTTTGCCATGTATTCCCTTATGCCGGCAGTCATTCCTAGCCGCAGGTCAGAGTCGATGTTAATTTTGCATACGGCTGACCGCGCCGCTTCGCGCAGCATCTCTTCCGGTATGCCGATCGCGTCGGGCATGTCTCCGCCGTTTGCGTTGATTACGGTGACGAATTCCGGTATGACGGATGAAGCCCCATGCAGCACGATCGGGAAATTCGGAAGCCTTTTTGAGACTTCTTCAAGTATGTCGAACCTGAGCCTGGGCTTTTGCCCGGGCTTGAATTTATATGCTCCGTGGCTTGTTCCTATGGCTATGGCGAGCGAGTCCACTCCTGTCCGCAGTACGAATTCCTCGACCTCCTCCGGGCGCGTAAATGCGGCGTCCTCAGAGGAAACGTTCACGTCGTCCTCGATGCCGGCCAGTTTTCCAAGCTCGCCTTCGACGACCACTCCCCTGTCATGCGCGTATTTGACGACTTCTGAGGTGAGCTTTATGTTTTCGTCGAACGAGTGCTTCGACCCGTCTATCATGACGGATGTGAACCCTCCGTCTATGCAGGATTTGCAGATTTCAAAATCGTCGCCGTGGTCAAGATGGACGCAGATCGGAAGCCCGGTGTCGATTTCCGCTGCTTCTATGAGTTTCATCAGATAGACGTGTTTCGCGTATTTCCTTGCGCCTGCGGAAACCTGCAGTATCAGCGGCGCGCGGACTTCGGCAGCCGCCTCCGTTATCCCCTGGATGATTTCGAGATTATTGACGTTGAAAGCTCCGATGGCATATTTCCCTTCGTACGCCTTTTTGAACATTTCGGTTGAAGTGACAACTGGCATTGTGATAACCTCCTGTGTTGTATGTAACTTGATTATACGACATTTTATTCATCATTGCCAACATTTTATTCATCATTGCCAGCGAATGTTTGATTTTGCCGCAGCCATATGATATCATCACTCTGAGGGTGGCGGGACGCGACGCCCTATGGCGAGTAAAGGAGTAATTGCATATATGTCAAAAAAGCTTACAGGCGCTTGCGTGTTCGGCCAATCCGGCGGACCTACGTCCGTCATCAACGCCAGCGCATTCGGCGTCATTTCCGCAGCGCTCGACGCGCCTGAAATAACAAATGTCTACGGCGCCGCACACGGCATTGTCGGAGTGCTGGACGACAACCTTTACGATCTTGGCAAAGAAGAAGTATACGAGCTTTCCCTTCTAATGAACACGCCGTCCTCCGAGCTTGGCTCATGCAGGCATAAGATCAAGGGGCAAGACGATCTCCGGCGCATACACGAGGTCTTTGAAAAGCACAATATCCGCTATTTCTTTTATAACGGCGGCAACGATTCTATGGATACCTGCTGCAAGGTGACCGACTATCTGGAGAGCGTCGGTTATGAATGCCGCGTGATTGGCGTGCCGAAAACGATAGACAACGACCTGTTCGGCACCGATCATTGCCCGGGGTTTGGCAGCGCCGCGAAGTTCGTGGCGACCTCAGTCGCGGAAGTTTACAAAGACGCGCATGTCTATGACACCGGCACAATAACGATCATAGAGATCATGGGCCGCAACGCAGGGTGGCTGACGGGCTCTTCCGCCCTTGCCGGGCTGGCGGGAGTCGCTCCCGACTTCATTTATTTGCCGGAAATAACATTTAATCCGGAAAAGTTCCTGAATGACGTCGAGTCTGTCTACAAATCAAGCAAGAACTGCCTGGTGGCGGTTTCTGAGGGCGTTCGGTTCGCCGACGGCAGTTTTGTCTCCGAAGGGATCACTTCCGCCACAGACGGCTTCGGCCACGCGCAGCTCGGCGGAACGGCAACCAGGCTGGCTGCAGCGGTCAAAGAAAGGACTGGGGCAAAAATCCGCGCGATCGAGCTCAGCCTTCTGCAGCGATGCGCCGCGCACCTGGCGTCGCAGACCGATATCGACGAGGCTTACCTCGCGGGGAAATCCGCTGTCAAGTGCGCTCTAGCCGGCGAGACGGGGAAAATGGTCGCCTTCACGCGCTACAATGTCAACGGCCGGTACGAGTGCGGCATAACATACCAGCCTTTGGCCATCAGCGCGAATGTGGAAAAAACGGTCCCCCGCGAGTGGATAACCAAATCGGGAACCTATGTGACGCAAGAGTTCATAGACTATGTATTGCCGCTGATTCAGGGCGAAAACAGGCGCGAACTCGAAAATGGTTTGCCGAGGTTCGCAAAGCTCAAGAAGATCCCCGTCGGGAAGTGATAAATTTGTGTAAATAATTTTGATTATTTTTATTGTAATTATTCGTATTTTGTGTTAAGTTAGTAGCGATTTAGACTAATGCTCCTATTTCGCATAGGGCGCTGTACTAGATATGATGGGAGGGATTTTGTTTGAGTTCGGCGCTTTTTGACTACGAATGGCAATTCCTCATACAAATGACCACGCGCATCCACTACAGCGGTACTTATCACGAGACATGCAATACGTTTTTCCAGCAGATACGCACGCTGATACCCTATAGATCAGGCGTGGTTTTCCAGGCCGGCCGTGAAAACGGGCGGGTCATTCTCAACAGCCCCATTTCGACCGAGCAAATCGACGACAGGCTGGACCACAACTTCTTTATCGACGGGGCATACCCTCATTGGGATGAATTCATTATGCTGCCGTACAGTTCGGTTTTCCGTCAGACTGATATCATCCCCTCGAACAAATGGGAAAAAACCAGGGTCTACCGCGAAGTCTGGCAACCAAAAGGCGTCTATTGGGGGCTGTTTTTGTCTTTAGTGCATAATGACTTCCCTCTCGCCATACTTGGAATCCAGCGCGAAAGAGAGACGGGCGATTTTTCGGAGCGCGACATCTATCTTATGAACACGCTGAGGGACCCGCTTGAACGCAAGTTTTTCAGCCTGTTGGAAGACCATAGGAAGACCGGGGGCAACGGCGCCGACAAAATATTGAAAGGAGCCGCGAACTACGGCCTCACAAAACGCGAAACAGAAATCGTCTCTCTTGTCTGCGTCGGAAAAGGGAGCGATGAGATGTGTCAGCAGCTCTATATCACTCACGCTACGCTTAGCAAGCATTTGTCCAATATCTACGCAAAAACGAAAGTCAAGAACAGGACCCAGCTATTCGCGCTTTTCCTGTAGCAGCCCCGTGTTTGTGTCCGGGGCTGCCGGGCAAGCGGCATACAATCATCTCTGCGATCTGAAAGGAAGATAATCAACATGTACACACCAAAAGAAGTAGCGCAAAACTATCTAGCGACAGGCAAGGCAAAAACGCAGTACCCCGCGCAAAAAGTATTGGTCCTGGCGATTCTGGCCGGCATGTTCATCGGGCTGGCGGGCGCGGGCTCGAATGTTGCGATGGCGTCGGTAGCGGAAACATCGCTGCAAAACTTCGGCAAGCTCCTGGCCGCGATGGTGTTCCCCGCCGGGCTCGCAATGGTCCTGATAGCCGGCAGCGAGCTTTTTACAGGCAACTGCCTGATTATTATCCCGGTGTTGCAAAAAGAAGTAAAAATAAGCGCGATGTTCAGGAACTGGATATTTGTTTATATCGGCAACTTTATCGGCGGGATAATCATAGCTTTGATAACCGTTTATGGCGGGACATATTCTGTTTTCCACAACGAAGCCGCGGCGACAGCCATCTATACGGCGGTCAGCAAAGTCAATCTGACGTTCGGCAACGCGCTGTTGCGCGGCATCCTGTGCAACTTTGTCGTATGCGTCGCGGTCTGGATGACTTTTGCCGCGAAGGATATAGCGGGAAAAGTCGCAGCGTTGTTCCTCCCTATCATGCTATTTGTGCTGAGCGGCTACGAGCACAGCATCGCCAATATGTGCTTCATACCAAGCGGCCTTTTCGCAGCCGGCAACCCCGCGTATTTGCAGGCGTATAATTCCATTTACGCGGCTCACGGCGCGTATAGCGCCGATACGCTCACATGGGGGGCATTTTTCGTCAAGAACCTCATACCGTCGACGCTTGGAAATATAATAGGGGGCAGCGTCTGCGTCGGGATAGCTTACTGGTTTGCCTACATCCGCGTTTCTGACGACAAAGCTCACGAGGGCCCCGCAAGGCAAGGAGCCAAGAAGAAAAAGAAGAGGTAAACAGGTTTGATTGGCGCGGACTTCCCAGCATCAGGCGCCGACCTCTGCGCCCCCCCCCGGGAGCGCAGATTACCTTTGATTTGAGGAACACGCCGATGGAAAGCAGGAATGCAAACAGGATCAATTGTTTCCAGTGCGTATATTTTGCCATCACCTGGGAGCCGAGATTCCCGAGAGCCTGCAGGCTGTTTGGTTTCAAGACCGCGCAAATGCCTTCCATGGCGGTGCTCAGGTCGTCCGGGGCTCATTGCAAAGGCTTCGTCAGGAAAGAAAAAAAAGAAAATCCATAGAAATAAGAAATGAGGGTTCAACCATGCGCAGATTACTAAAAACTACAATAGCGATGCTTATGATTGCCGCAATGATGCTCACATGGGCAGTTGCCGCCGGGGCCGTTGAGCGGGTGGACGACAATCCGCAGTATATGCCGCTTGGCCTGGCGTTTTATTATGCCGGCGGCTACGCGGTTTGGGACGAGGAAAACTTCAGGATACTTGCGTATTACGAGTCTGATACTTACATATACTTCCTATATAGCTCCGAGGCTTTTAAGAATGACGAAGCTATAGAGCTGAATTTCAGCATATTCGAGGACAGCGGCAGGGCTTTTATATCCTATTATGACGCGGCTTTTCTTTTCGAAGATGAGTCCGGCGAATACGACATGACAATAATGACGGCTGTCCTGACCACTATGTATTTGATGGACGCTGTTTCTGTCCCCGGCGTAACTGTAGCCCTGGTGGATTCTGAGACAGGTTTTACCTGGACTCAGGGTTTTGGCCTCGCCGGTTCGGGCGCTGATGGCAATGTTTACGTCAATGAGTTATCCTTGTTCAGCTTGGCTTCGATTTCGAAGACGTTCACCGCAGTGTCGGTGATGCAGTTGGTTGAAGCGGGACTTATCGATCTTGACGAGCCTGTCTGCACTTACCTGCCTGAATTCAGCGCGCCGACCGACCTGAGCGGCGAAGGCGATTACCGCAATATTACCGTGAGGATGCTTCTCTCCCATGCTTCCGGCCTTCATCCGGATTATTCGGGCGCCGGCGTTACGACAATAAACGGCTATAATACAGATTACCTGAACGATTTCCTCGACACCATGGCGGATCTGAGCATGATTTCTCCGGAAGCGACGGTGTTTTCATATTCTAACAATGCGTTCAATCTTCTGGGCATACTGGTCGCGGCTGTGTCCGGTTTCGACGACTACTTTTACGGATTTGACAGCTACACATATGCGAATATTTTCTCGCCTTTGGGCATGAACCTGAGCACTTTTGCTATTGACGACAGCCGATTGCCTTATCTTGCGCAGTCGTATGCCAGCGCCGGGATTCCTGACGAATTCATTTATTTCAACGCTGTTCCGGCCGGAGGCTTATTCTCAAACGCCCACGACATGGCAAGGTTCATGCAGATGATGCTGGGCGGCGGCTCCTACGACGGCAGGCAAATCCTCACCAGCGACTCGATACAGCAGATGCTGGAAGTCCAGGATTACAATTTTGAGGCGGCTCCGAATATACTTGCTCCGAACATGCAGCCCGGGCTTGGCCTGCTTTATAGCACGGGGCTTGACGGCTTTACCCATGTCGGCCACAGCGGAAACCTGGTCCACTATCACTCGGATATGGCTTTTGACCTGGACAGCGGTTTGGGCGTTTTCGTGTCTACGAACAGCATAACCGGGATGTATATCGTGCGTGATTTGTGCGTCGCAATACTGGAAACGGCAGTAATGGAAAAAACCGGCGTCCTGAACGTTCCGACGCCTGATCTGTCTGTCGCCCCCATTGAGCTTTCCGTTGAAGATCTGCAGGCGCTGGAAGGCGTTTACGCCTTTGCGGGCGAGCGCGAATTCATAAGGGTCGAGCTTGCGGACGACGGTTTGCTTTATATGCACAATATCAGCAATATTGCTTTGCCGCTGAGCCTTGTGCCATTGTCAGACGGCAGTTTTATCAATCCGGATTACGAGTTGAGGATCTGGTTTGACGAGATAGACGGAGTAGCCGTGCTGTATTACGGGCCGTACAAAACGCATCTTGTCGGCCAGATACTTGATCTTGAGTTTTATCCCGTGCACGACAGCTTCGACAACTGGGAAGGGACGTATGTAGCCGTCACCGAAGATGATGACTTTGTGAGCATAATAAGCCATGTTGAAGTGGGCGTGGACGACAACGGGATTCCGTTTATCAGGATTTTCGCGCTGCATGGCTCTGTGTCTATATCGCCCCTGATTTACATTGATGACAATAATTACTACTCCGGCACGATCATCGAGTTCGACAACGACGGAGGCGCCGACAGGCTGACGCTTATGGGAGTGACTTTTGAAAGAGTCGCCTAGACACCTATAGCGGCAGACCGAAACAACAAAAAAGATAACAGCCCTGTTCAGCAAAAGAATGGGGCTGTTATATATTTGGCAGCGGGAGAAGGATTCGAACCCTCACAAACGGAGTCAGAGTCCGTCGTGCTACCGTTACACAATCCCGCTAAACGCTACGTGAAGTATAGGCTTATTCTTACCTGTTGTCAAGGATTTTCATATGTGCGCGCTAAGATGCCCGCAAAATTAGAACCGGCTGAATACCTGATAAATGGCAAAAGCGACGAGCCACGCGAACCCTGTTTGATATAATATTATAAATGCCGAGCCTTTTATGCTCCCGAATTCGCGCCTGACAGTAGCGATTGCCGCCGCGCACGGCGTATAGAGCAACGTGAACGCTAGGAATCCGAACGCCGTAAGTGGAGTGAAAAACGTGTGCAGCGTCCCGCCTATTTCCGAGACGCTTGCGCCTGTCAATACCGCCAGCGTGCTTATTACCGCTTCTTTCGCGGTGAAGCCTGTGATAAGAGCCGTCGAAACGCGCCAGTCTGAAAATCCGAGCGGAACGAATATCACGCTTACAAAGCGCCCTATAGCCGCAAGGATGCTATTGCTGCTGTCCGCTACGGGATTCAGGCGAATATCGAATGTTTGCAAAAACCAAATGGCAATCGTCGCCACAAAGATGATCGTAAATGCCCTTTGGACAAAATCCTTCGCCTTGTCCCACAAGAGCAGCAGCACAGTTTTCGCGGACGGAAAGCGATAATTGGGAAGCTCCATCACAAACGGAACCGGCGCGCCCCTGAACAGGGTCTTTTTCATTATGAATCCCGACAGGACGCCCAGCAGTATCCCGAGCACATATAGCCCGATCATTACAAGCGCATGATGCTTCTCGAAAAATGCGGCTGTAAAAAGCGCGTATATCGGGAGCTTTGCGCTGCAGCTCATAAACGGCGTCAGTAGAATCGTCATTTTCTTGTCGCGCTCGCTTGCCAGCGTCCGCGTGGCCATTACCGCCGGGATAGTGCAGCCGAACCCCATCAGCATTGGCACTATGCTGCGCCCGGACAGCCCTATTTTTCGCAGAGGTTTGTCCATTACGAATGCCACGCGCGCCAAGTATCCGCTGTCTTCCAGTATGGAAAGGAAGAAAAACAGCGTGACGATAATCGGAATAAAGCTCAAAACCGCGCCTATTCCGGAAAAGACTCCGTCAATAATAAGCGAATGCACGACGGGGTTCAATCCATATACCGACAGCGCGCGGCTTGTCGCGCTGCCCAAAGCGTCTATGCCCAGCACGAGCAGCGCGCTGAGTCTGCTGCCTATTAGCCCGAATGTGAGCCAGAAAACTAAAAGCATGATGCATAAGAACGCGGGTATCGCCAGTATTCTGTGGGTCAGCAGCGAATCAAACCTGACGCTGCGCCTGTATTCGCGGCTTTCGCTGACTTTGGCGACGCTTTTTTTGCAGACGTCCTCGATAAACTGGTAGCGCATATCAGCCATTGCCGCTTCCCTGTCCGTGCCCAGCTCCGCTTCCATTTCTTTTACGGCGTGTTCGATCATGTCTATTTCGTTTTCCGTGAATTTCAAGCTGTCCAATATCGGGTCGTTGCCCTCGACAAGTTTTGTGGCGGCAAAACGCGCCGGGATGCCTTGTTTCTGAGCATGGTCTTCTATTAGATGCGAAATTGCGTGTATTGCCCTGTGCACAGCTCCGGTGCAGAAGTCAATGCGCTCGGGGATTTTCTTGTTCTGCGCCACATCGATCGCCTGGTCGATGAGCTCCGACAATCCTTGTTTTTTTACGGCTGATATCGGCACCACGGGTATGCCGAGGGCTTCGCTCATGTGCTTTATGTCTATGCTCCCGTTATTGGCCTGCACTTCGTCCATCATATTGAGGGCCAGCACCATCGGGATCTGCAGTTCTATCAGTTGGAGCGTCAGATACAGATTGCGCTCGATATTTGTCGCGTCGACAATATTGATGATCCCGTCCGGTTTTTTCTTGAGCAGGAAATCGCGTGTCACGATTTCTTCGCCGGAGTATGGCGACAGCGAGTATATGCCCGGCAAATCGACTATAGAGGCGTACCCATGGTTCAGTATGCCTCCGATTTTCTGGTCGACCGTAACGCCGGGGAAGTTGCCAACGCGCTGGTTCGAGCCTGTCAGTTGATTGAACAGCGTCGTCTTTCCGCTGTTTTGATTTCCGGCAAGCGCAAAAATCATGCCTCCGCCTCCTCTAGCAGGATTCTCTCCGCATCCTCCAAACGCAGCGTCAGCACGTATCCGCGCAGCAGTATTTCTATCGGGTCGCCCAATGGCGCGATTTTTTTTACCGTCACAGTCGTATTTGGCGTTATGCCCATATCAAGAAGCCGCCGCCTCAGAATCTTTTCTCCGCCGACTGCCCTTACGCGTCCGCTGCCGCCTACCGATAAGTCCCTTAATGTCATTTCCCGTTGTCCTTCCGGCGTTAGTCTCAACTAACTTCTTTATGTTAGCATAGACTAACTGCGTTGTCAACATGCGGAATGAGAAACTTGCGTAAAATCGGCGAGTCAAGTTACTGTCAGGGGGTAGCCGGAATTGCGCTCTTTCTTGCATGAGCAAGTCGCTTGGTCGGCTTCAGGTCTCATAAAATGTTCTATCCCTATCCCGGGATGTGCTCCTGCCGACCTCAGCTTCCGCTCACGCTGCGCAATAGCACAATTCCGGCTGCCCCCTGACCTGCAAGGCGACGCTCCTGTCTTGCTTCGCGCAAAACCGGAGCGCCGTCCCCTTGTTTCGTATCTTTAAAGCGTTCTTAATACTTTCCGTATTGATCGTCGTCGGAGAATGCGCCGGAGGAGCTTGTAGGCATAGGCTGGAATCTTGCGTTTCTTTTACCCGACGGCAGGTTGAGCAGCCGATCCTCGCCTTTGAGTTTGAACTGCGAAATCAACGCCTGCAGCAATGTCGATTGCCCGCTCATTTCCTCAGACGCGGCGGCGCTCTCCTCGGCGGTAGCGCTGTTTTGCTGCACTACCTGCGCCACCTGGCCGATCCCGGAGTTGATCTGCGCTATTTCCATTGACTGTTCTTCAGAAGATTTGGCGATTTTGTTTATTAGCTGGTTTGATTCGTTTATGCCTGACACTATTTCCGCGAGGCTCGAGGCTGTCTCGCCGGCAATGCGCGAACCTAGCTCGGCTTTGCCTATCGAATTTTCAATTATGGAACCGGTTTCTTTTGCCGCCTCTGCGCTCTTTGACGCAAGATTGCGCACTTCTTCCGCCACTACGGCAAAGCCTTTGCCATGCTGCCCGGCGCGGGCTGCCTCAACTGCGGCGTTCAGCGCAAGGATATTGGTCTGGAACGCGATATCGTCTATCGTCTTGATAACTTTGCTTATAGACTGGCTGGCGTCGTTGATTTCTTTGACGGCGGCCGTCATCGTCTCCATCTGCTGGCTGCCTTTTTCCGCGTTGTCCATTATCGTATCGGCGAGATGGACGGCTTTTTCCGCTGTCTCCGAGTTTTCTTTTGTCCTTGACGCTATCTCCGTGATAGCGCTCGACAGCTCCTCAATTGACGCTGCCTGCTCAGTCGCGCCCTGCGCAAGCGCCTGCGAACCGTGCGCGACCTGTTTAGAGCCGGCGGACACCTGCTGCGCAGAAGCGTTGATCTCGCTGAACATCTGGTTGAGGTTGTCCGTCATTGTTTTTAGGGACACGCCCATTTCATCGTTGTCGGACAGCAAAATGACTTCGCTTGACAGGTCGCCGTCCGCAACGGCTCTCATCGTTTTGCTGACGTCGTCAATACGTCCGACAAAAGTGGAGGCGGACTTGATGAGGTGCGCTATTTCGTCTTTTTGCGCGGAATACTTTTCGATCACAGCTTTATCTTCCTGTGTGAGCGATATGTCGCCTGTCGAGCTGACTTTGCCAAAGAAAGCGGTAATAGGCGCGAGCGGTCTCGAAACAGAATTTCTGATCGTAAGATATATAATAAATGCCGCGATCAAAAGGATTGCGATAGCGACGGGCACGACAATCAGAATAACCCTTATAATAGGCTGCGACACGATGTTCGAGGGCAGAACCGATACCATGTACCACCCTCTGGTCGGCAGCACGCAACCGGTGTAATACTGATTCACTCCGTCCGCGTCCTTAAGCTTGTGCGTTTCCTCATCGGAAGTAACCGCTTTCCACATATCAGAATGCACGCCGCCTTTTATGGAATTAAGGTTTTGGAATTCCCCTTTCGAATTAGGCGCGTAATCCCTGTCCGGATGGACCAGGATATTGCCGTCTTCGTCGACCAGCATCGAAAACCCCGTGGAATTCAGCGTGGCGGTAAGCGTGATATTCTGCAGCTCCGTCACGAATAAATCGGCCCCTATGACTCCTACTAACTGTCCTTTGTAGTTGACGGCCTGGGCAACCGTTATGCACAGTTCGCCCGTTTGGGCGTCCACATACGGAGATGTTATATGAGGGCAGGAAGGATCGGTCAAAGCCAGTTTGTACCAGTCGCGCCCGGGGGCGGCCCACCACGAGTAATCGAACTGATACCCGCTTCCCGCCACCGCGCTTCCGTCAACAAAGCCCATATAGGCTTCGAATAACGCGTCAGTATCGTCCAAAATAGCCTTGAATATCGGCCTGAGAATGTCGGCAGTCTGATTTTCAAGAGTCATTCCGGCGTTGCTCCTATCCTCCAGGCTCATGTTTGACCCGGCTTGTCCGGCAACAAGGATTTCGCACAAATTGTCCATGCTGGATATTGTGTCCACCACGATGCTTACGCTTGTAGAATGCTGCAGCAACCAGTTGTCCAGCCTCTCAGCCTCATATTTGGTGCTATAGCGCACCGTGTCGAGCTTCTCATTTGTGATCGAACTCCCGGCAATCGTCATCGCTAAAGCCAGCGTAATAACTATGCCAAGCAGAATAACGCCCAACATTATCGCGGTCAGCCTAAATCCTATGCTTTTCATTTTTCGCTCCTCTTTCTTAAAACAGAAAAACGCTATTCGTTTGTGTCATTCGTACCATGTGCGTTATTATATGTAATAACAATCATGAAATCAAGTGTTTTATGGGGATATCGATACAAACGCAACGGGGCGGCCGAGTGGCCGCCCTTTGCTGTATTTTATTGATTATGCTGTCAGCTACCGTTTGCTATAGCAGTCAAAGCATGACTCCACTGCGGTCTTTTCAGGCGGCTTTGTCAGCAGGCTCACGACCGGTACGATTATCAGCCCCGCAAGCATGCAAAATGCGCCGGCGTTTATCGGAGATCTCAGTATTTCCGGGAAAACCTCCCTTGGAAGCACGCCGAGGCTTATCATGAGGCTGATTATCATGAAAATCGTGCTGAACCCCATATTGCACCAAACCGCGGTTTTTGTCGTCCGTTTCCAGTACAGGCTGTACAGGAACGGCGCGAGGAACGACCCCGCCAGGGCTCCCCATGATATGCCCATCAACTGAGCTATGAACACTATGTTCTTATTGTATTGCAAAATAGCTATCAGCGCGGATAAAACGATGAATATCGCAATCAGGACCCTTATTATCAGCACTTGCTTTTTCTCGTCCATTTTTTTGACGATCTGCCCCTTGATGAAGTCGAGCGTGAGCGTTGACGACGACGCCATTACCAGCGACGACAGAGTCGATATTGACGCCGAAAGAACCAGAATTACGACAATGCCGATGAGTATATCAGGAAATCCGGACAGCATGTTGGGAATAATGGAATCGTAGATGACGCTCCCGTCGGCCCTGAACTCGGCTACATTCGAAAACAAACGCCCGAATCCGCCCAGAAAGTAGCATCCGCCCGCGACAATGACGGCAAAAACCGTTGATATGACCGTCCCTCTCACAATGGATTTCTCCAGCTTTATGGCGTAGAATTTCTGCACCATCTGCGGCAGCCCCCATGTGCCGAGCGAGGTGAGTATCACGACCCCCAGCAGGTTTATAGGCTCGGGTCCGAATATCGAGGCGAAAGCCCCTGTCGAGCCTGACGCGTCAGCCACGTCCGCCATGCCTTTGATCGAAGAAACCAAGCCGCCGTTGGTATTCAGAACCGCTATTATGACCGCAACGATCCCTATGAGCATTATTATTCCTTGGATGAAATCATTGACGGCTGTGGCGACATACCCGCCCGCAATCACGTAGATAGCTGTAAGTACGGCCATAAAGACTATGCATACCCAGAAATCAATATTGAACGCTTTTGCGAAAAGCCGCGAAAGCCCGTTGTACAAGGACGCCGTGTAAGGGATAAGGAAGATGAATATTATGGCCGAAGCCACCATCTTCAGATTCTTTGAATTAAACCGCGAGCTGAAAAACTCAGGCATCGTCGCGCTGCCTAAATGCTGCGTCATGACGCGGGTGCGCCGCCCCAGGATCAGCCACGGCATTAGCGAGCCGATTATTGCGTTTGCCAGGCCGATCCAGGTCGCCGAAACGCCGAACCGCCATCCGAACTGTCCCGCGTATCCGACAAAGATGACTGCGGAAAAATACGACGTGCCGAACGCAAACGCCGTCAGCCACGGGCCGACCGTACGTCCGCCGAGCACGAAATTGTTCACGTTCGTTGCGTGTTTCCGGCAGTAGATGCCCACGGCTATCGTGACCCCGAAAAATAAAATTAGCAGCAGTATTTTGATTAACATTTTCCTCTTCCTCTCTTTTTTGCCTCTCTATATGGCACTCTATATTTAGTCTTCTATGCTTAGTATTGTGTTTAGCGCCCGTTTCCGGGGCCAGGGGGTAGCCGGAATTGTACTCTTTCTTGCATGAGCAAGTCGCTTGGTCGACTTCAAGTCTCATGAAATGTTCTATCCCTACCCCGGGATGTGCTCCTGCCGACCTCAGCTTCCGCTCACGCTGCACAATAGCACAATTCCGGCTACCCCCTGACCTGTAACTTTCCGGGACCCTTGCCGGGTTCGATTCCCGAATATCCTAAGCCTTGCTCTGCGCGGCTACTATGGCGTCCGCCCCGTAAATATGCCGCAGTTTCGGTTTTTCTATCTTCCCCGTCGCGTTGCGCGGAACGTCGGCAAAAATTATACGGTGCGGCCGCTTATATCGCGGCAGATCGTGGCAGAACCGGTTTATGTCCTCTTCCGAACACGCGCGCCCTTTTTTTATCTCTATGATAGCCGCTGAAATCTCGCCATAGCGCGCGTCCGGCAATCCAATGACGGCGACGTCTTTTATGTCGGGGTGCGCGGACAAGAAGTTTTCGATCTGCACGGGATAGATATTCTCCCCTCCCGTTATTATGACGTCCTTTTTCCTGTCGACAAGGAAGATGAACCCGTCCTCGTCTTCCAGCGCCATGTCTCCGGTGAAAAGCCACCCGTCTTTGAGAGTCTCGCTTGTCGCTTCGGGGTCGTTGTAATAGCCCTCCATGACTCCCGGCCCTCTGACGCAAAGCTCCCCAACGCTTCCTTTGCCCGCTTTATCACCGTTTTCGTCAACGATTTTTGCCTCCCAGCCGTACCCCGGCACGCCAATCGCCCCGATTTTATGGATATTCTCGACCCCCAGGTGCACGCATCCCGGCCCTATCGATTCGCTCAGTCCATAATTGGTATCGTAATCGTGATGCGGGAAATATTCTTTCCAGCGCTTCACAAGGCTCTGAGGAACAGGCTGCGCGCCTATGTGCATAAGCCGCCACTGGCCAAGTTCGTAGTCCTCCGGTTTTTCCTCGCCGTTGTCCAATGCGTTGAGGATGTCCTGGGCCCAGGGGACAAGCAGCCAGACTATCGTGCATTTTTCCGACCCGACTGCGTCAAGTATATATCCCGGCTCGGACCCTTTGAGCAATACCGACTTGGCGCCGACCAGGAAACTGCCGAACCAGTGCATCTTCGCCCCGGTGTGGTAAAGCGGCGGTATGCAAAGGAATATATCATCCCTTGTCTGCCCGTGATGGGCCTGCTCTACCAAGCAAGCGTGCATGAGGCTCCTGTGTTTGTGCAGTATCGCTTTCGGATATCCCGTCGTCCCCGACGAAAAATAGATAGCCGCAAAATCGTCGTCGCTCAGCTTTATGCCCGGCGACGAGCTCGAGCAGTCCGCCGTAAGCTCGTTATAATCCTCGGCAAAGGACGGGCACTCGCCGGAGCCGTAGAATATGAGCATCCTGTTGTCGCTGATCGACTCGGCGATTTCCTCTATCCGCCCGATGAATTCCGGCCCGAAAACCAGCACATCCACTTCTGCCAGCTTGAGACAGTATTCGATCTCGTCCGGCGCGTACCTGAAATTGAGCGGCACCGCCAGCGCCCCGGTCTTGAGTATCCCGAAATATATCGGCAGCCATTCGAGGCAGTTCATCAGCAGGATGGCTACCTTGTCACCCTTCCCGATCCCTCTGTTGATCAGCAGGTTGGCAAACCTGTTCGCCTTTTCGTTGAATATGTCCCATGTGATCTCGCGGCGGTAATGCGGAGCGCGCGCCGGCTCGATGAGGCTGTATTCCTTCCATGTGACGCGCCGCGCGTCTTTTCTCTCCGGGTTTATCTCGACAAGGCATATGTCGTTTCCGTAAAGCTTGCAATTGTCTTCAAGTATTTCCGTGATCGGCAATTCTCTGCACCCCTCTGATAATTCTTTTGCGCTTTGCTTTAGCGCTTTAAATTTTAACGCTTTTATGCTTTAACGCTTTGCTACCCTAAAGTCATAAAGATAATAACATGTCTTTTGACCAATGTCAACATATTTTTTTTATGCATTTTTACTAAATATTTTTCATCTCCAAGCGCTGACCTTGTCGTCTATGAAATCCAGGATCAGGAAAATCACGAACCCAAGCAGCGCAAGAGTCAGTATCCCCGCATACAGGTTGACGTAGTCCAGCTTTTGCCAACTGTTCATGATATAGTAGCCTAAACCATGCTGCGTGCCGTAATTCTCGGCAAAAAACAATATCGACAAAGCGATCCCCAAGGACACCTTCAAGCTATCCAGAATAGCCGGAAACACGCCCGGCAAAATGATGTGTCGCGCAATTGCCATATCCCCTGCCCCAAAAGCTTTCATGGTCTGGAAAACTTCTTTGTTCATGGCGCGCACGCTTCCCGCGATATCGACGGTTATGGGGAAAAAAAGTATCAGAAAAATCATGATCGTCTTTGACGTCTCGCCCAGCCCAAACAAAAGCATTATGATAGGCATTAGCGCCAGCTTCGGAATCGGGTAGGATAAATACAGAAACGGCGACAGCCATCGGCTCAGGGCTTTGCTGTATCCTATGGCTATGCCCAGCGGCAATCCTACTATCAGCGCCGCAAGCACGCTTAAGGCTATGCGCGTTAGACTATATGCTATGTGCAGCGGCAAACTGCCTGCCAGCTCGCGAAACAGGCGCCTGATCACAAGCATGGGGTATGGCAGAACAGGCGTCGACAGTATTATGGCAATTATTTGCCATGCCACAAGCGTAAAAAGCAAAATCCCAAGCCCTTGCCCAATTTTTTTCATATGCGCTCCTTTAGCTCGCGCGCCGTTTCGTTGTATTCGGAAGGAAACTGCTCTTTTTCACGGCCAAAGAGGCAATTGTTCCCGATCGCCTTTTCGCATTTGCCGTCTTTCATTATATAGATCTCTTCTGCCATGTACAAAGCTTCATTGATGTCGTGGGTGACCATCACTGTTTTGACGCCGCGCTTGCTGATAGCGGAAAAAAAGATTTGCTGCGCTTCGCTTTTTGTGATAGCATCCAAAGCGGAGAAAGCTTCGTCCAGAAGCAGGAGGTCGGGTTCGAACAACAATGCGCGCGCAATAGCGACACGCTGCTGCTCCCCGCCGCTTATGTGATTGGTGTATTTATCCAGCAACGCGGAAATGCCCAGCTCTTCTGTCAGCTTTTCGAGTTTGTCCGGCAGCGGAGCGTCCGTATTTTTGCGCAGCAGGGCGGGCATGTAAATATTCTTTCTTACTGTTTTCCAAGGTATCAAAGAATTCCTTTGCGGTACGAGGGCGATACGATGTCTGCAACGATCCAGCGCCTCCCCGTCCAGCGTGATGCGCCCGCTAAACGGCCTGATGCCGGCGATGGCGTGCAGTAGCGTGCTCTTGCCGACGCCGCTTTTGCCAATAATGGCATATATTTTATTTTCGGCAAACTCGAGATTCAACTCATTAAGAACTTCTTTTTTTCCATATGCTGCGCCGACGTTTTCCAGTATAAGCAAAAACAACTCCCCTTTCAGGGTCGGTTTGAGGACATGGCGGCAATAAGCATTATATCACATTACACTGTTATACGTTTACGAAACATGGAGGAAAAATGCTAAAACGGATAATACTTTCAGTTTTGTTTTGTGTTTGCCTGCTTGCGGTATCATGCGCGCAAAGCGCGCAGCAACCTGAAAACGGATCCGCCCGAATGCAGCTTGCCATAGCGACTATGCCATCTATAGATAAGGTTCCTTTGGTGGTCGGCATGGAGATGGGGTTTTTCGCGGCGCATGGATTGACGGTCATAAACCAGAATTTCCAATCGCCCGGCGACCGCGACGCCGCCCTGGCGTCGGGCAGCCTGGACGGCGTCATGACTGATTTAGTGGCTTTGGCGTATTATCTCGAGGCCGGCATGGATTGGAAGATTACTTCTCTTGTGCAGGCCGGTTTTGCCGTACTTGCCAGTCCGGGGAGCGGAATGCGCCAACTGGCTGATATAGAGCCACGGCATGTATGCGGAATATCACTGAACGGGTTGATCGAGTATGTTTCGGATCGCGCGGGCATAACGGAAAAGATCCTCCTGCCGCCGGTCAGCAGCCGTGTCGAGCAAGTAGTATCCAACAGGATCGATTTGACCGTCGTGCCGGAGCCTTACGGGCTTATGGGCGTGCAGAGCGGAGCTGTGATGATAGCCACCGACGCTGATCTGGGCATACGGGCTGCTGTCATGGTCTTTAGCGACGGCGCCATCGCGGGCAAAAGCGACGCTATCTCCGCGTTTTACGCAGGATATCAAGACAGTTTGCAATATCTTCAAACTGCAGACCCGGACGATTACGTCGATCTGGTCATAGAAAAAGGCGACTTCGCCGCGGAAATCGGCGAGGTTCTGCGAAACATGGTTTTCGACCCGCTTCAGATGCCCGAGGAAGAGCAGTATGCGGCCATAATTGACTGGATGCGCCGGAATGACGAACTGCCGGCAAGTTACAATTTCGCTTTCGAGGATATCATTTGCTACGGGTTTTTGCCTTAAGCCACCGGCCGCTGCTCACTTATCGCCTGACGATGGCTCCTTCCGGTTTGTAGCGCTAATTGAGATCTGCAAAGCGTGCAAGTGTGCTATTTGATAATAAAAACCCCTCCACCATACTGCAGTGGAGGGATTTTCTGCTATATCGCGATTGTAACTATATGTGTTTGTCGCATGCAATAGATACACCAAGAAAATTTGTACCGGAATCACTCGTTGTCCTTGTCATCCGTTTTTCCGGATTTTTTGAGCTTATTCTCTCCAAAATACCCCAGCACGACAAGAACCAACATTATACTCATTATTATTATCATCCAAACATCCATATCTTAGATCCTCCTTATCCATCAACGATTTAATGCATTTTAAAATTATCTTCTTCGTTTTCATTCCATTTATCTTCGTCCTCAGGCCCTTTGTACATCCAAAATCTATTTATCAAAAAGCCTACAGCTATGATAACAATGCAAAAAATGCACATCCACAGTATCGATCCGCCTAATAGCTTCATAGTAGGTCCCATAAGAATTGCCCCCTTTCAAATAATGCGTAGCTCTTCTTAATATACTAGTCTGACAAAGCTTCCGCAGCTCCAGCAGCTTTTTTTACGCCTCTGGCCGCGTTCCATTCAGCTCTCTGCCGTTTGTACACTCTGACATAAGGTTCCTTAGCATTTTT
>Ga0082212_10004181_pt1 | contig 20116 bp, 18 predicted proteins | sample TergutNt197P3_FD_71548 | JGI IMG/M metagenome (GOLD analysis project Ga0082212, IMG submission 71548) | Neocapritermes taracua P3 segment gut microbial communities from Petit-Saut dam, French Guiana - Nt197 P3 | ecosystem: Host-associated > Arthropoda: Insects > Digestive system > Gut ... | reverse complement strand
ATCATGACACATCCTTACCGCAACCGACGGCACAGTCACCTGTTGCGAACGAAACTCGTCTGTGCCATTCTCAACGCAGAAATCCAAACGTGAGGGTTATGGAACATGTCTATTACTCGCCCAATCCGATTGCCCGAAGTGCCAGGAGATGAAAGCCGATTTGGAAGCGAGAAATGTCAAAAGAATTGCCATTGTTATGATTCCATCCCGTGCAAATGAAAACCGTCCACAAACACTATTTCCTTTATTCGTGCTGGACAGTCAAAACGACTGGTTCGTCACGACACCTCGTGTCGTGAAATTGGTCGAGGGGGTTTGTGTTGTAACAAGCGATCAAGTTGTGGAATAAACATTATGTCCGAGCTAAAAGCATTGCCATCATTGGCAATCCAGAAAATTTTTTTGGTTGCCATATTCGGATGCATTACGTTACTCAGTTTGTATAAAGCATTTATTCAACAGGAAACAAACATATCCGATATAATTATCAATCACCCCCACCAAGATTTCGGGTCTATTCGCCAACAAGAGAGCCACGAAATGGTTTATTCCTTCAAAAACAATACCGAAAAAAGCCTTTTGTTGGGGCCGATAAATGTTAGTTGCTCTTGTACCGATGCAAAATTATCCAAGTACAAATTGGAACCTAAAGAAGAATGTGCTTTGACTTTGATCTTTGAGAGTGGTGCCTATCGTGGGCTGGTGAAGGGAACTGCGCTTGTCAATTATAATTTTGTAGAAGATAAAACACGCAAAGTATTCATTGTTGATTTCCAAGCTAATGTCCGTCCTGATTATGATTTCGAACCCAAGCGACTCGATTTTACTTATGGTAAAAAAGAACAAAAACGGGTAATTCTTTATCCCATGCATGGAGAATTAATTCAAATTTTAAATTTATCATGTTCAAGGAAGTGGATTGAAGCAAACATGTCTTCAGATAAGACTCGTGGTAGTGAGATATGTTTTGATGTTTTTTACTCAGGCGAAGAATTTGAAATACTTGACAACGAAGCCGTTTTGACGGTTAAAACAGACAATATGCGTGAACCCAACTATCTCATTCCTATTATGATCAAACCATAACCATCAAGACTTAGTTTTCTTTTGGTGTATTTATTGCCCGTCTCATAAGCCGGCTCATCGAAAATCAAAAAACGGAAGCGTGAATCAGGTGCAAAATACTCAATCACTTCACAAACCTCGGACTGCCGGAGTATTTTTCAAAGTAAATTTTAGGAAACAACGCCACTTTAATGTTAATTTACGCCTCGGTTTTGGCACCTAACTTTCCGGCGAAAGCCTTAATACATCAAATAATTATGTCGCAAAAAATTATCACAGTACAGTTTTTTTTAATTGCTCATATTTTAACTTTGTTGCTTGACGGAGTGACCGTAGCTCAAAACAATGAGATTGTTCCAACTTTACAGACTTTAGTTGCAAATGTTTTGGAAAACCGTAAAAATATTAAACAAGGATATGCTAAGATTGAAGTAAAATGGCCTGTAAACCCTCAAAAATTTTACGAAGGTGCAGTAGGCGAGTATGTTTTTTATTTTAGCCCAAACCATCTTCGAAATGATATAACCGTAAAACATCCAACTCTCACCAAGAAAGACATTATTGTTACAACACCAAAAACGTCAATTAAGTATTGGTATAGAGATAATGCGGATTTAGGACCGGGAAGATTCACAGATCGGGGAGTAAGCTTTGATCCTGAAGGTATGATATTACCCCAATTACTGGGTATTGAGCCTTATGCCCCTATCTCATTACAAACAAAAAACTTTGAATCGAAAACCCTAATCGACCCTCATGCAACACAATTTGTTGTTACTCAAGACGAAATTGAAGGAGTGACTGTTTTGAAAGTAACCTATCGGATTGAAGATGCAAATCTTGACGGTGAGTATTGGATAGCACCATCAATGGGATATGCACTTCTTAAGTTCATGTCACCACGCGGCCCAAAAAACTCCAGACTGGAATATACATTCGATGCAAAATGGAAAGAATATGGCAAGTCTAAAACGTGGTTTCCATCGGAGTATTCATTGAAAATATCGAAAGAGGGAATTATTGAAGATCATATCAACGTTAAGATCATTGAAGCTGATTTTGACAAACCTGTTACAGAAGAATCTTTTTCGATGCAAGCATTAGATATACCCCAAGGCGAAAAATTCGTGGTTAATGGTTTAACTTTGGAGTATTGGGATGGAAAAAATTTCTCAAAATATCCTGATTTTGAATTGACCAACCAAGATAATAACAAAAGTTTTCGCCGTAATTGGGTAATTATTTTTCTAATCAACGTTACAATACTGATTTTTATAATAAAAAATTTACGTAGAAGAAAAGAGTAATAGACCTGCTTCATAACCTTATGATTTGCCTCAAAATTTCCCTTCGTTTTGCAAAAAATGAGCATTGGAGAAATTGACAAGCTTTTTCAAGGTTTTGGAACATGTATGTAATCAATAAGCCGTTTAATGTTGTATTCGGATTACAATTGTATGATTTTGACTCCGTTTTTTCAAAAAACGAAGTCAAAAGTTCAGTTTAAGATCGAATACTTCAATGTGCCCCCAATAATAATTTAGGAGAAAAATTATGAAAAAAATGGTAAATTCCCTGAACGTGTGCTTCTTGAATGAGAAAGCAAAAGTGTTAGTGATTGTAGTCATTATAGCACTAAATATAGCTTATCTCTTTGCGCTGGACGATTGCAACAAAAAAGAGTTTTCTTTAGCATCCCCTGCATCGTGTCCTACTGTCGAGTCTGTTTGCGAAGATTGGACTGCAGCCTCCTGCGGGGGGTTAACCAAATCTTATTCGTTGGGCAGTGGGCCTAGTAATGACAAATGTACAGAACCCGGAAACGATGTCTACGCACATTGTATTGTTGACGCGACATATAAATGTACTCAAAAATATAATTGCAAAGCTGGTGCTGGTTCTGCATGTGTAAAAGGTGAGGCCCTAAGTCCCGAATCATTTGGATTCATGGATGAGGCGACATCACCGTCTTGCCGGGTGAGTAGCTAAAGAGTCGTAAAAAATAACATTTAGAGACACTGTAGCAACAAAGTCGCTGTAATATAATATAAACCATTGCCACCCAAGGGATCATATCACTTTGAACAAACATAATATTTTTCACACGGAGGCACAAAAACACAAAGGAGAATTCCCTTGGTTTTTGGGCTCTCTGTGCCCTCAGTGCCTCTGTGTGAGAAAAAAAATCAGCGACTTGCATGCTACAGACTCCATTTAGAGGCTATTTGGAAATCTGACATAACGATAATATCGACCTTGGGTTTGAAATTTCGCAAAGCAGGAGGAGTTCCCGCCAAAGCCAACCTTGAAGCCCAGAAGGAATTTCTAAAAAAAATTCGAAAATGCCGTAAAATCAGCATCGGAAGGCAAGTTGCATTTGTATTTCATGGATGCCGCCCACTTTGTTTGGGGGACCGGTTTTTTGATGGGACTGTGGTGTTTTGCGAGGATGTTCATTCGAACGTCGAGTGGTCGCATACGTTACAACGTCCTCGGTGCATACAACGCAATGACGCAAAAATTGTTGACGGTGGTGAATGAATCGTATATCAATTCGGCATCGATTTGCGAGATGCTCGGGTTGTTGCGACGGAGTCATTGGGGCGAGGCGATCACGGTGATTTTGGACAATGCGGCGTATCAACGTTGTTATTTGGTCAGGGAGTATGCGATTTTGTTGAACATCCATTTGGAATTCCTTCCGAGTTATTCGCCGAACTTGAATTTGATTGAGCGGTTGTGGAAATTCATCAAAAAGCAATGCTTGAACAATTGTTACGATGAAACCTTTGCGGCGTTCAAGTTGGGCATTGATGCCTGTTTGAACGATGTTGACAAAAAATACAAATCACAAATCACTTCACTGATGCCCCTCCGATTTCATGTCTTCAAAAACGACCGGATTCTGGCGGGGTAAGGTAGATACCACAAAAATGGGTGTCAGTTTTGATCGGTTTGGCTGTTTTGTTCCGTGTTTTTCGGGTGTAGAACAACCGTTGGACAACAACACCCCGGAAGAAGTCGTCGAAAAGGACGCAAAACGGGAATAAATATTGGAGAACACTCCTTACTTTCGCGTCATTTCGCCTCACCCCAATGTTCTCCGACAGCAATGTCGATGTCCAGCGGCACGCTCAAAGGTTGGCCGAGCGACATTTCGGTACGTAGCATTTCCTCAAACGGGGCGAGTTTTGATCTGGTGACTTCGAAAACCAGTTCGTCGTGGATTTGCAGCAACATGCGGGCGGCGAAGGAGGGAGCATTGCGACCCGCAATACTTTCCGATATCATGCGACGATGGACGGCGATCATTGCCTGTTTCATCAAGTCGGCGGCGGAACCCTGAATGACCGTGTTAATTGCTGTGCGTTCGGAGATGTTGAGTTGCCCGACACGATTGGGGCGAATGCCCGTGATGCGTCGCCGCCTTCCAGCGTAAGTCGTCACAAATCCATCACGCAGACAAGCGTCGAGCGTCTCGTCGAGGAAACGGTGAATCGCCGGATACTTTGCAAAATACGCATCAATGAACACAGCGGCCTCGCGTTGTTCGATGTCGAGTTGTTTGGCCAGCCCGAAAGCCGATTGCCCGTAAATGATACCGAAATTGACCGCTTTGGCCGTGCGACGCATTTCCGATGTGACCTCATCGAGCGGAACATGGAAAACCTGAGCAGCGACGCTGGCGTGGATGTCTTCGCCGGACTCGAACGCTTGCCGTAGATTTTCATCGCCGGTGAAATGGGCCAGCACACGCAACTCGATTTGCGAGTAGTCACAGGAGAGAATCGCGTCAAAGCCTTCGCCCGGCACAAAAGCCGTTCGGATGGCGCGGCCTTCTTCGGTGCGAACGGGTATGTTCTGCAAATTCGGGTCGCTCGAACTAAGCCGTCCGGTTGCCGTCACGACTTGGTTGAACGATGCGTGAACGCGCCGCGTTTGCGGGTCGGCCAGTAACGGCAGTGCGTCGATGTACGTACCCTTGAGTTTCGATGCCTGGCGAAATTCGATCAGTTTTGTCGCGATGGGGTGCAACGGCGCGAGTTGCTCCAGCACTTCAATGTCGGTGCTTGCACCGGTTTTCGTTTTTTTACCGACCGGCAGTTTCAGTTTCGTGAACAGAATCGTCTGCAACTGTTTCGGCGAGGCGATGTTGAATGTTTCGCCTGCGATGTCGTGTATTTCCGTTTCGAGCCGCGCGAGACGTTCGGCGTAATGGCGGCTCAACACACGAAGTTGCTCAACGTCAATCGTGATGCCGTTCGCTTCGAGTTCGACCAACACGTCGATGAGCGGCAGTTCGAGCGTTTGGAACAGCGTCGTCAATTGCCGCTGTTCGAGCATCGGTTCAAGAATGGGTCGCAAAAGCCAGGGAATCAATGCGTCTTCGGCGGCGTAATTGCATACGTCCTGACTCAGCACTTCGTCCATGCGACGTTGCCTGCCGGTACTCCGGCCAGAAATTTTTTTGCCCGTACCAATGAGATCATAAATTTTGATCGTCGTATGCTTGAGGTAACGCTCGGCCAGGTCGTCGAGGTTGTGTCGTTGTTCGCCTGCGTGCAGAAGATAGTCGGCCACCATTGTGTCGAATTGTACACCGGTCAGTCGCACGCCGAATTTCCGAAGAATCAGCATGTCGTACTTGATGTTCTGGCCGATTTTACCGACGGCGGCATCTTCGAGAATCGGTTGCAGTTCGGCGAACACGGCGGCTTGTTTGAGCACCGGCTCACCGAGCGGGGCACGCATCGCAATGTACCACGCCTCGTTATTATTCCAGCAGAACGACATGCCGACGATTTGAGCATTGACGTATTCAAGTGCCGTCGTTTCGAGATCAAACGAAAAACAGGCGTCATGTCCTTGTTCGGCGATCATCCCACGCAACGCCGTGAGAAACGTTTCAAATGTCGAAGCGTCGTTGACGAGAATGTACGTGGGAGTGTGTAGGGGCAACCCTTGCGGTTGCCCAGGACGGAGTTTACCCTCGTTTGGGGCAACCCTTGCGGTTGCCCTTACGTATTCCTGCACAAGCACATCCACCTTCGGCAACAACGACCGAAAACCGAAGCGGTGACACATCGCACGGAGTCGTTCATTGTCGAAATTCTGCACACGTCCGGCATCCCAGTCGATTTCAAGCGGCACGTCGCGTCGCAGTCGCACCAGTTCACGGCACATCATGGCCACGTCGCGACCGTTTTGCAGGTTTTCCTTGCGTTTCTGGCCGGAGACCTCACTCGCGTGGTCGAGAATATTGTCAAGCGTTTCGTATTGCTGCAACAGTTGCGTCGCGAGTTTCGGCCCGATCAGCGGGATACCCGGCACGTTGTCGCTCGAATCGCCGACCATTGCCTGAAAATCAACCACTTGGTCGGGTCGAATGCCCCAATCGTCGAGCAGGTTTTTCGCCCGATAAAACGTCAGTTTCCGCAGGTTGAACAACGACACGCGGTCGGTGATGAGTTGCCGGCAGTCTTTGTCGGCGGTAACCAACACGCAATCGCGTCCGGTCACTTCGGCTTGCGTGGCGATGGTCGCCATGAGATCATCGGCCTCAAACGTTGGAATGCCGAACGCTGGAATGCCAAACGCTTCCAGTACGGGTTGCAACAGCTTGATCTGCACGGAAAGCGGTTCGGGCATTTCCTTGCGATTGGCTTTGTATTCGGCGTCAATGTTGTGCCGGAACGTCGGTCCCGGCATGTCAAACGCGCAAAACAGCGATGCCGGTTTGTGATCGAAATAAAGTGTCAACAAATCGCGAACGAAACCGAAAATCGCTCCGACTGGCTCACCCTGCGGACTGCTCAGGTCGCTTGGCAGTGCGTGAAACACTTGGTACAAAATCCCGTGTGCGTCCAAAACCCAAACGGCATCATCGGCGTTGTGTTCTTGTTTTGACATATTTCAACAAGGAGATATGAGTGGCTGGAAATTGCGCCCGCTCTTACAGAAAATCCTCATGGCGCATGATGCCGGATTCGTCCTCGACTTCGGCGTGTGTCTGCCATCGCCAACGCCTTGTACCGCGTTTTTTTTCTTTGCGTTGTTCGATCCGTTGTTCAATTCGGAAACCGAAAAACGCTTTAACGCGGTCCCAGAACGTCGGTTCGAGAATATACTCGACATCCACGATTTCAAAAGGCTGCTCCGGGTCGAGGTATAGCTTTCGCATCGATGTTTTCGGGCCGAAATCACCGCCGCAGACACTGCAAGGCAATGTGTTTTTCGGAGGACGAACCGCGTGCCCGCAACTGCGACACATGTAACGGTATTCCCAGGGACCGTAACCGTAATGATTTTCTTTCATGGGACAGGTCTCGGGCTTCTGGCTTCTGGTTTCAGGTAAGAAGTAACTCGCGCCACTCCTGATATCCGAAGTCAGAAGTCCGAAGCCTTGTTTAATAATCAATAACGCTTGCCGTTGCAACGCGATCTTCCAAGTTGGGGCGGAACAACGTGACAATCAACAGGGGCAAATACCAGGCCATGTAAAGCCCGCCTTGATGGGCTTGCCAAAACTGGAGTCCGAGCAAAAGGATCGTCGAGCAACACATCAGCGTGGCAAGGTGTTTTCGGGACGGCCAAAAAACGACGCCGACGCAGAAAATGACAAAAACCACCATGATGGGAATACGGTAAACCGAGGGAAAGTCTTCCCAAATACCGTCCGGTGTGTGTAAAACAAGGTTATGGGCACCAATCATATTGAGCCATTGAACGCCGTAACTCCCGAACTTGGCGGGCGAAAACAACAACAATAGATAAAACACGAGTATAATCCCAACCGTGCCGATCAGGAAGCGAAAAAAGCCCCGTTTCCAATAATAACTGCACCAGAGCGGCACCAGAAAGACAGGATGGAACATCAATGACGCGGCACCGCCAATGCAAATCCCGGCAAAAAGCGGTTTTCGATACAAGGCAACAGCCCATAAGATTAACGCACCGGGAATGACGTGATCGAGACGCCCGGTCATCTGGTTGACATAAGGCAAAAGCAGATACAACATGGCAGCGGAGATGCCGGTCACCAGATTGTTGAAGTGACAATGGCCGATATAAATCAAACCAATAACAATGGCGATATGACCGAACATGACCAGCATAATCACGAGAGCACGACACCAGGGAGAAGAACTCTTCCTTTCATTCTGTGGCTTCAAAAGAAGAGGCGGCGCATCTTGGGCAAAAACATCTTGTTCGTCAAATGGATAAAACGACAGAGGATCGTTTTCGTTTTCCAAGACGGCTGGAATCGCGGGAGTCGTCGTTTCCCTCTGCTGAGTGTAAACCGCCGGAATGATGATGGAGTCTCGATGGACGGAAGGTGACATGGCACCGATTTGAGGGGAAACAGTAGCACCAGTGGATGTTGGCGGTCCCAGAAAAGCTTCCAGGGCATCACGAACGATAGTATCGGTGTCACGTGTTTCATTGAGGACAACCGTCGTCTTGTCACGATGCCTTCCCAGAATGGCAGCTTTTTCTTTTACGTAAGTGGGCAGGAAATCGCGATCCGGTGCCATGACCTGGTTCGTCATGTTCGTCAACGCAAGAAAAGGCCGAAAGCCGGCGACACGAAATTGGAGCGGCTTTTGTTCGGTTTCCCAATCATTGAGCGTCAGAATTTGTTCGAGCCGCAAGGTTCGAACCGAATCAATGGTTACTCCGCGATTGACCGTGATACTGGCCACCATAAACCCGACCAGCAAAATCACAGAGACAGACATACCGGCGGGATTGAGATTCGGTTCAAGCAAGGGTCTTCGAACCATCAAAAGGTCCAAAAACATCCTGATGCAGAACAAAAAAGCGCAGGCAAAGAGCCAGAGATAACCCCAACGGGAAGCATTCATTGCGAGGAACAACAACCCGGGCGTCAGGAGGAGTAACCCGATCAGGTCAAGGTTCCGCACGCTCCAAAAACGGTTAAACTTAAAAAAAACGGCAAATATTATCATCAACGACATATAAAACCATGTCGTTGGGAGCATTTCATATTGAAACAGGGAGGATGGCATCCCGCAACCTGCGAATCATTGAGGAAGGAAAAAGCAAAAGGACTCTTGGGAGAAATCAAATGAAATTTCACCCGTATATCACCCCAGACTATATTCTAGATTTTAGCAGAAATTTTCTGATTTTGGTAGTATTTATATACAAAACTTGACCAAAATAGAAAATTTTGAGAAAATTCTATAAGTTGGAGCGGAACAGCCGTAAAACTAAGCATCAATGAGAAGAATGAACCATGAACTCAAATCAAATTGCAGAAAACGTTTCAGCCGTTTTAGAACAGATTCGACTGGCCGCCAGTCGTGTCGGACGAGCGGCGGACTCGGTCAAACTGATTGCCGTTAGCAAATATGCCGCCAAAGACGATGGTATCATTGATGCTTTGATAGCCGCCAGGTGTCGCGATTTGGGCGAAAGCCGACCACAACTGCTCATGGAAAAGGCGATTTATTTTTCCGAACAAAAATTGGAACTCAACTGGCACCTTATTGGTTCGCTTCAAAAGAATAAAGTGCGAAAAGTGTTGCCTTATACTTCGTTGATCCACTCGCTTGATTCTGTACCATTAATCGAAACAATCGACCGTGCAGTCGCTGAGGAATCGCTTCTGCCGGTTGAGGGGTTGCTGGAGGTCAATATTTCCGGCGAGAAAAAGAAGCAAGGCTTTCGGCCACAAGAGCTTGCATCTGTATTGGATGCCATTGCCAAGTTACCCAACGTCAAAATTCGCGGCCTGATGTGCATGTCGGGATTACATTCGACCAATGATGAACGTCGCGAGGAATTTGCTACAACCCGCCGGCTGGCCGAAAATCTTGCCGCAAATTGCCCTGACAATTGCGCGATGCGCGAACTTTCAATGGGAATGAGTGACGATTTTCAAATCGCCATCGAAGAAGGGGCGACGCTCGTTCGTGTTGGTTCGTTATTGTTTGAAGGAGTGTTGTTTTGATTGGGGCATTCCGTTAAGATGCTGAGACAATATTTCCGTAAACGGTTACAAAAAACGACATGATTGCCATTGACCAATTGACAAAACGCTTCGGCACAGAATTGTTTGGCCGAAGTACCGGCAAAAAACCGGCACTTGACCGGATCACGGCGACGGTACAACCCGGTTGCATTACCGGATTGGTCGGGCCGGACGGGGCGGGCAAAACGACGCTGTTGCGTTTGATCGCCGGGTTGTTGGAACCAACGGTCGGAACGGTCCGGGCATTCGATGTTGATGTTGTGCGAGAGACGCAGACTATTCGCGAATGGCTTGGTTATATGCCGCAACGCTTTGGCCTATACGAAGATTTGACGGTGCAGGAAAATCTCAATCTGTACGCCGATTTGCAGGGCATTGCATCGACACAACGTAAAATGCGATTTGCCGAACTGTTGCGTTTTACGGGGCTGGAACCCTTTACCGGACGGTTGGCACGGCGTCTGTCGGGCGGTATGAAACAGAAGCTCGGCCTGGCTTGCGTGCTGATCAAAATGCCGAAACTGCTGTTGCTCGACGAACCGGGCGTCGGTGTTGATCCGATCAGCCGCCGCGAACTTTGGCACATGGTGCGCGAACTGGTCACCGATGAGGTCGTCGTGATTTGGAGCACCGCGTACCTCGACGAGGCCGAAGCCTGTGACGAAGTGCTCTTGCTCAATGAAGGCAAAATGCTTTTTTTCGGCAAGCCGGGCGAGTTGACTTCGCGAATGTGCAACCGCGTTGTGCAAGTGCGCGGTCTCGCTGAAGGGGAACGACGGCGCAAGCTGGTCGAACTGCTGCGTTTACCCGAGGTTATTGACGGCACCGTACAGGGCAGTGCCTTGCGAATCGTGCTGGCGGATTGCGTAGGACCCGCCCTGGACAACTGGGCGGGGGTAAACCCCACCCCTACGCTAGTCGTTCCCGTGACGCCGTGTTTTGAAGACGCGTTCATCGACCTGCTCGGGGGAATGCCCAAAGGAGACTCGCCGCTGACAGAACGAATGCGCACAGTGCCGGACAATGACCGTCCTGTGGTTGTCGCACGCGGGCTGACAAAACGGTTCGGCAGTTTTACCGCTGTGTATGACAATCATTTTGAGATTCGACGCGGTGAAATTTTCGGACTGCTCGGACCGAACGGTGCCGGAAAGAGCACGACGTTCAAAATGCTTTGCGGCCTGCTTAAGCCGACCGAAGGCGAGGGCTTCATCGCCGGTCACAATTTGCTCAAATCGCCGTCGAAAGCCCGGGCGCGATTGGGTTACATGGCGCAAAAGTTTTCGCTGTACGGTGATTTGAATGTCCGGCAGAACCTTTCGTTTTTCGCCGGAACTTACGGCCTGAAACTCCGGGCGAAACGTGATGCAGTCGAAAGCATGATTGAAATGTTCGACCTCGGCCTATTCGTTGGAACGAATGCCGCGATGTTACCGCTGGGGTTCAAACAGCGGCTGTCGCTGGCTTGTGCGCTCATGCATGCACCGGACGTGCTGTTTCTCGACGAACCGACTTCCGGTGTCGATCCGCTCACACGCCGCGAGTTTTGGGGGCACATCAACGCTCTCGTCGAAAAAGGCGTTACCATTCTCGTCACGACACATTTTATGGACGAAGCGGAATACTGCGACCGTGTCACGCTGATCTATCGCGGCGAAACCATCGCCGAAGGTACTCCCGACGCTTTAAAACAGTTGGTCAAATCCGAAACACGGCCTGACCCGACGCTTAATGACGCTTTTCTGGCGTTGATTGAAAAAATTTCTCTGAGAGGTTATTTGGAAAATCCCCACGTAAAGTAAGGCTTTTTTAATTTGTCACAACGGTAATGTAATCCGTGTTTCACCCGTGTCAATCCGTGGCTGAAAAATCGACCCGGCGACAACGCGGAGTACCGCTTCATAATTGTCGAGGCTCTGGTTGCTTGCTACCTTTGAAAACGTCTCGCCGGGCGTTGGGCGACGGTGACTTCAAATTCGATCGGCGTTCGGTTGCGCAGGCAGGTGACCGTGACTGTGGTGCCGGGTGGCGTGAACAAAATGGTGTGGTTCAGTTGCACGTAATCGCGAATATCGGTGTCGTTCCATTTGGTGATGATGTCGCCGGCCAGTATTCCGGCTTTTTCGGCGGGCCATCCCGTTTCGATGGCTTCAATTTTCACGCCGATGGAACGGTTGCCTTCGTCACCGGGTTCGGTCATGCGCTCATCGGACATTTGAATGCCGATCATCCCGTAACTGATTCTGCCTTTTTCGCAAAGTTCTTCATAAATGCGTTTGGCCAATACGCTGGGAATGGCAAAACAGATGCCGCGATTGGTCTCGCCGAGAATCATCGTGTTGATGCCGATGACTTCGCCCTGCATGTTGATGAGCGGGCCGCCGCTGTTGCCCGGGTTGACCGCCGCGTCGGTTTGCAAAAACTCCTGCGGCTGCATCCGTCCGGGCATGTCGAAATCCTGGGCGTAACGTTCTTTCGCACTGATGATCCCACAGGTGACCGTATTGGCGAAACTGTACGGGCTGCCGATGGCGAGAACGGACTCGCCGACTTCGAGGCTGTTGCTGTCGCCCCAATTGATGGGCGTCAGATCGGACAGATTGATTTTCAAGACCGCCAAATCGGTGCTGGGGTCGATTCCGACGAGGCGGACGTTATCCGTTTGTCGTCCGTCGGAAAGAAAAACGCGATATGTGCGCGAGTCCCGGATGACATGAAAATTGGTCACAAGGTAACCGTCTTTGTCAACGATGACGCCGGAACCTTGCCCGACGGGAACGTTTCGGATCACTCTTTCGTCCCGCTGCACATTGCCGATAACCTGAATGCTGACGACCGAGGGAGCGGTTGTTTTGACGACCCAGGGAATGAGTTGCCTTTGATCGGGAAACTGTTCGAGCAATTCCGTTGCGACTTCCGCTTTGGCACGTTCGCTGCCGCGAGTGAGTGAGTAGCTGATTTGATATGCGATGTTCGGAATCAGGTACAAGGCCAACAGAAAGCAAAGCACAAACAGGAGAATCGACAGGGGACTCGTGCGGATCATGACCGGCACTTGCTGCGGACGTTGTTTCGAGACCATCGGAGACGGTTCGCTTGCCGGTTCGTTCTCCGGTTCAGACGTGCCGACGTACTCGTAACCTAACTCGCGGGAAGCCGCAGGGGTGGGGGTTAAGGAATCGGAATCGTGTTGAAAATTGGACATGATGAGGAACGATTACTATAAACACGGTGAATTGTTACCAACCAGCATACCCGATCAGCCCCACTTCGTCAAGGATTCGGGCACAGCAGGAATTTCCTCATTTCGGCGGCGAAGTACAGCGAACCGGTCACACATACGAGGTCATTCTTGTTTGTGGTTTGCCGTATTTGTTCCGCTGCGACATCGGGCGATGCTATGCCACTCACGATTGGCGGCTTACAATCCGTGTTTTGTGCAAGTATCTGTAACGCATCAACCGGCATGGCACGCGGGCTGGTCGAGCATTGCGAGAGCCAAAGCTCATCGAAAAATAGCAATAGCACCTCAAACATACGGGCTACATCTTTACCAAACGCACTGCCAAACAGCAAAATTTTCCGACCAGTTTGTTGAGTTCTGACAATGCCACGTAGTGCTTCGAGCAACGCCTCGGCGGATGCCTTGTTGTGCGCGCCGTCAATAATGACGGTTGGTGCTTGCGACTTTGGCAACTTGAGCCGTTCGACGCGACAGGGAATTTCGAGTTCGGCCAGTGCCACACGGATTGCCGTTTCCGGGACGTTCCAACCGCATTGCCGCAACAACATGACACAGGCCAAAGCCAATGCCGCGTTATCACGTTGATGCCGCCCCAATAAGCTGAGTTGTAGTCGGCTCAATATTTGCGAATCATCGCTATGCCAACGGAAATCGAACGAACCGGCGTCATGCGGCGTAATCGAAAAATCATGGTCTATTTCGTATATTGCCGTCTCATTCCGCACCGCTACTGCCCGAATGACCGCTTGTGGGTCGTCACCTTCTTGTGGGGTAACACCACTGACGACGGGTACGCCGGACTTGATAATACCGGCTTTTTCGCCTGCAATGGCCGAAAGCGTGTCGCCGAGTTGCTCGGTGTGATCGAAGCTGATGCTCGTGATGACGCTCAAAATCGGTTCGCAAATATTGGTCGCGTCAAATCGTCCGCCCAGTCCGGTTTCAATAACGGCAAGGTCAAGTTGCTCCCGGGCGAAATACTCAAATGCAAGCAACACTGACAACTCGAAAAACGTCAGTTCCCGCTGGGTATAATCATCATTAGCCGGAACAGCAGCCGGGAACGGAGCGCAGCACAGTAACTGGATCGAGGTATCACTTCGTTCGCCGGTCACTCCGTTTGCTACGCTCACTGCGTTTCCGGTTACTGTTTCTTGCGATTCGAGATATTGAACGATTTCGACCAGCCGGTCGTCGGGACATGGCACGCCGTTGATCGCAAAACGCTCATTGAGCACGTCCAAATGCGGCGATGTAAAACAGCCGACACGATAACCGGCCTTGCGCAAAATTGCCGCAAGCATCGCACAAGTCGAACCTTTCCCCTTGGTTCCGGCCACGTGAACGATGGGACAACGTCGGTCGGGCCGTCCGAGATGCTCAAGAAACGCTTTCAGCCGTCTCAGGTTTTGCCGCATTTCCCCGTAAGGCAATTGGCGAAAGGTCTCATAGTTGACTCGCCCCAGCATAAACGCCAAGGCACTTTCGTAATCAACAACTGGCATTATTGTTCCGATGTACTCTCTTTCGTTCACGGATTTCTTTTCACCACAGGCTATCGCTGGCAAGTTTTTTTATACACAAGGTAGCACACGCCATGACCGCCGCATTCAGAACCGCGAATGTCAACGAGCGGTCAAAGCGGGGTGATATCTAGTCAAGCCAGAAAAAGCGTATTTTCAGCGAGCGTTGTGGGGTTCCAAATTTTCGGGGCGGGTGCAGGGTCGCCCAATTTTTCATCGTCTCGGTCACGAAACGCCAAGTCGCGGTCATCTAACGGATTCGTCGCAGCCATAAAACGGCCAAAAACCGTTGGCGCATGGGAAAATATCCCGCGTCCCAACAGTCGCAACAATTTACTGACGTTAAAGCCCAACGCACTGCCAAGCAAATAATATTTCGCGTTGTCGATCAGTCCTTGAAAATTCAGTCGCATCCTGCGTGATGATATTTTTGCTTAACCATTTTTTGTAATTCACCCAATTTCAGAAATTGTACTTCAGGGATTGTACAACTTTTCCAAATTCCACGCAATATCAATACGGAATAGGAATTAGAGACTCATTTTTGACGCCAAAAAGCCGTTTGAATTTCGTGTTTGACAATTCCAATGCGTTCCGAACGCGTTCGGATTTGATATGTATCGTTGTATCCGTCCAAAAATGGGAAAAAAATCTTGACGGGTCATAACAATTTACGTAAAATACGGCAATAGCAAAATCTAAACTCAACACTTGGGAAGGTTAGAGAACAGGTCTAATGATGTTTCAACGCATTTTGATAGCCAATCGCGGCGAAATCGCACTTCGGGTTGTTCGCGCCTGTCGGGAGATGGGGATTAAAACTGTCGCAGTTTTCAGCGAGACTGATCGCGGCAGTGCCTACCTTGATTTGGCTGACGATGCCTTTTGTATCGGTACGGCTAAAGCGGCAGATAGTTATTTGAAAATTGACCGAATTATCGGAACTGCGGAACTTTTCAATGTTGACGCGATTCATCCCGGCTATGGTTTTCTTTCCGAAAATGCCCATTTTGCCGATGTTTGCCGGAGTTGTGGGTATGAGTTTATCGGTCCTTCGGTCGAGGCGATGTCACTGGTCGGCGACAAGAACTCGGCGCGTTCGTTGGCGCAAAAACTTGGTGTACCGACAGTTCCGGGTAGTACCGGCCTGATCACATCGGAAACGGAGGCCTTAAAAATCGCCCGGCAAATCGGCTATCCGGTACTTGTCAAGGCCTCGGCAGGTGGTGGCGGTCGTGGGATGCGAGTAGCACAAGACGACACCCAACTGAAAACGGCCATTGCACAAGCTGCGCAAGAAGCGCAAGCTGCATTTGGGTGTGCTGATATTTATCTCGAAAAATTCATTATCGGCCCACGTCACGTCGAAGTGCAAATTTTGGCCGATAACCACGGCAATGTCGTGCATCTTTGGGAACGCGACTGCTCCATGCAGCGTCGTCACCAAAAGCTGATCGAAGAAAGCCCCGCTCCGAATTTGAGTCTCAAAACACGCAATGCGATTTGCGAGTCGGCCAAAAAAATGATTTTCGGGGCAAATTATTCCAACGCTGGGACTGTCGAATTTATCGTTGACAAAGACGAAAATTTCTATTTTATCGAGGTTAATGCCCGTATTCAGGTGGAACATCCCGTCACGGAACTGGTGACAGACATCGACCTCATTAAGGCGCAAATCCTTGTCGCGTCGGGAGAAACGTTGCCTTTTACCCAAAGCGATATTACACATCGCGGGGCGTCAATCGAATGCCGTATCAATGCGGAAGACCCCGACCATAATTTTCGGCCATCGCCCGGGCTGATCGAAAAGTTGATCGTGCCGGGCGGTTACGGGGTACGTTTTGACTCGCATGTTTACGCCGGTTACACGGTCAGCCCACATTACGATTCGATGGTCGGCAAACTACTGGTGCATCAAAAGACCCGTGCCGAAGCCATTGCCTGCATGATACGCGCCCTTACCGAAATGAAGGTCGAAGGCATCAAAACATCCATTCCGCTTCTGCTCAAAATTTTGCAGCACAAGGATTTCCAGGAAGGCAAACTCGACACGGGCTTCATTGAACGGAATTTTATGAAATAAGCCACCACGCAAACTCTTGATTACCTTACCCCATGCATACGGTTTTGTAATCCTTGTAGGGGCCGAGTTTTCGCGTCTTGTCAACGATCTCGGTGACAAATTCCTGGAATTTTTTGCCTTCGGCGGCGGAAATCCACGAGAAATGGATGCGTTCCATGTCAATGCCGATGGTGTCGAGCAGTTCGCGGAACAAAATCCAGCGGCGCCTTGCGTGGTAATTGCCGGCGTTGTAATGGCAATCGCCCGGGTGACAGCCCGACACCAGCACGGAATCCGCACCGACCTCAAACGCCTTGACGATCAGGTTGAAGTCGATTCGCCCCGTGCATGGCAGGCGAATAATCCGTATGTTGGCCGGATACTCAAGCCGGTTCGTCCCCGCAAGATCGGCACCCAGGTAGGTGCACCAATTGCACACAAACGCGATAATTTTTGGTTCAAAAGTTTCTGTCATGTTATTATCTCTTATCGTTTCAAAATTGACAATACTATTATACAGCACGAATATCATTGGCACTTAGGGATGTTCCGAGAAGCCCCTGTGAATCAACGAAATTTTTCAAAACTTTTTGGGCAAGTTTCCAATATTCATTTGTAGAGGTCAGTGCATTATCATGCAATCGTTGTTGGACTTCCGGTAATGGAATCGGAATAAAAACATTGTCCAATAAATCCTCTTCCGGCACTCGCGCGCGGGAAGAGGATGAGCCGGTCGAAAGGCGAACAATTTGGCTTTTCACATGTTCGCTTTGTAGAATGGGAACAATACAATACCGATATTTCTCGGGAATATGAGCGTTCTTTTTGTAAACGATTCTGTACATTTCCTTGGAAACAACACCTTGTCCCTTGATCGGCGGCACAATCACCACACGGTTGCGACGCGGATTGATACGTGAAAACAAGATGTCTCCTGCTGAGAATTGATACAACGAACCGGCATTGATTTGATCCCCCTTAAGGCATCTGATGTTTCCAATGTAACCGGTTTCTGAAATATCGGGAATCTCCAAATAATGATAGTCATGATGAGGTAAAATTGATACGGAGATGTTTTTAATATCGAACAAGTCGCGTAACGGAACAAAATGTTCAAACCGCTGTTTGAGTTCTTCGCGATCAATGATATTCAGCAAGTATCTTGCATCAAGTCGTTTGGAATGTATTTCCCTTTGATCAATCCAAGCACACTCACCATCATGTTCGCTAAAACGTATTCCTGTGAACAACTCACGACATTCGCCGGTAAAAAAGGCCAAGTCATTTTTATCATTGGGTTTGTAGTCTTTTTTTCCCGTTTCGTAACCGATTTCAACGGCATTTCCCAAAAAAACAGGTGTAGGTTTGGTTGTTTGGTGACGGTCGCTGCGTTTTTTCAAACCTAAAATACATGTTTTGGAAACGGAACCGCCAAACGGAATGAATGCGCCTTCCGGTAAACTGATGGAAAGAACAAGATTCGCTTTTTCCAACATCCATTGTCTGAATTTTTCATAATTCGGAAGATTCATCAATCCTTCCGGGAGCACAATCAATAAAACACCGCCGGTTTTCAGTAAACGCAAGGATTTTTCGAGAAAGAGGATATCCAATTCTTCATCGCTTTTGCCGACACCACATTCGTATTTCGAAAGAACTTCCGGGAAATTGTACTTAATCGTAAAAGGCGGATTGGTCAGAATCTTGTCAAAATAGTTGTCTTGAAGCACTGTTGAGGACAACGTATCCCCTTGGGTAATATGATTCCATCCGTCGCCATGCATGATAAGATTGATTTTTGCCAGCACATGCAAGTCATTGTCCGCCTCATTACCCCAAAGACATTTTTCCACCAAGTCATTGGTGAGTACCGTAATGTTTTTTGCCGACGTTTCATCAATGATTTTACGGTTGACATACTTAAATGACTGTATCAGAAATCCTCCGCTTCCACAGGCGGGGTCCAAAATTTTGTCTCCGATACCGGGATCGGCAAACTTCACCATGAAATCCACAATTTCACGGGGAGTAAAATATTGATCGAAATCGCCTCGCAAAGTCGTTTTCAAGAAAATTTCATAAACGGCACCTTTGATGTCATCGCCGGTTCCCAAAAATGAAAAGGGTTCAAGTTGCTTTACGATTTCACGCAAACACTCCTCATCGGAAAGACGTAACGTATCCTCATCATCATTGTAAATGCCGGGATACTTGGTTTTGGCTTCATCAAAGAGTTGTAACATTGTTTTCACATACGTCGATTGATTGGCTCTTGAATAAGCATCAAAATAGTCTGTCAGGAAACGATTTCCCCCTTCTTCGCCGGAATGAACTCGTCTTTCTTCATTCATCTTGACCAATAAAATTTTCGTTATCTCGCGGAACGATTGATCGGTGCGGATCAATCCTTTTTTTTCGATGATATCCTTACATCGATTGATCACGGCATACAATTCTTTGTGTTCCTGAATGGTCAAGAGAACACTTTTGATTTCGCGTAACTGGACTGCCGAAAATGGTTGTGGTACGTTTTTTTTGATGTCCCGCAAAAGTTGCTTTTTGTCGGGAAACCTGTCCGTTCGTTGTCCTGAAAACACATTGACAACGACGGTTTCTTTGCCATTGGTAACCGCTGCGTATAACGCCGGAGGAGTGGCAACCAGTTTTGCATAACTGACCGCCTGGATCATATCGCGTTCGGAAATGGAATGTGACGGTCTTTTCGCGTCAATCACAAATTGAACTTTGTCATCAACAAAAATTTCCACATCGCTATGGACGGATGTGGACTTTGTACCGACTTGTACGGCAATCATGTTTTCAAATCGCATGGACAGACGAGAATACCCCAGTTCATCCAAAAACGGAAGCAAAACATTAATCTTCAAGTCTTCTTCGGTTTTAATGACATGATTGAAATTCTCAACATGCTCTATGCAATACTCTTTAATATTCATCTTGAAATAAAAGTCGGGTTGCAGAAAAAATTTCTGTTTTTGTCATAAATTATCGGTTTTCACAGAGTCAGGAACATGAAAAACAACCTGTTTTACTTTATGTACAGAGGCACAACGTCACGTGGAGAAGCACTTCTTCGTGCCTTTGTGCCTCCGTGTGAAACACTATAGGGGGTGTACTACGCCCTCACAAAATGCTTGTCAATGGCGAGTTCCTTTTTTGACAGACCCAGTGCGAGGCCGATCAGGTCGGACAGGGAATAGACC